>Ga0098041_1000113_pt1 | contig 32837 bp, 48 predicted proteins | sample 8_EtaG_FD_77066 | JGI IMG/M metagenome (GOLD analysis project Ga0098041, IMG submission 77066) | Marine viral communities from the Subarctic Pacific Ocean - 8_ETSP_OMZ_AT15162 metaG | ecosystem: Environmental > Aquatic > Marine > Oceanic | place: Pacific Ocean | collected 2015-01-08
CGGATTTGGTATCCCGTCACGCCTAATATTATGACGCACGCTATATAATTTAACACGATTATTGCCAGTTACTTGCTGGACTGCCTACCACTATGAAGCTGTTCGAGTTAATTTGTATCACTTTGTATGTTTTATCCGGTACGTATCGTTTCTCGATTGTGCCTTCCATGCTATAAAACTCATGATTCCATTTGTGTCCTTGTGTTTCACCTCTAAAGTTCGGTAGAACTTTTGAGGATTGGTATTTCATGGTTATCATTGTACTTTCGTTTGGGTAGTCATTGCTAGATATATAACTCATTAATAACATCATTACAAAAAATTTTTTCATTCTTCTTCTCTTTACGGGTTTCGGAGTGTTGTTCGGGTTCACTCCTCATCAATATATAGTATGATTTACTGAAATCAATTAAAAAAATTTTCCTTACTCTACTGGAACATATCCCAGACGTGTTTCACGAATAGACCTACAAAACCTGTACCTATGACTCCTCTCCATCTAGTTGTATTCTGTCTGAATTGGGAGTTCAGTTTTGTTTCGGCCCATAACCCTTCATGCGGGTTGAATAAATTCTCTTTGATGAACTTTATATCTGCTGTGATAGTATCTATCTTGTTATGTATCAACTCAAACTCTTTTCTATCTGCTTGATTCATTTAATGTTTCCTTACGTATCTTATTAACCATATCCAATATAGTATCACTAAGATTGTTAATATTGTGTCCATTTGTTTCACAAACCATGAAGTGAACTCTATTATAAATATTACTCGTCATCTTTTTCATTATATACTTCTTCTAATTTCTTACGTAATAATGTAACATTTTTTGGTGTCGTTAACATACGACCTGTTGGCTTAACTATGAAGAAACAATTATAACACAATAGATGTAAATTTTCTAACGCGTGATTCTTAGGGTCACCGTCTAAAAAACATATCATATATGGCCCGCGCATATCCTTCTCTCTATAGTCGTCGTAACCACAATTACTACATTCTTGTTTCAGATATCCGTCTCGTACTACTCGTTCTTGTAACTTCCAATGTGGATAGTTAGGACTTTTACCATCAAATAAATCTTGTATCTTTACACCCCATCCTGTGTTACCTTTAGTGGTGATGCCTTTCCCGCTCTGATTCTTATTGCTCTCGAATAAGTCATACATTATAGCATACTTCTTGAATGTATTATAACTCACACCTAAATACTTAGCAGCGGCTCTGATACTGAGTGTTGATTTTATAGCCCACTCTATTCTACTCTTTGGTATAGGTCTACTACGAAAAGGATTCTTCTTCTTGGGTTTGTTATCCTGGTCGTATACGTCGCTCAAGTCACTCATTTTATTTTCTTTTGTCTATACTTACGAGGTGTAGGTTTCGTCTGTTTCTTCACTAACTCATCTTTCAACAAGTTTCTCATGACTCGTAAATCTGTTATATCTTGTTTGAGTTCAGTCGTTCTCTTAGTTGTCCAGATAAACATTACCAAGACTCCTAAGTTTACTCCTGTGATAAAAAATAAACTATACATCATTATAGTATCCATTACTTCTCCTTAGGTTGTATATTAAATGCTACATCCGATAGTTGTTCATTTTCATCTTGTAGTAACGGACTATCTTGATGAACAACAACAGCACTTCCACTATCCATATCTGTTGGATTTGTGTCATAATCTAGTTTAACAATATCAGCTTCTGTCTGTACTACTTCTATGATATTGTTTAGTGTTTCTTCTTGTTTTTTACTAAGCCCCATAAGTTAATCCTCTCGGTATCCAGCCAGTATCTGCTATAGCTACTGCTTTACCATCTATTACGTTTTGAAGTTCCCAATCCCAATCTTCTACTAACTCAGTTATACCAGTTCCCATCTTCTTTCTATAAATAGTTTTTCCATTATCATACGATTCATAACTATATTCACAACGTTCGACGTTAGGTACTGGTGAGGGATTTCTTTGTTGTTCGACACTTGGTCCTTGTGCCTGTTCTTCTAATAATTTTTGTTCGAACTCACGTCGTTTAGTCCAATCTGGTGATTCTTCTTGTTTAGGTTCATCTTTAATCACACCATATGGTGCTTCAGCTAAAGGACCTAATTTACTCTTAATTAATTTTTCATTCTCTTCAACACATTTCCTATGTGAGAAACATGATGATATTTCACTCCATTTGGCTGTGAGTGTTGATTGTCGACAATATCTACAAACATAGTTATCAGGATATATCTCTTTGTTCGCTTCCCAACCTGTCTCATCAAGAGCTAATAGTTTACCAGTTTGAACACCCATGAGATTCCAGTTATCAATGAGAGCTTTCATCCTATTGACATCACGACTTGTATGTTGTACTGGTTTATTTTTTTTCCATTCCATTATTTATACCTAAAAAACATTTGTATTGTTAATCTATCAGGAGCTCCAGGATGAACCATCGTTGTACTATGACCATTTTGGTCTTCTTTTGTATAATGTACACACATCTTATTGAACTCAGGATATTCTATGTAATGTCTATCGTCATCATTATATATCTGAGCTCCTCCCCAATTCTTATCCCATCTAGGATTTAAAAACAAAGTTGCCCCTATCGAAGCATGTTGGTCAGAATGAAATGGGATGTAACTATATCTCTGCCAGTTATAGAGCATGACAGAAGTACTGAAAGGTGTTCCTAAATCCACACCTTCTTCATTAATAAATACATCGTTTTCGCTACAAACATTGAATAAAGTTTGACCGAACTTGTCTGCAATATCTAAACATAACACGAGACCACTATCCTTGACAATACCTTCGTCCCAACTATGATTAGTCCAGAAATGACCCTTTGAAGAGTCTTTCTTACACTCGTTATGATACCAAACAATATCTTTGAGTAAATCTACATCAAATATGTCGTTATATATTTTCACTAAAAATCATCGAGTTTTGTTGACTCTTCCTCCCACCATTGATATGAATCTGATTGAACATGAAATAAATTCTTAAAACTCTCAGAATCTAACTTTTTTCGTTCCATGAAAAATTCAGTAGGGTCTTGGTCTCTAACATCTACTCTATCAATAACCTCACCAGTAGTCCTATTAATCAACTTATATATCATATCACTCCTTAATCTAAAACGATTGAAAACTTAGCTGAACCATCGTACCAACTAGCGATAAGAGTTAAAGTATCACCTTTCATACTCTTCACGGGAGCTATCATATTATTTATTTCACCGAAAGCATTACTATAACTTACTGCATTTGAAGTAGGAACAACTCTTCTATTAAAACCTATCATATACGTCGTATCTACACTAACGTATTGTCCTGAGTATAAACTAAACTCTCTATTTATGATGTAACCTAAAGTATCACCTAAATACCAATATAAATCACTATCCCATTCAATCCAAAAATTTTCATGTCCTAGTTCTTTATCACGTATTGTGGCACTGACTCGGTGTAGTGTCTGCCAGTTGTCATTATCTAACGTTAAGTGATAATAACCATTTTTATCTTTAGGTAAATTCATGTTGAATGATAACTCGAGTCCTTCTCCTGTGTTATCTTCACATGATATAAATAAACTACTTACTATTACGAATAGAACCGTTCTCACGATTTGAAAACTCTTCATTTTTCCCTTTCTCCTTTTTTTGTTTGTTTTTGTGTATTTTATTACGAACTCGTTCATATTGAATCTTCTCTTCAACGTCATCCCAATCTTCCCAATTATTTACTTTAGGCATATCTCAGTTCTCCTTATAATATACGACATTTTTCCTATACGTGTCAAGTACTTTTTATCCTCCAACCATCGAGTTTATCCATAAACTCTGTAATGGTATAGTTCTTTTTCTTTTCATCGAGTATTTGCAATGAATCTAATAACTCAGGTTTTTGATTAACTATTCTATGTAACATCATAAATCCAACTGACGGATAAAACGTATCAAAACTCTCTTCTCCTAAAACATTTGTTTCATATAACGAATCTTTTTCGGTGTCTCCACTCAGTAATAAATAGTAGGTCATTTTATTAAAATCAAATCCTTTTCATATCTATTTAGTGCTTCAATGTGAAAAGTAAATATATCATATTCCATATGACCTAATTCACCACTATCTCTCAAGATGTCTGATAAATTAATTATGACTTGAAAACTATCTGCTGTCAACTTCTTACAATCAAACGATACCAGTATTTCATTATTCTTTTCATTATCATATGGTTTAATTCTATCTTTCAAATCAAAAGCTGTGTCTTTTTGTTCATCTTGGATGTATTGACTATAATCACAATCAGTATATAGTGTTGAACACCAAGGTTCAAGTTCTCTAATCATAGTAGGTGTACAATTCTTAACTATAAATCCTATATCATATTTAGGAGGTATAACAGGATACATCAACCCATCGTGTTGAACCATGTGACCCCACTTACGAATAAAGTTTCTCGTACTACGTAAGTTTTGAGCTAACCACTCACTTGATTCTCTACCCTTCATAAACACTTGTCCTGCTGGATTTCTCATAGCTCCATCTTTGAATCTACTACCACGACTTGTCATGTGATATACAAAACCTTGCCAAGTCTGAACTAAATCATATCCAGCTAACACGAATCTATTGAATATATCACTATCCTCTTTTGACTGAGGAGCATACAATGGGTCGTGACCTCCTATCGATTGAAAGTCTTTCTTGTATATAGCCCACGGAGCAAATATACCATTCGTTGGTTTTTTAGTTGTATCTGTTTTATTCACGAACTCCATCAGTTTATCCTCATCAAACTCTTCTGGTTCAATACCACAATCCCAAAGTATTTTTTCAGGACCATCTGGATGTAAAGGTGGTTCTATTCTTGTAGCACTCACAACAACACCTGGTTCTAAGTGTTTTAAAACTTGTGTATCCATATGAGGACAAGCATACATATCAGCGTGATATATCATGACGATATCATTTGTCGCTATATCTACTAATGTATCATATAGAATTGTGTGACCTAATCTATTAGGACCCTCGTTTCTGTATAGTTTGATGTTACCATCTTTCTTGGCTGTCTCTGTCATCCATTCCCAAGTTCCATCATCTGAGAAATCATCAGCCCAACATATCTCATGTTGTGAACCTAAATTCTTACGAATACTTTCGTATGACCATTTAAGGTACTTTAGATTACTTCGTGAAGGTTGAATAAAACTAATTTTGTCCATCATGTACTCCTAATAACTTCATAACATCTTTCCAATGTTTCTGAAATGCTTCCTCTGTATATAATTTTTCGAATAATTCTTGTGTACTAACCATACAATCATCATAAAAACTTTCATCTTTTAACCATCTAGCTATCTTTTTCGCCTGTCCTATGTCACCTACGTCTACGGTCGTTAACGGATGTAATGTGTATTGTGTATTTAGATTTGAATAACCAATACAAGGTATACCATGATAACTACAATTTAATTGAAACTGACCTGCTGCTGCTGTACTAAGTTGTACTCCGTATTTGTATTGTGAAAGAATATCTATCCACTCTCTCCACATAACCCAAGGAACGTGTTTAAGCATTTGTTCTTCTTCTTTTTTCATTCTACCTGTAGTTATAGCTGTAATATCATCAGTTATTTCAAGTGCTACTTGATATGAATCAAATCCTCCGTAATCTTTAGTCCAATTACCTCCTATTATTACACCATTACCAGACTCATGTCTTGGAACTAAATTATCAGTTAACATTAATGTTGGCATCAGTTCACAAGGAACATTCGTGAGTCCGTTATAGTATTTAACATCAGTATGATTGTGACAGAAAATCAAGTCCATCTCGGTCAAAAAATTGAAATACCATATCTGTTCATCGATAGGACTATCTTGCCAATAGTTGTAGTAACTCTCTTGCATTATTGTAACTTTTTTACAAACTCTTTTGTAGTTTTCAATAATAGGATGTTTCATCATGTCACGTCTATTCTTAGGAATAATCATAACACCTACATCATAAAGATTATCAGGTAATTGTAATAACTGAGGAAGAGGATGATGTGTTGCATCAGTAGCTGATACCCAAGCTGAATCTGTTCTTATATTTGGGTTTGTATTTCTATCTATCTTACCTTCGTAACCAGACTCTGTAAAGAATCCTACTTTGTACATAATTTTATTATCTCTTCCTTTGTCATTTTGTCAGCTGTCTTCGTACTATATTCTTCTTTTAGTTTGTTTTCACCTGTATTCTCTTGTTGTCTTATGTAAATCAAATCGTTATGAATGTGAGTAAATGGAATCTCCTTCTCACTCACGAGTTTTTCATTGAGTTTTTCTCCTGGTCTGATTCCAACAACTTCTATCCTATCTTTAGGTTTGTCATACATCTCTAATAATGTTTCGGCTAAGTCTTTCATGTTTACTGACTTCATTAACGTACTAGCTATAAAACCTCCACCATAATTTTCACATCTGTCTATTGACTTCTTAACAACAGAGACAGCTTCCTTCTGAGAAAACATCAATCGATTCATATTAGGGTCTGTTAACTTCAAGGGTTTGTCTTGTTCAATCAAAGTCTTCCACAAAGGAACTACAGAATCAGAAGTCATAGCTACATTAGCAAAACGTGTACAAGCAAATCGATTTCTATTTGTATTAGCTTCTATAAAACAACTTTCTAATAACGATTTACTATATCCATAAACGTTTTCAGGAGAACAAGCTTTATCAGTACTCAATCCTACCGTGATAGGAACATCTGACCTCAAACTTGCAGATATAACATTAAGTGAACCTTGTACGTTTATTTTACTTCCCTGTATAGGATTTTCTTCGACTAAGTTAACGTGTTTCATTGCAGCCATATGGACCACTATATCAGGTCTAATCTTATCAAAGATAAAAAATAATTGTTGTTTGTCTTCTATGTTTCCTATCTTGATATTCACATTAGGAAAATCTCTTTTAACTTCAGCTAAGTGTCTTTCATTTCTAGCTAAACAATAGAACTCATAATCATCATAGTAGTGACTCAAGAAAGCTCTAGCTATAGTTCCCGAACCTCCTACAATCAAAAGTTTCTTCAAATCAATCCTCCTACTATAAGTGCAAAAGCTACAAAACAAATCACAACACCTAACCAATCTGCTGATGTTAACTTTCTTGTTCTAGTTGTAATAATTCTATCTGAAGGAAACATAGCCCAATACTTTTCTTCTGTATAATATTTTTTTCCAACTTTTATTGTTTCTTTCGATATCACTCTTTTCATATAAAACACTCCAATATTTTAAATTGTTCTGAATACTTAATACCTCTACGAGACATTCTGTAATCGGTATGAAATTGTTCTTGAATACTTTCTGTAAAGAATGGTTTTGTACCTTGTGATTCAAAGTTTTGAAGAGCATCTATTTTTCTAATATACTCACTACTGATATTCACCGTCAAGTTAGGGTTCCATTCTGTAAGTGTACTGATAGTCTTGTACTCGATTAACGAAATAGATTTAGAACGTATCAGACCATTACCTAGTTGACTCACGAATCTATGTTCAAATTGTGAATCTTGATATGTTGGTATCATAAGAGCAGGACCTACAGATTTATCCTTAAATGTCTCAGGTCTAAAAAATAAATCTTCTATGTAATTTATCCACTCAGGTTCACTCTTATCAGTTAAGTAATCACAATTAGAATGTAAGACTGAAACGTTTTGTGTCTTTAGTTCACTCCAAAAGTTATTTACTTCATTTCTTCTGTCATACTTTTCATTTGTTAAATCGAATCCAGGAGCTCCTCCTTTACTCATACATAACACGTAAAAATTAGTTGAGTAATATTTTAGAGCTGTTCCTGCTATACTAAATTCAGTATCATCTGGATGAGGTGATAAACATAAAACATCATCTAGTTCTAAGAATTTCATTGTTTTCTCCATTTAGGTTGTATTGACTGAAAACGATTCTCAGTATATATTTTTATTCCTCTTCTTCTGAGATAATCTCGTAAATCTTCCGAGATAGGACCAACATAACCTTCCATTGTTCTCGTCTCTATATCATAAATAGTTTCATTGTCATCGTGATTCAAATATATTTTTCGTTCCTCTGAATAATATTTGATATCTGAAACATCCACTTCTACTTCTTTGTATTGACATAATTTTATCCAATCAACAAGTATATCCATAATCATGATTGTTGTTTCACCCTTATCTAACTTTTGAGGATAGACATTTTCTTTAATCACTTTACAAGGAGTTCCTGCTGCTAAACACCCATCAGGTAGACTTCTATTGATAGTTGAATTAATCCCTATAACTACATCATTACCTATAGTTACATTAGGTAATACTACACCTCTAGCTGGTAACCAAACGTTACTACCAATCTTAACTGGTCCGAAATCAGATGGGAATCCTTCTAATATATCTAACCAAGCTCCATGTGTCCATATCATCACTTCAGCTCCAATACCAGTATTGTCTCCTATCTCGACACTCTCTGAAGGATTGATTATTGTTCTTTCAAATATACCTACGTTGTTACCTATTTTTACTTTTGAATTAGGACCGAAGTTACCCCCTCTTCCTATTTCAACTCCGTCAGCTATATAGACATTATCACCCATTTCAAAATCTGTACAATGAATCTTAACATTATCTCCAACGTAACAATTCTTTCCAGATTTGAATGTTCTACATTTTATATCAACGTGTTCATAACTCATCTATAAGCCATCCTGTTTTCATAGTCTACTTTTATTCTAGGATAATAGTGAGGTTCTAAGTATCTAAATATATCCTGGTCTTGTGAACCTTTAGGATAGTCTTTAGGTTTACTATCTAAATATTCTCTGTAATCATCCATTGTAACACCATGAGGTATAGCTAATTTCATACAATCTCTGATTACTTCTCGAACGAATGAGGTTCTTCCAATGTAAACTCCACTATTAAGGTATCGACCATTGTCACCGTTTATTGTTTTGACGATATCAAACACTTCAGGCATACAATCATATCCATCAGTTGAATCAGTTGACATAAATAACATATCACAATCAAATGATTCAAATATATCAATAACTCTATGAGGGTCATCTTTGAATATCACATCAATAGCATCACAACACATAAAATATTCAGTTCCCTTACACTCTACTGAATTGAAGTAATCATTTAACAATTCAAACTTGAAAGTATTTCTCCAAGGTAGATTAGGTGTTGATAATACTTTCGGGTTCCATATACCTAAATGATTTAGACTGGCTTCAAGTATTGATTGTGTTTCATAACCTTCTAAAGAATCAATAATTCTATCAGTCATAGGTCCTGAATTTCTACAAGTTGTTATAGTTAACTCTTCTGGCATACTAAAATGTTGATAGTTAGTTCCATCTTTTTTCATTTTTTCAAAGTAGTCTTTTACTATGAATCTATTATGTATAATAGGTTGATTTATATCCATTTTATCTCTGTCATCTTGTTTTGTAGATTACTAACGTAAGTAGGTCCGTCTGCTCTTGCGTTACTAACGAATCCTCTCTCACCCTCAACACAATATTTACTTACTCTTTTTGTTAATGAGAAATATCTTGTCTTTTCAACTAGACCTCCATCATACAAAAATTCTCTAAATGTTCCAGCATGTGTATTCCAAGCGGCAATCCCATCGTGACCTACACTTTTCGTTTCTCCTACACGAGTGACAACACCTAGTCCTCCATCTTGATACATATCGAATCTATTATTAGGTAACATATCAATCAATTCTTTTTTGTAAATACTGAATGAACCTCTAGGTTCAAATGCCTTCGGAATGTTTTCATTGTATCCATTATCAATGAAATACCAATCATCATCTAATACAACTTCTTCTGTTTGAAATCTATGACCTTGTCGAGTTTCAGGAATAGGTTTGTATACTTTAATCTTATTTTCAATCATATCAGTAAACAATTCATCTGATAGAATCAAATTATCATCGTGTGTAATCAAAATAAAATCATAGTCATCGTAATCATAACTCTCTGACCATTGATTAAATACTTCCATGTCACCTATTGTATTAGGTTCTAACATATAGTTCCAACCAGATTCTATTATCTGTTCTTGTGTAATTGGGAACTCGTACATCATCTTATCTAGTTGAGTTAGAAATGTATCACCTTCCATCTCTCTAAGATGTTCCTTCTCTGAGATAGTATCTGAATGTTCAGGTTCTCTGTGAGCTACACAAAAATAATCAACTTCCCAATCTTTAGGTACTTTCTGTTTAGTCATTTGAGTGTAGAAGTGAGAACTGAAATGCCATCCTGTAGCTAAAACTAATATCTTTTTCATTGATACATTTCCTTATTCCATATTCCAGATACTGAATATTTTGTATCATTTGTCAATAAGTTGTAATCTAATACATCTTTGACATCATTCATTTTAGTAGCTCCTTCTTTGACGTATGTATCACGTTCTTCAGAACCTCCTTCAAAGAGAACTATTGAACCTGATTCGATTTGAGGTTTAACATTTTCATAAAGTTTCAATATTTTATCACCGTCATTATCAATGTCCATATATAAGAAATCAAATTCTTCATCAGTTTTTATCCAATCGTAAAAGTCCATATGTTTCAAAGTAACATAACCTTGTACACCCCATTCATTTATTTCTTTCTGACAATTTTCTTGTGTTCCCCAATATTGGTCATTCCAAATATCATAAGAGTTAATGTGTCCGTTATTATTATCTTTGAGAGCTTGAGCCATCGTGATAGTTGTGTAACCTGTAGCAGGTCCTAACTCGACAACCTTTGTAGGTTTATATTCATGTACAAAAGCATAAAGTATAGATAACCAGTGATACTTTCCATGTGAAGGTATGTTCATATATTCTCTTTCACTTTATCAATAATGTATTCTAACTCTAAGAATGATAACTTTTCGTTCATCGGTAAACTAACGGTTCTGTTTTGAAGTGCTTCTGATTTAGGACAATCCCATTTCCAATTTTTATTATATACATCATTAAGATGTAGAGCAGGATAGTGTATACCACATACTATTCCTAATTGTTTCATTTTGTTTATGAATTTCTTATTATCTAAAACTTCTATTCTGTAAAGATGTTGGCTTGTGTTTTCATAACCAAACTCTTTATTATAAGTATCGGATAGTTGTTTCAAGACTCTCATTTTTTTATCGAAGGTTTGAAAGTTATTCAATAATATCCGAGCTTGAATTGAACTCATATACATCTTGTATCCTGGAAATGATGTACCTCTATCCCAATTATTTTCAGCATAACTCATACCATTTAATACAGCTTCCTTATACCATTTGTACTTTTCATAATCATCAGTAACTATCATTCCTCCATCAGAACCCCCTAGAGGTTTTGTAGGATAAAAACTAAATACCATTAAATCTTCAGGATTACATTCCTTACGAAACTGACCCTTTTGTAATTTTTGAGCTGAATCCACAACTTTAAAATCTTTAAATTGATGAAGAACATAAGAGTCACCCACCCAATCAACATCATCTACAAAGTTTAATTTGTGAAAAAAACCACTTGTCAAAGCTGCATTTGCAACAACAGGTGGTATCATACTTGGAATGTCAATTATAACTTTCTCTCTAACATAAGTTCTTTTCTCTTTCATAATCAAAAATATAGCACTCGTGGCACTATTGACTGAACAAGCATATTTAGCCCCTACGTAATCAGCTATCTTTTTTTCAAACTCCTCAACACACTTATCGTGTAAAAGATTTGAAAATTCAGAGGTATCTATGTTATGAGAATTAATATTGAATAGTTGTATCATCTAAAACCTTTTTTAATTTTTTTGTGTTCATTGAGCAATCTTTCGCCATGTTAACATCGCCTATATCAGATAAATATATCTTTTTAACCTTAGGATTTGTTTTTTTTACAAAATCATATACCGTTTGTGATTCTCCTCCAACGTTAATCACACCCGTCTCATCTAATAATTTAGGGACTATCTTAGCTACATCTTCAATCCACATCAAACTCTTTTTCATATCAGCTAAAGCTTTAGGATGTGGGAATGGTTTCTTGTTCATAGCTAATCTTAGTATCAAGTGATTAGGATACATTTGAACACTACATTCTCCTCCTAGTTTAGACCATCCATAATTCGTGAATGGTTTCAACGTGTCTGTTTCTTTGTAGTCTCCAGTTTGACCAGGATAGACATAATCAGTTGATAAATAAATTATTTTTTTATTATAACGTTCACAACATAAAACTACGTTAGAAGTTCCTAAGATGTTTGTTCTAATACTTAACATAGGATTTTCTTCGTGAATCACCATTGGTCTCGTTATAGCTCCGGCATGAATCACATAATCATATTCTTTTTGATGTGTATAGAAATAACTATCCATATACCAAAATGAAGTAACATCACACTCTGATTTACTAGGTGTCAATATTTGACAATCAGGATTATGTTTTACTAATTGTTTAGCAAATTCACCCTGACCTCCCGTAACTAATATTTTAAGCGGCTTGTTTTTCTTCATTCCAAAACTTTGCTTTAACTCTAACATTATCAATATCTCCGTCAGGTATCCTAGACCAATACATTACACCTAATGTTTTTCTATCGAGACCTTTTGTAATCTCAGGTAATCCGTGCCATGAGGATTCAGAACACTTAAATACATTTAATTGATTAAACTTATAAGGTATCATCTCTGAATTTCCCTCGTCGTCTCGTATCTCTAAATCAAATGATGAATCATATTCTTCTGATAAACATAATATAGCACTATATTCTCTCTTCCAATTATCATGTCTACCGTGAGTTGTAGCGTCAACATGAAAACCTAAATGTCCTCCTTCGTTATTACGATTAGGAGTTAACATCATACCCCCTCCATAATACTCTGTATCTGGAAATGATTCAGTATCAAATCCGAACTCTGTGTCTGGGTTAAAATTGATTGATATATAATCTAACACCATCAAAGCGGCAGAAGGTATATTATCTCTACCTAAATGATTACAATACTGAACTTGACCATCTCCTTCTTTACCATATTTTACCCAATCATCATCATCCATTACATCATAACTTCTAGCTGCTGCTCTAACTATTGACTCTGGTAAGAAGTTATCGATACAAATCCAAGGATAAGGTTTATTTCCTCTTTTCTTCATCTTTTATCTCCTTAAAATTTTCGTAATCTTCAATATAATCCTTGATATTATATTTTGTATTAGCTAACACTAATAATATCGAGTCTTCTGAAGTATAAATTTGTTCGTCCCAAATCATTTCAGGTATGTACAGAGCTTGTGTTGGGTCATCTAATATCCATTGTTTTCTGTTTCGACCATCATCACAATTTACTTTAACTTCACCCTGTAAACATATTAATACTTGTTTTGTTGTGTGATGGCTATGTCTACCTCTATCGTTCTGGTCTTTTACTCCAAATACATAAAACATTCTTTTAATATTAAATGGTATATCACTATTCTCTATAGGAACTAGATTACCATCAGGTTCAATAAATGTCTTGAGACTAAATAGTTTAACATCACTAAGTGAGGTCATTTATTAGGTACATCCCATTCTTCACCAAAATGTCCTACAGGAACTCTAAACTCATCATCGGGATTATATTTTTCAGTCAAGTAATACATTAGAATCGAATTAGGTTCTAAAGCTGTGTACCCATGATATATCCCTGGTTTCATTTCAATCACTCTAGGATTTTTATCTGATAGATAAACAAAATCACATCCGTCCTCTTCAGTAGCCATACCTACTTTAAATGAACCTTTAATACAAGTCCAATAATCTGATTGTATATTGTGTTTATGCCAAGCTACAATGTGTCCTACTCTATTGACGTATGAAACATTTATTTGACCATCTAATACATCGAACACATCGAATAGTCTTTGTGCTCTGTCATCTTCGTGATAATACATTATGAAAACTCCATGACTTGAGGAACGTGTGTAATAAACTTTCCTCCCTTATTAATAAATTCTTGTTCTCTGTTAGAAATACTATCTTTGAAGTTCCAAGCTCCTAAAAATAAATAATCAAACTCTAAGATATCAACTTCATCTCTACTTTTAACAGGTATGTGACTACCGGGAGCATATAGTCCAATTTTATCAGGTGTAGTATCAGTTATTATTTCTATTAAATCACTTCCAATTCCACAATAATTAAATACCGTAGTTGATTTAGAAGTAGCTCCATAACTAGCAACTCTCTTACCTTCACTCTTTAAGTCTTTTAATTTCTTCACTAAATCATTCTTTGACTTTTCAACTCTTTCAGCGAACACTTGATATGTTTCGAATTTATCAAGTCCAAATTCTTTTTCTTCATGTATAGATGAGAAGACTGAACCTTCAATATCAAACATATCTGAATTTATGTTCATGTGTCTAGCATAGATTCTATTAGAACCTCCATGAACAGATAAGTTCTCTACTTTAAATAAATTTAGTCCGTTTCTAGCTAGTATTTTCTTTAATGCTGTTACTGAGAATACGTGAGCATGTTCATCATAAATCTGGTCGTATGAACCTCTCTCCATCATTCTTAATAATGACGGGTCTTCAAACACGAACATACCTTTTTCTGAAAGTGAGTTTTTTACAGCTGTGAAACAATCATCTAAATCTTGAATATGACATATACAATTAGCTGAGTAAATCAAATCCATTTTAGTACCACGTTCTTCTACTATTTTTTCTGCTAACTCTGTTGTCCAAAATTCAGTATATGTTTTGTAACCCATATTTTCAGTTATTTCAGCAAAGTTACCACAAGGTTCTACACAAGTACCTTGACCTGTTTTAAAATTACTTATGAAAGGTCCATCATTTGAACCTATCTCTAAAACATTGAGTGTAGGATATCCCCATAGTCTTCTTTGTTCCTTAAGATGATTAGCTGTATCTTCGAAATGTTTTACCATAGGAACTGATAAAGAGGTGTTATACTTATACTCATCATTAAACATAAGTTCTGGTTTTACAAACTCTTTTAATGATACCAATTTAGTTTCTTCATCAAACACTACTTTTAAATCAAAGAAAAACTCATTCTCATCCATAGTTTCTTCAAAGTATAAAAACTTGTTTGCTATAGGTTGTTGTCCTAAATCTAAAAATTCTTTTTTCATTCTACTTCCTTAATCGTTATATTTTTTTGATTTTTCAATCTATCTATAAGTTTACTACATGCAGTCCATAGATTAACTTTCATACTAGGTATATGGTCAGCAAAATCACACAAAGAATTTTGCATTTGATATTGCCACTCTGTTAATGTAGGTTCATCAAAATCTTCACCTATTTGTTCAACATTAGTCAAGTCATGTCCATAATTTCGGCCGATGTAATTATCAACTAAATAATTTGACTCACCTCGTCTCAAGTTATCATAGAAATCTAAACCGACAATGTTTAATACTTTTGGTTTACAATTTAATACAGCATAAGCTATACCTGAAATACCTGAACCAGGATATTCATATGCATACTTAGAACCTATGGACATAAATGGTATATGTGATTCATCTAAAAAAGTGTTTTCGATAGGTATATCTTGAGCTCCGTCATCATCACGAGTCCCTACTACATAAGGTCTAATTAATTTTGTAACATTAAACTCATCAAAGAAATTTATTTTTTTTAATCCTATCTCTGAATTTCTTACAAAGTTAAAAACAAGATTGATATCCTTATCTAGTAAATACTCTCTTAAATTTTCAACTTTATCAATTTCTCTATGCATATCATTTACTAAAAATACTACATCAGGTTTATCTTTAATTTGTTCAAAGTGTTTGAGACTTTTACCACGTAACAACATATTAATAATCATAATTTGAAATCTTCCTCAAAATCAACATCGACTTTTTTACTATCAAGTGCATAAAACTTAGTGTCTTTCTCAAACATATTGTTATGTAGTTCACTAACTACTGATGGTTTATAACAGGATACAAACATACTAGACCTGAAACATTTAGGATAATCTTGTCTTCTGTATAAATCGTGGTCGATAACCATTTCACCTTTTAAATCATCCTTCTCGTAAAAACATAAATAGGGATGGTCAATTAATTCTAATGCACATACGACTGATTTCGTATCTTGTTTAACATAAAAATCATAAATTGTCCTGATATCTTCCCATGTTCTTTGAGGATACGTAAGATATAATACAACTACGTCAACGTCATCTTCTAGTTTCTTTTCATCTACAAAATGTTGTAACACTTCCTTCATCGAAGTTTTATCTTGAGCTATTTCATCAGGTCTATGTATGACATTTATACCTTTGTCAATCGACCTTTGTTTTAATTCTTCATCATCGGTTGAAATATATACTTTACTCAAATACTCATCAGGTATGATGTTTAAAGTGAAATCTAATAACTTTCTATTTTTAAACTTAAAACCTTTTGAGTTTCTACGAGCAGGTATTAAAAATACTACATCTTTCATTCATTACTCACTAATAAAATAACAGCACATATAAAACTAAATACACATATAAATATCGATAAATAAATCATAACTCTTCTATTTTTTTCGATTTATCATCAATCCATAAATCGTATTGAGGTTTACCTATTCTTATATCATGACATTTACAACCCCAATCATATAATTGTTGTTGAGTTAATTCTAACCAATCAATCTTTGTAACCGTTCCTCTTGCAGTCCAGTATATTATAGTGTGACCTTCGTCGTATAATTTATTGATTTTGTCAATTTGATTAAAACGTGGTTTAGCTTGTTTGTAGTTACCATCCGTGTTTGTACAGATTGTACCGTCAATGTCTACGTATATAATCATTTTTTATTTTTACCCATATTGTCCATAAACCAATCGTGTTTAATAACGTGTGGTGGTTTACCTAAATGTTTAACGAACTCATCGTAGAATCCGTGTTTAATCATTCTATTCATTAACTCTTGTATCTGGTCCCAAGACATTTTTATAACATCTTCTTTTGTGGTATCAAATAAATGTGTCATTACATCTCCAATATTTTTTCTATGTTGTCATTGTCTATGTGTTCTCTTGCCTGTAGAAACTTATCCATTGACATTTCACCAAAGTTAACAGGGTTTCCGTCCTTATCGTTTAATATTTTTGTAGCATCATCTAACTCTAATACATAATTATGAAAGTTATCATCACAAACTGGTTCACCCATACCATCAAAATTTATATTAAAGTGTTTTTGTAAATCTCTTCTAACAACTTTCCACATCTCAGTACCAGGATATGCTGTAGCTGTAAACATGGCTCTATTTACTCCGTCACGTAATCTTTCATAAGTTTCGGTGCCCTTTTGATGCCCTTTAGTCCAAAATTGTTGTTGCCAAAGTATAAAAGCTACACTTGTCTTTAAATGTTTCAAATCTTCTCCTGGATAAGCCATAATCCAAGTACAATTAGCATGTATGCCAGCATCAGCACAAGTCTCAACCGCCGTCATCATTGTTTTAGGAAATTGATACGTGTTTCCATTTACTTTTGTAGGGACAAGTCCGTTCTTCAGTATGAAACCACCCTTCTGCATTCTTGTCAAAGTATATTCATCAGCTGATTCAGCTCCAAATCCAATATAAACACAACCTGATTCTGCCATATCATAAGCTCTAGCATCAGCTTCATCCATTCGTGTGTGTGTCCCCCATCTGACATGGTCTAATCCATATTCTTTAAATACAGGGACCATCTTTTTGATTCTTCTCTTATCAACTGCAAAGTTATCATCAGGAAAACCTATAAAATCTAAATCATACTTATCGACATATCCTCTAATCTGTAAAGCAATATGTTCACAACTTCTCATTCCGTAATTACGTTCTCCTTGAGCTCCTCTGTAACAAAAAGCACAATTATAAGGACAACCTCTACTACTGACTGAAGTTAAACTACGTTTCATAGTGAAAGGTGTAGCAGAACTATTGTTGGCAGCTATACCCCAAACTGGTGTGTTGATATAATCTTCTAAAACATTATAACCATAAGGGTCACTCTCTAATAAATCTATGGCAGCATACGGGATATCATCTAAATTAGATGGTCTGAATCCTTCATAAATAAATCTATGTTTATTTAATATTTCACCAGAGTATCCTTTACTTAGTTTACCTGAGTTTACAGCCTTTTTGATTCCCTTCTCCTTAACTAACTTACCATCTTTACATATATCTAAAATGATTCCGTCACCCTCTGAACGAGCTATAGCATCTAACTCAGGTATCCAGGTAAATAGTCCTCCCTTTATTTCAGTAGCTAATCCGTTTCCAGTAACTAAAAAACAATCAGGTTGAATCCGTCTTACTATTTTAGCCACTTCTTCTTGCCATCTTAAAGTTGTTATCTTACCCGAAAAGGCTATAACATCCTGGTCACCAACATTTTCGATATGTTTAGAAATCATATCTTCAGCTTCTTGATAAGTTAAATGTCTTCCGTTAGGTAATCCTCGTTTTTCACTTAACTTGTCTTTGATTCTGTAACCATTTAAATCGATTATAGTAGGTTCACCTCCGTATCGTCTCACGATAGCTGATAATATACCAGGACCTTCGGGAGGTGTATTAGGAAGAGCAGACTCTCTCAAAGGCATATTAATAAAAGTAATCTTAATACCTTTGAGTTCGGAGTACGATAGTTGTTGTAGTATATCAGTCAAGGACGGCAGTCGTGTTGTCTACTTTTCGTAACTTTTGTGCTATTTTTTGTTCATCACCATAAACTACCTTGATACCATCACCCAACATAACTTCCATCTTACGGATACCATCAACTAAATCTTCGACATCTTGTATCGAGGCAGCTTGGTCAGAACCATACATGGCTCTTTGTTTTGTAATGTGAAACTCAACACATTCAGCACCTAAAACAACACTACCTACACATGCATCCATCCCATTGTAATGATTTGAAAAACCTATTTTTGTGTCAGGATACATTCTTTTGAGTGTCTCGATATGTCGTAGATTAACTTGTTCAGGAGTTGTTGGATACGTACTTGTACAAGCTAATAAATACTCGACGTTATCTAAAATACTCATAGCGGCTTCTACTTGTTCACTTGTACACATACCTACTGATAGAATAATAGGTTTATTTGTGTCATTTAATTTTTCAAGGAACTCTTTATCAGTAGCCATAGCTGAAGCTACTTTGTGATATTTTACGTCAAGATGTTTTTCGACTTGAATAAGACTCATCTGGTCCCAACACGAAACAATAAAATCTAACCCACGTTGTTTTGAGTATGATTCGAGTTCTTTATATTGTTCCATATTAAACTCGATACCTTCTTTCTGTTCACGTGTCGTTGTACCGAAAGGTGATTCTCTAGGTGTATCAAGTTCTTCTTGAGTATAGACTGATTCTATATCTCGTTTTTGAAATTTAACAGCATCACATCCAGCTTTATTAGCCTTATCTATTAAGTGTTTAGCTAAATCTATATCCCCGTTGTGATTTATACCTACTTCTGCTATAATGTAAGTTTTCATTCTAACTCCTATGTTATTTATAAATATTAAAACTTATTTGAATATACGAATAAAATATATACGTGTCAAGTATTATTTGTAGAAACACAAATCTTTTTGTACGACCATATCTTTCCACTGAGGTTCATTTGAGTAATGGTCTCCAATTTCAAAATGTTTATTGAATCCATAATCTTCCATAAAACTAATTACTTCTTCTGCTAAAGGAGCACCTTCATTGTATTCTACGTAAGAAACTTCAAGTATGATAGCTTGAGCTTTCTTACACATATCTTGTCCTCCTCTTAGTATGTCTAATTCAGAACCTTGAGTGTCTAGTTTAACTAATTGAAACTCACCAGCTTCAATAAAAAAGTCATCTAAAGTTTCGAGTGTCTTGGGTATCTCTTGGACAAGATGAGGTATATCCCAATAGTTAGCTTCTTTGTAGTATGAAGCTCCCTCAGTATGAGGTTTATCACTTCGAGTATAAAAATTAACATCTCGTTTAGAATCACCCATTGTTGCTATTGTATATTTGTCTTTAGTGTTCTCTGTTAGACGTTGAAGTGCTGACTCGTGACAATCATTAGCCTCAATCATCCAAACAATAGATTCAGGCCATACAGATTTAGCCCAAGAGTAGAACTGACCTGTATGTGCTCCTACATCTAATATGAATTTAGGATTACCAATTAGTTCTTTTACTCTTGATAAGTCCATTGATTTACCTTCTTTATACATCGTGATACATCCTTAACGTTTCAATATAGTTACCACCACTATCCAGATTAGCGGCTTCTAATAATTCATTATACTTTAACCCATGTCCTTTAGCTGGATTTTCACCCCAAGGTTTATGAAGTGCAAAAGGAACTCCTAACTCAGGACCTACATAACCATTATCAATAGCGAACTTTAATACATCTGAGACTAGAGGTTTTTCATCAAGACAAGCACTGAAAAAATAATCCTCACATTGATTTCCTCCATACTTAAGATAGTCTTCACGTTTATATTTTATACAATCTAAGATATATTGTTTTTTTCTCAACGAGAATCCTCCGTTCATCACCCAAGTATACTTACTATCGAAATCATGAACTCTGTTTCCCCAATATCCTCCTATATAATCAAAGTGTTCGAAGTCACTTATTTTATATTCTGAGTTTGGACAGGCTACTGAATCAGCTTCGAAGTAAAGTATCGTGTCACCTTCACATTGTTCCCACAAAGCCTCCGTAACCATCAAATCATTTGATTCTGGCCATTGAGGTAAAGAATCAAACCCTAAGTTAGTTGTAGTTGTCCTGTCGAAATATTTCCAGTTTGTAATTCTCTTCACGTAATCAGCATTACCAGTTCCGTGAAATATCTGTAACCCCCAATCTTCATCAAGAGCGTCCATTACACTATCAATCACGAAAGGTAAAGCTTTGTGTTCTCTAGTTTCTATTATTAATGCAGTCTTTTTCATTTCTTACTTACTAAAATCCCGAAGTCTCTAAAATACAAAAAATCTATATTTGTTCTTAGAAAACAATCTAATCCGTTATCAGGTGTCTCGACAATCGGTTCTCTATCATTGAAACTTGTATTAAGTACAATAGGAACTCCTGTTTTATCCCTGAAACATTTAATAAAGTTATAGTACCATTTATTATCTTCTTCAGCTACCGTCTGTAATCTAGCACTACCATCAAAGTGAACTACAGCAGGAACTTCACCTAATTTACTTTCAATAAACGGAACAGCTACACTCATGTAAGGACTATCAACATCGTGAATAAACCAATCTTTAACGTGTTCTCTCATAATAGAAGGAGCGAAAGGTCTAAACCATTGTCTATGTTTTACTTTTTCATTTACAATATCTTTCGTTTCTTCGTGTCGTGGGTCAGCTAATATACTTCTGTTACCTAAAGCTCTTCGTCCTGATTCTGAGCCTCCTCCGAATACTGAAATAATTTTCTTATCAATCATCAAGTCAACAACATCACTATCAGTAGTTTTTTGTATTGTTATCTCGTTCTCTCTTTTCTCTAGTGCATTTTTTACATCATCTAACCCGTATGTATATCCGAGATAAGGAGTTCTGTTTTGAGGGTTATTGTAGATTCTAGGTTTATCTAATATATTATGCCACACGTATCGTGATGTACCAAGAGCTAAACCAGCATCATATGGAATCGGGTCACAAAATATCTTTACACCAGGAAACCAATCGTACATCTTTCCTACGGCTACACAATTCAAACTCACTCCTCCTGAGAGACAAATGTTTTTAGGTTTATACTCTTCTACATAAGGTGTCATTGTATTACGAATGATTCTTTCAGTAGCCTTCTGTAAACTAGCAGCTATATCAAATTGATTCTGTTCAGACTCTCTAGCTAGTTTGATTAATTCGTCTAAATTTGAAGGTAACCAATCGTTTCCTTGTTTGATACCTTTGTGATGATTAGCTTCAGACAGATTACTAAAATATTCATAATACTTATCAGGGTCACCTAAAGCTGCCATACCCATCACGGTTCCTGCTTGGTCACCTTGAGGACTATGTACGGTACCAAGTTTAAATATTACTTCTGTACATCTTGCCCAATAGTAACCTATATTTTGCCAATCACCATCAATAACTTTTATCGGTTCTATCTTATTATCTTGTCCCTTCCAAACCGTAGCACAAGTTCTGTATGTATTTTTATCATACATTTTATCATCGAGACTTTCTCTGTTATGTAAACTACCGTCGGGATAATCTAATCCTCCCCCGTCAAACGTAAAGATAAGAGCTGATTCATAATCACTTGTAAAGAAAGCATTAGCTGCGTGAGCTTGATGATGTCCTGTTATCGTATAAGATACATTATTTTTTGTTCTCTCACAAATAATACCATTTAATTTATCAAACGATTCGATACCAGTGTCTTTTATACCCCCACTTCTGTTTGTAGTCATAAAATCTACGTCATCAACTTTACCAGTTGCTAAAAAAAAGTTGACTGAGTTACCTCTATCGTTTTTTCTACGACTAAATCTTTCTAGTTCGTTATGTATAACTGGTACACCTTCGTCTAATATACCATAAGCTGCATCATGTCCTGAGTGAAATCCTATTATTTTCATTTTTTCTCCATAAAACTTAACATTGTTGGCCATATATAGTCCTTGTAATTTTTAGTTCCTGTCTCTAATTTACAACTTACAATACTATCATGAATATTTTTCATTTGTCTTTTGTTAATATATTTTGTTTCTTTTATATTATAATATTTTGTCTCGATATCATTAATAATATCTGAAGTTAATGTATCACCTTTTTCAATCACTTCATAACCATATAATGATTTCCATTGTCCACTACAAGAATGTAAGTCTTCGATTACATAATATCCGCCTGACTTTACAGCATCAAGTAACATTGTTAATGAAACTTGCATCTGTCTCATAGTGTGACCTCCATCATCTATAATCAAATCGAAATCTCTACCATACATAGTAAGAAATCTACCTAAATCAATAACATCTTGTTGGTCTCCTTTGAACAATACAGAACGTTCTAAGTAAGGATTACCATTCATTTTTTCTCTAAGGGTATCACAATAACCTGACCTATCTTCTTCATTAAAAATGTCAAATCCATAAACTCTAGCATTAGGAAAATACTCTAACCACATTCTGTGTGAACAACCTGTCTCAACACCAATTTCTAAAACTTTTTCTACATCGTTTCTGATTGAGTCGAATCGTTTTTCGTAATGTTCAAGATAACCCAACTCATACATATCTACGTCATATTTTTGAGCTAAATCAGATAATACTCCCATTAATTACCTCCCAAATAATGTTCTTTCACATTAGTATGTCCTACGTGTAATATAATTTCATTACCACAACCCACATCACCTTGTCCTACACCCCATTGTATAGGCATAGCATACGGATAAACTCCTGTGTTCCAAGCGGCTCGACTCATTTGTAGTGGAGCTCTTTTTGGATTTGTCTCCATTAATCTAGCAAACTCAGTCAACCAAACTCTAGCTCTATCGTTCTTTGTGTGAAAGGACATCCACCATAAATCATAAGTCAAAGCATTACCTCTAGTTTCGTCTTCTTCGATATGAAAATCACCGTCGTTACCTCGTGTATATATCCCATCTACTTTAACAAGTTGTCTTTCATTCTGTGGTACACATACACCAAACTTTTCAGTTATAGGTAACATTGTACGAACTTCTGAGTCTACAAACACAATATCAGAATCCATTGATATCGCTATATCAGCTGTTGAATCAAGTAATCCTTTTGCTTGATAATAATCACAACAATGCCAACCCCACTTATGATGAGACTTGTCGAAAGGACTTTGTTCAACGTTTACTTCTCGTATTTCAACATCATATTTTTCACCTAACTCTGGTAAGTCTGTATATAACACTAATTTAGCTTCAGGGAAATGTTGTTTGACAGAAGCGTACGTAGGATTTAATCTGTTATCTTCACTCAGGTTAGTCTGATTCCAACCTCGTGTTCTACCAAACTCAGCAAAAACAATTTCTATACTCATAACAACTCCTTAATACTATTAATAACATCTTTAGGTGAAATCAAACTCATACATTTACCATCGTACGGACAAGGAAACTGGTCATAACAATTCAAACAATCAAGTTCAGTTCTAACTAATTTTTTTCCTAATCCAAATAGATTAACTTCTTGATGAGGTGTAGGTCCAAAGAAACTAACTATCTTTTTATTTAATGATATAGCCACGTGTAGAGCTACCGTATCACCAGTAATAACTATATCGGACAAATCGATTAAACTACAAAAATTTTCTATTGAATATAATGATGTTGTATCTATAACTCTATTAGAATTTGTACTATTGTTTATTTCATTATTTCTATCTAACTCAGAAGATGAACCTGATAATATTATTATGTTATCTTTGTCTTTTAATAAATACTTGACTAATTTTTTATAACCATCTATTGTCCATTTCTTGTGAGGATATACAGGACCACAACCCGTGTTTAATAAGATTAGTTTGTTTTGTGATTTAATATCATACTTAGAATAAAATTCTTTCTTAAACTTTTTATTAAGGTCTGTATCTAAATGTACATAAGGTTTTTCATTGTCATAATCTACCTCACTTATCATGAAAATTAATTCTTGATAACTCAATTCATTTGTTGTCTTACTTCCCCAATTATCAAGACACATATCGTAATGATATATAGCTCCCTTATTGAGTGGCATCGGATAACCTTCTTCGTGTAGACCATAACCTCTGTATTCATTCGATTGAAATGACATTATCATTGAAGTAGCTTTCGGGTCCTTATCTAAGTTAATTATTATATCAAACTTTTGATGTTCTAATATACGAACTGATTCTGAGTTATATTTCATAACACAATCTATATACTTATTACCTTTTAGAAAAAACTCAGCTTCAGGTTGAGTTATCCAGGTTAATTGTGAATCAGGGTATTGTTTTTTTATTCCCTCAGCAAGAGCTGTACTACGAACTACATCACCGAGAGCATCTAACTTGATTAATAATATCCGTTCTTTGAATGGATTGTAGTGTTCACTTTTACTACAATCAGTACAACCATTTATCCAGTAATACTTACAGGGTCTATCACCTTTAAAGTGTCTACAAACTTCCATACAATTCTTGATATGTCCTTTTTATCCAATAAGTAGCATCTCTATTCATAGGATTTTGTGGGATAGAGTTGTAATGATATACCCATCCTGCTTCTAAAAAATGTAATTCATCAGTCCACCATTCTCTACCCGTCACGTAAAGTAAATTTTTTCTAAACAAATCTTGTAAGTTGTAACAACTAGGTAATATATTAACATCAACTTTTTCTTGATGTAACATATAGTTAACGATAGTTTGGTCTGTACCACATTTCAATGTATCTATAGCTGTTGTAATGTTTTGACTATTATTTGAGTAATATTCCTTCATAGATTCAAAAAAAGATTTGTGATTTTTATTTACAATCTGAAATCCTCCGTTGATGTATCTCCAAGGATGTATTCTTTTACCTTCAAATAACATATCACCGAAACCTCTTATACTTCTTGTAACCCATTCATAACAACCATCGACTTGAACACCACAATATTTTCTATCAGTCTCATTAAAGAAGTTAGGACAATCAGGATGAACTATAGTATCAGCATCGACCATTAATATTTGGTCATAATCAACATCGTTAGCTTCTAAGATGTCAAACATATAATATCTTTGCCATGTGATTTTCATATAATCAACAGGATAAATTAAATCTTCCCAGACTATAAGTTCTACATCATTCTTGTCACACCAATGTTTCCAACTACTGACAGAATACTTGTATGAATCACTTCTTCCGTTTCCTAAATTTATGTTTGGTATAAATACTACGTTTTTCATTTCTTACCCTTATGAGGTTTTGTATCTCGTGTAAAGTACTCATTGTTTCGTGAGTCACCTTCCATATAATTGAACTTAAGATTGTTTTTCCAAGCTACATAATTGAAACTGAGTTGGTCTCTTTTACTACCATACTTTATTTCTGTCCACCAATCTTCCATCGTGTCAATACAATCTTGTTCATTGTGTCTTCTCAATATTACCATACCTGTAATTAGACCATTCTGAGCAGGATATCCTAGTGTGGCATATTTATCTAGTTGTTTTTTTATCACGTGAGGATTATCCTTGTAGTTTAATATACCACGTTCAGGTGTTTTCTCCATCCAAGAGTTACCAGCTGAAATGATTAGATTAGCTTCATCGTAAATACAATTTCTAGCATCAAGAGCATTTTGATTGTGACTAAAGAAAGCAACATTACTATCAGATAAATACTTTTCAACTAATTCATCTATGTTACCAACTACACTCATATTACCATCAATAAAAATACTATACTCATAATCTTGTAAGTATCTATGTGGCAATACTTTAAATCTTTTAGCATTTCTGTTATTATCAGAGTATAATGATAAACTATTACTCTCGTCGAAACACTTCCAATCCCAACTATCAGGAAGTTTCTGTTGTAAAACATCATCGTAGTTACCAAAAATAGATGTATACACTATAGACTTTGACATATCAAACCTTCACTATCTTTTAGGATTTTATTTTGTGTTTTAGGATAGAACTTACCAGGATGTTCTCCTATCTTTTTCAATATCTTTAGTTTACCTTGTTGAACATACTCATCAATTAATTGTTTTAAATCAGGAAACAATCCGTAATCATCAAACATAATGATAGGTTTATCAAAGGTTGACATGGCATTATCTATATCACTCTTGAGATGTTGATAATCATGAACACAATCTATAAATACTATCGAGTCCTTTTCTTCAAAATCCCATCGTTGACCATACACATCCATTAATTTAAACTCAACGTTATCTACCTCTCCTAAATACTCTCGAGCATAGTCATGCTTTTCGGGGGAAACATCTACTGCTATGACCTTTTTAAATAACTTAGATAAAACTTTAGTGCCATGTCCAAGTGAACTTCCTATCTCTACCAATGTCTTTTTAGTATACTCCGTGTCTCTGAAAAAATCAATAACATCAGCTTTGAATTTCAAAGATGTAGTTGTTTTTGACTCTGATTTATCTATGACATCCTCTAGTAACATTCTTTTGAAATCATCTACTAGATAGTTCTCACCTTTAACTATGTTTCCTGCTATCGGAAATTGTCTTTTCACATCATAGACTTTTGAATCTCTTACTACGAGTTGTAAGGCTCCACTCTGATTACCTACATTGAATTTAGCTCTCGTTCTAATATATAATTGTGTTCTGATATCAACGTGTCTTAAATCAAGTGCTCTGTTTACATAATTAAATGACGTTTCTTCTAAAGGTACGGGTGAGTAATAAAAGAAAGGTAAATCTTTATCCATATCTATAACATCTTTTATCAGATTATCATCTGTAAAATTATATCTATCTGAAATTAATATAACACCGAACTCTCCATCAGTATACTCATTTATTATTTTATTACCTCTGACACGTTCCTCTGTCGAAAAGTACAACTCAGGTTGTGAATCACTCAGTTCGTGGTCTTCGAACTGCCAAAACTTTAGTATTTGTTCTAGTAAAGGTATATCTGTTTTGTCTTTGTTGTATATTCTATAATGGTCATGAAACACTTCACCTGAAATGTCATCTTTGTAACCATCGACAAAAGGGTTATTATCAAATATCGTTTTAACATTATCGAATGGATTATTCCATACACTCCAATGTCCTGCATACTCTTTAAATAAATCATTAAGTAGTTTAGGTGTAGGTAGATAAACTTTACTTTCGGGATACTTTTGTTTAAGTAATCTAGGCATAGCTGATAAGATACCCCAATCACCGATTCCGTGAGCAGTTCGCATGATAGTGAAGTCTTGATTATTTAGATACTCGTCTGGTATTCTGAGACCTTCTGACTCTTCGAATCCTAAATTTTTGACATGATTCACACCATATAATTTATTATCTACTAATCTCCAAAAGAGTTGTGGTGGATATTCTTTAGGCATCTAACCCTCGATTATTCGTTGATAAAGTGAATTTTGTTTTTCTTGTTTTTCGATTGTTTTATGATGTATCAAACTTAACTCTTCGTATGGAGGTAAGTGAGAATATGTTTTACAACCTGTTATTATTTCGTGTACGGGTTTTATCCATTTGATTTCTTCTGAGTTTTTGAAACATCTAGCTTGATAATCAGGATAATTAACCCAACCCTTTTCAGTCAATCTCCATCCCCATCTTTGTACGTGTTCTTCTGTAAGACCTTCTACGGTATTAACACGTGGTAACCATATTAAATCTACTTCATTGATTTCAATTATCTGAGGAAGTTGTTCAATGAGTGTTTCATGTAGTAGTTCATCTGCATCTAAGTGAACTATGTAATCACCTTCACACATTTGTTTTGTGTAATTTTTCAATTTAGAAAAATCACCATCGAACTCAAAAGGATGCCAACTAAACTCACTATTTACTGAATGTGTTCTTAAGTAATCCTCAACACCTTTAGAACCATTCTTTGAATCATACGTGATTACTATTTCATCTTCGTTTCTCTTGTTCTCTATTAAGAATGAAACTAATCGTTGAATCTCAGCTTCTTCATTACAGACCGTTATACCATAACTAAGCTTCAAGTAAATCTCTGAATTGATTTGGTAGTTTGATGGGTTCTAAAAATACAGATGAATTTGTAGCTTCTTCCCATATATAAGTTCTATAGTTTCCATTTTGTTCAAAGTATCTTTTTAATCTCTTGTAAGCTGCTTTTTTGAAACCTCGAGGTCCTGTCCCTTTTATATCAACACGATAGATTTCATTCTTACTATCAACTACTTGTAGGTCACCAATACGATTTAACAACTCAACTAATTCTGATTTGTTTCTAATAAAAGGAATATTACCTGAAGTTTCTAACTTTAATCCAATTAGATGAAAAACATTTTCTCCATCACTTCTCTTGTGTGGCATCTTAGGATTCAAAACTAAAATGGTTGTAAGTGTAGCTGTAGGTTTGTTTCCCTTATATCTAAACGAAATAATATCACCGGGTCTTACTGACGACCATTTGTATATTTGTTTAGCCATTTAAGTCTTTCGTTATACCCATTTCTTTACAAGCTCCCATAAAGTCATATTGACCAAATACTTTAGCGTTCTCAACGTCTAGTCTCTTATCAAAGTTACCAAACTGAGCTCTTTCCTCTTCAGGTACTTCAACCACAGAAGCGTATTTCCATACATAGTTTTGTGTTCTAGCATCGAAAACAGCTTTGTTCTCTTGTTCTTCGGGTACATCAGGAAATATAATACCCTTCTCACCCATATTTATCACAGCAGGAAACCATACTATATTTCTTTGAGTGTCTTCAAATTGTAAGTCTTGTACAAGTTTAGGTGACTTTTTTAAGTTATCCATTAATTGTAATCCACCTGACTCATATCTCGAATCACTCATGAACCCACATTTGAAACATAAATAAGAACTATATTGTTCTTGGACATCCTCGAAACATTTATCTGTATCATAACATACAGGACAATCTATTACTTTTTCCATATTAAACTCTTTTCAATTTAGGTAATTTCATTTCAGGTGTTGGTTGTTTAGTATCACCTGTATCTCCTTTTGCTCCTACTTTCTTAAGTTTAGGTAACTCTAACTTAACTTCTTTAGGAAACTCTGGTATATACTGGTCTAACAGAATTCCTAATTGTTTAGTCATTTCATCTAGTGAAAACTTAGACTTGTTACCTATAGTAAGTTTCTTAGCGTTCAATTTGTAATTTCTGTAGTTCTCAAAAACATCTTTCATAATACGTGACGTTTGTTGATAATTACACGTGAACCATTGTGTTCCTGGTATGTGCATATCTTTTGGAAATGATTCTTTAGGAACATCTGTCAATGAACCAGGTACCAAAACAGCTAAGTCTTTAGGTAAAAAGTCTTTGTGTCCACTCCAATCAGAAGCTATCACAGGTTTCTGAGACATTGATGCTTCTAATAAAGGTCTACCGAATCCTTCACCGTGAGTCAAATTGATATGAGCTTTTACTTTAGGATGATTATACAATTCATTCATTTGTTCGTCTGTAAAGTCTCCGTGCATAAAATACACATTTGGTAGCTCACCTTTGATTGTTTGTCTTACGGAGTTAATCTTAGACAAAATACTTTCTCTATCTATTACTGAAAAACCAGCTCCACTTGTTTTCATTATAAGTCCTGGTTTTTTCTTTTGATTCTTAAAAGTTTCAAAAAATACCTTAAGTAACATACCAACATCTTTTCTATCCTTACCTAAGTTACCTTGTAACCAATGACCTACGAATAAAAAGTTGAACGGGTCTTCTACTTTTTTCATCTCTTCAACTAATAAAGGACTAAACTCACTTGTCTGTTTATAAATATCTGTATCACTACCTTCAAACAACACTTCAATAGGTTTATTTGATTTTAATTGACCTTTTACTTGTTTTGTCTTTTCGTCTTGTACATCAAATACGGTCTTTTCAACTACATCTTTTACAAATGTTGATGGGACTATATTCATATTCATCCTATTGAGTCCTTCAATCCAAACAGCAGGACAAGCTGTCGTTTCGAGTCCGGCTGTTATACCTATATTATATTTACCGAAAGCTTGAAACTCATTAGGTATGACGATATGTACGTGAATTTCAGGTTGTGAAGGAAGATTAGGAGTAGGTAATAATCTATCGATAATCATTTTATCATTAGGTTCATCAGCACTGAGAGCATTCATAGGAGTATTTCCCCAACGAACATTCCATATCTTGACATCGAACTTATCTAACTTAATTAGAGCTCTTACAATGTCTCTACTATGAGCTCCATATCCACTTCGAGTAGCTACTGGAGCTGTTACTAAACATACTGGTTTACTCATTATAACTCCTATACCTTAAATAAACTAAAAGGTTTTCTTGGTTTCCACATCTCAAATGCTTTATCCATGTGATTAATAAAATTGTTGGACATAGATGTTACAGACAGCATCGATTCTTCACTCATCACAAACTCGTGTCCATTCAGTCCTCTTTTTACTCTTTCTTCTTTAGGTACATCATACCACTCTTTGATTCTATCTGCCACATCGTCGAATCTACATCTATCATCAAATATGTAAGGTGTAGGTATTGAACCTTGTAAAGAACGAGTTGATGGCCATACAGGTTTAACCCAATCACCCCAAGTTAAATCAGGATTATCTTTCCACTTCTTATCATCGTGAAACGATTTGATTTCTTTATAATCATGATATGTGACAAACTTGTTTTTAAGTTTGAATCCACATTGGTCTTGTAACCCTCCCGTGACATTTACAATGATAGGAGTTCCTGCCATTAATGATTCACACGTACCTAATCCAAAGCCTTCATTACTAGCTATATTGACCGTGACATCGACCATATTGTATAAATGATTTAATTGTTTTGTATCTAACTTTTTATCACTAAAGTATACTTTATAATCAGGAGCCATTTCTTTAGCTACTTCTGGTAAATCTGTTCCGTTTTCGTCACGAGGTTGTGTGTGCATCAATAAAGCACATCTTTCAGCTTCTTCTTTAGGTAACATATCACAGAATGTTTTGAATGCCATGATAACATCTCCTGGCATCTTTCTTCGAATATTTCTATTGTTATAGAATAATATAAAGTCCACATTATCTTCAGTTAATTGACTTCTAAACTTTTCAACTTCTTGATACTCTTCATCAAAAACATTTATAGGATAGAATTGTTCACTTACACCATGAGGTAAATAAGTTGACTGCCACTCTTCAGGAGGATTTTTACTCCAGACTTCATTAACAATAGCATGTGTTTGTTTTGAAATATTCATAATCAAATCACAGCTCTCATAATAAAATTGATTGTATTTAGGAGCAGGCCAGTCGTCCCATATATTATAATAGAAGATAGGAATCTCTTGTCTGACTTCATGTTCCATTTCATATAACCATCTCCAAAATCTTGGGTCTGTATAGTGTAGGATAGCATCAGGATTTTCTCTTGACATAACTTCACGTAGTAAATCAGGACTACCATAACCATTCACAGGATATATCGTCAAGTCAGCATCTTCGATACCAGTCTCTTCTCTGACAGATTTGTTCATATCAACAACCTTTCCAGCTTCAGGATGTTTGATAGCCCCTCCTATCTGAACCCAATCATAATGATTTATCGTACCTAGAACAAATTCTTTAGACATTGTTCCTACACCCGAAGACATTCTCATATCATCAGATAGTAATAGGATTTTCTTTTTAGACATATAACCTCTAATCTTTTAGTAATTCTTTATTCGTTTCACCTTCGAAATATTTATTCAACATCTCTAACTTGTCATCGTAATTAGCCATCTGGTCTAATTCTTTTTCAAGTTCTTCCATAACATCTCCGTGTTCACCAATACCTACCGAGTTACGAAGTAAGTTTTCAGCATTAACTCTATGTTTTTCTACGTTTGCTTTGAAATGCATTTTACTTGCTTTAATAAACTCTTCTCTCATAGTCTACTCCCACTAACTATTAAATTATCATATTCTCTAATTTTACTTCTGAAATCTTCATCTAAGACATACAAGTCCATTGTACGATTTACTAATTTCTGTAAAGTAAATTCATCATCGTATGTTTTTGATTTGAAATTACTATATAACCCTTTTAGAATTTTAACTGACGTTAATTTA
>Ga0098041_1000134_pt1 | contig 30615 bp, 50 predicted proteins | sample 8_EtaG_FD_77066 | JGI IMG/M metagenome (GOLD analysis project Ga0098041, IMG submission 77066) | Marine viral communities from the Subarctic Pacific Ocean - 8_ETSP_OMZ_AT15162 metaG | ecosystem: Environmental > Aquatic > Marine > Oceanic | place: Pacific Ocean | collected 2015-01-08
GGAATACTATCTGAATACAGCTGGGAATGTAAGAACCAAGAGAAATTAAACATTTGGAAAGCATTGCACCAAAGCGAAGGCGATGCAAGAGGCACGTTAAAAACGCCTGTAGTAGTTTTTACAAAGAATCACGAAAATGATTACTGTGCATTAAGGTATGAAGATTTTATTAATATATTATTAGAGCTTGATGAATTGCGTAATGAAAGCAAATGATGTTTTAAATATATTACACGATCACCAACAAACTTGGTTATTAATTGCTGACCGTTTACTGTATAGAGATGATGAACAAACAACACAGGACATAGTACAAGAAATGTATCTACAGATATATGATTTATTAGAAGATGATAAACTACAACCACAGCAGATAATAATAAACAACAAGCCACACTTTGGAATAGTGAAACGAATTATAGAACAATTAATACAACACCAAGCCAATAATGAAAACAGATTACCAAAGGATGATAACTGTGTATTAAACAACATAGTACAGGATGAGGTAGAAAACGTGGAGGAGCTAACTACATTGATTGAAGAAATACTACAAGAAATGCATTGGTTTGATAGAAAACTATTCAAGCTATATGTAAAGAAATTCAATAGCGTAAGATCATTAGCAAAAGAAACCAAGTTAGGACACGTTACAGTATATAATACAATAAACAAATGCAGAAACAATATAAAAAAAAAGTTAAATGAAAAGTAAAGGATTAGGCGATACCGTAGAAAAGGTAACAAAGGCAACAGGACTAAAGAAAGCAACAGATTTCATATTTAATAAATTAGGGGTTGATTGCGGATGTGATAAAAGAAAAGAAAAATTAAATAAGTTATTTCCATATAAGAAACCTGAATGTTTAACAGAAGAAGAATATATGGTACTGAAAGGATTCTTTAAAAGAGTTAAGAGCAATATATCAGCAAGCGAACAAACCGCATTGCTTGATATTTACAACAGAGTATTTAAACAGAATAGGCAACCATCAACCTGCGGAAGCTGTGTAAAGGAATTAGTAAATGACATGAAAACACTATTTAAAGAGTATGAACAAGAACAAGAAGCACAAACTGAAAAAGGAAGCTGAAGATAAATTAAGAGAGTATCTTAATGAATATGAACAAGATATAAACAACAATGAAAATACAATGAGAGATGAGCAATAATGAAAACTTAAAACATTTTGAAAAAGGACAAAGCGGAAATCCTAAAGGCAGACCAAAAGGCAGTAAGAACCGCAGCACAATAGTTAAGGAAATATTAAACTTAATGGTGCAAGTAAAAGATGATGAAGGTAATGATAAATGGCAAAGCAATGAGTATCTAATAGTACAGGCAATGGTAAACAAAGCAATTGAAAAAGGTGATGTTGCTGCGTTCAATGCGTTGTATGATAACCTATATGGCAAACTAAAGGATACTGTTGATATGAATACTACTGAAACAATAAACCACGATTTTAAAAAGCTAATTAGTGGAATTAAGTTTAAGCAGTAAATACAGAGTATTCCATACATCAGATGCACGTTACTTTATTGTAACAGGCGGCAGGGGTTCAGGTAAATCATTTGCAATAAACACCATACTGTTAATGCTTACCTATCAAGCAGGGCATACCATACTATTTACAAGATACACATTACGAGCAGCAGCCATTAGTATCATACCAGAATTTATTGAGAAGTTAGAATTGTTAAACGTTTCACAGGAGTTTAAAATAACACGTGATGAAATAATAAACAAAGGCAACGGAAGCAAAATAATATTTCGTGGGATTAAAACCTCATCAGGTGATCAAACAGCTAATCTAAAATCATTGCAGGGTATCACTACTTGGGTTATGGATGAGGCAGAAGAATTAAACGATGAGGATATCTTTGATAAGATTGATTTAAGTGTACGTAACAAAGCACAGGATAATAGAGTGATACTAATATTGAATCCAACTACAAAAGAACATTTCATATATCAACGTTGGTTTGAATCACGCGGCATTGAAGCAGGTGCAAACATAACTAAAGAAGATACATCATACATACACACTACCTACAAGGATAACATAGAGAATCTTTCACCAAGTTATATTAAGCAAATAGAAACAATGCAGAAGCGCAGACCAGAACGCTACAAGCACACAATACTTGGTAGTTGGTTAGATAAAGCAGAGGGTGTTATATTTGATAATTGGATAGTAGGAGAATTTAAGCAGGTTGGCAAAATAGTATTTGGGCAGGATTACGGTTTCAGTAATGATCCAAGTACATTAGTAAAAACAAGCATAGATAAATCAAACAAGGTTATATATGTGCAGCTATGTTTCTATCAACCTAAACTAACCACAAGTGAGATAGCAGTATTGAATAAAAAGTTTGCAGCTAATAACTTAATTGTTGGTGATAGTGCTGAACCACGTTTAATAACTGAACTGAGCGCACATTGTAATATAGTGCCTGCAATCAAAGGGCAAGGCAGCATTACATACGGTATTAGTTTACTACAGGATTATGATTTAGTAATAGATCCAGAAAGCACAGATATAATAAAGGAGCTTAACAACTATTGTTGGTTAGAAAAGAAAAGCCAAACACCAGTAGATAATTTTAATCACGCACTTGATGCATTACGTTATGCAGTTAGTTATCAATTGCAGAATCCACATTTAGGTGAGTATCATTTATATTAAAATAAAACAATTAATTAAGTATCTTAAGTTCATTGATAAAAAGAAAATGGAGTATATGATTAAAGCAGGCAGAGCAATGTTTTAATTGTAGCGTGGCTTAAGCCCTCCTTAAGCATTAAGATAAGAAAAGATAAAATAAGATATATATGCAAAAAAAGTTTAAAAAAGTTTTGTATTTAAATAATTATAATTATATTTGAAATATGAAAAGTAGTTATTTAGCTTAAAGACGTTTAAGTTATCCAATTATTAACAAGTGTATTTTAATACAAAAACGGAGAATAAATAACGAAATAAGAAACATAAAACAAGAGGCAGCCGCGTCTTAGACAGCGTAAGTCCTCATAACATTAAAGAGCTATTCACTATGAGTAGCTTTTTTTTTATATTTGTGCATAACACTAAGCACTTTTTTTTACATTATATATAACTATGAAAGCACAAATTAAAGTACCAGAATCACTTGAAGAAATTACACTTAAGCAATACCAGAAGTGGTTAAAGATTTCAGAAGGCAAAGAACTTGATTCATTTTTACAACAAAAGATGATAGAGATATTTTGCAATGTACCGCTTAAAGAGGTGTTAACTATTAAAGTAAATTACGTTAATCAAATATGTACAGCTATAGATGAATTGTTTAAAAAGCAACCTATGTTTATTAATAGGTTTAAATACAAAGGTGTACAATACGGCTTTATACCTAAACTGGATGATATTACATTTGGAGAATATGTTGATCTGGATACTTACCTTGCTGATTGGAGTTTAATGCATAAAGCAATGAGTGTATTATACAGGCGTATTAATTTTGAAAAGGATAAAGAATACATTATTGATCCTTATGAAAGTGCAGAAGCATACGATTTGCAAAGCATAACTTTAGATATTGTATTTGGTGCGCTTGTTTTTTTTTACAATTTAAGCAACGAGTTACAGAATCGTATCCTGAATTATTTAGCGACACAGGAGGAAGTGGAACTGCCTCAAGATTTGAGGGCTTCAGTACTAAATGGGGATGGTATCAATCCATCTATGGATTATGCAAAGGGGATATTATGAAAATTGATGAGGTAACAAATATTAAACTACACACTTGTCTGATGCACTTATCATTTGAAAAAGATAAAGCAGAACTTGAACAACATATAATAAAGAGCAATGCAAAGAGATGATATATTAAAAGAAATAATGGATCGCGAGATGTTTGGCAAGGATGAATATGTAATACTTGCTGATGGTTTTGAGGATGCGTTTTTAGGTGTTACAGCAGTTAAACCTGCTCGTGCAGTATATAGTTATTGGAAGTGTTTAGATATTATTATGAAACAAGATGATAGCGATTTTGATGAAGCACTTGATTGGTTAAATGAATTTATAGATGAAGAATTAGGAGAACACGCTCCATTATATATTAAATTATTATGAAAAGTTTTTACAACGTAATAGATAAAATTAAAACGGTAGTTACAACAGAACCGTTTAACAATGAAATAACATTTGGTGATATTGCTGATATTGATTTAAAGAAGCAGAGTTTGTTTCCATTGGCACACGTAATGATAAACAATGCCACAATAAACAACCAGTATGTAACAATGAACATTACAATATTCTTTATGGATTTAGTAGATATTAGTAATGAGCAAACAACAGATTTATACAGGGGCAACGATAACAGGCAAGATATACTAAACACACAACTGGCATTAGCCACAAGGGTAATAAGAGTATTGCAAAAAGCAGAGCCATACAGAGATGAGTTTGAATTGTTAACGGATGCAAGCTGTGAGCCATTTACAGAACGTTTTGATAATATGCTTGCAGGATGGGCAGTAACGTTTGATATAGGTGCAAAAGATGATATGACACATTGTTAATGAAAGAATTTGATAAGATATTAAAAAAGTATGCTGATTACGTAATACGTGAATCAAGGAATAATTTAGTTAGGGGTAAAAACAATGCTTCACAAAGGTTATCTGATTCATTGGGTTACACTATCAAAGATACAAGCGTTAAGTTTGAGGGCGAATATTATGGGCAGTTTGTAGATAAAGGTGTGCGAGGTGCTGAATCAACATATCCAGAAAGCGGAAGTTCTCCATTTAAATACACTAACAAAATGCCACCATCAAAAGCATTTGATAAGTGGACTGTTAGAAAAGGCATAGCACCAAGAGATAAGGAAGGCAAGTTTTTAAAAAGGCAATCATTAAATTTTTTAATAGCAAGAAGCATTTACAAAAAAGGAATTAGAGCAACATTGTTTTTTACAAAACCATTTGAAAAGGGGCAGGAGCTTTTTGGAGATGATTTTGCGGAAGCAGTAATAAAAGATAAATTAATATGAGTACAATAATAAGAACAAGATCACCATATTTTATAAGGACACCACAGGAAACGAATGTAAATTTAAATTACTTTCAAATAGTAATAACAGTTCACGGAGGGCTAACAGGTTCAGTTACAGTATGCGATGATTTGTATGCTACATATACATTACAGAAAAAACCATTACCAAACGAGGATTCAGTTTCTTTTGATATTAGTGAAATAGTTAACGATCATTTAATACAAACATTTAACGGCACATATTCTAATAGTGCATTAACACAAGCAATTTGGGTTGATGTATCAACAACGGCAAGAGAATCTGATGGCACTATTATAGGGAGTGCAACAAACACTACATATCTTGCAAAGGAGGGTTATAATAAATTTAAAGAGGGCGTTAATTATGTAACAGAACCTACAAGCATGATGAGCGCGGATTATTTAGAATACCATAAAGGAAGTTATATAACACTACCAATAAATGCAGAACGGGTTAATAGCTTAACATGGAAATTAAACAGTAGCACAATATCAACAGTTAGCTATACAGATAATGGTAATCAGAATCAAAAAATAAAATATGGAACAGTAAACACAGCAGCACAAAGCTATGATGAGGTTGTAGTTACTTATGATACATCATCAACAAAATCTATTACACTAAAAGAAATAAGCGAATGTAAATATCCAGTAAATAAAATTACCTTTTTAAATAGGTGGGGCGCATTACAAGACATATTCTTTTTTAAAAAATCAATTGATAGTTTAGATACAAGAGGCGAACAATTTAACAGGAGCATTTTTAAAGCAAGAAGCGTATCATTAGAGCCACCAGAAGAAGGGGAAGACTGTGAAGAAACAATTACATACAATTCATATAGCACAACAGCACACGCAAAAAAAACATTTAATGTAAATGGGGTTGAATCAGTTTCTTTAAATAGTGGCTTTGTTAGTGAAACAGCTAATGTATATTTTGAGGAATTAATGGTTAGTGAATATATTTGGCTAACAGATTCAGATGCAGTTGTTTATCCTGTAACATTAAAAGATAGTTCATTTACTTATAAAACAGGATTAAATGATAAGCTAATAAACTATACAATGAACTTTGAAAAAGCATTTGATTTAGCAAACAATATTAGATAATGCAAAAAGTAATATTATACATACAGCCACAATTAAGAACTACTACAACGGTACAGGATTATGTGCGTGTTGATTTAATGGATGCAGATCTTATTGAACTTACACAGGTAATACAAGATGTAAAAAGCATTGATAAAGTATTTACGGATTACAGTAAAACATTTAATTTGCCTACAAGCAAAACAAATAACAAGATATTCAAATGGTGGTACAATCCAGATGTTGAAGGTTTTGATAATCAGATAATGGCTAATGCAAGAATTGAGTTGAATCATTTTGCATTTAAGGAGGGCAAAGTAAAACTTGAAAGCGTTACTATGAAAAATGGCGAACCAAGTTTGTACAAGATAACCTTTTTTGGAAATACAATAAAATTAACTGATTTAATTGGAGAAGATAAACTTGAAAATTTAGTTTGGTTAAATAACTTTAATCATGAAAATAGTAATGCTAATGTTAAAAGCGGATTAGAGGCGGGGTTAGATTTTACAGTTGGAGGTAGAGCTTATGCTGATGCTATTGTCTATCCATTGATTGCACACAGCCAACAATACATATATGATGCAACGGGGAATGGAAGTTCTGGATTAAATATTGCAGCAGTAAGCACACACCATACCAAAAGAGGTGTTTTCCCTGAAGATTTAAAACCTGCTATACTTGTAAAAAATATTATTAAGGCAATTGAAGAACAATATAACATAACTTTTAAAACTGGTGAATTTTTTAACAGTAATCATGTTGCCAATATGTATATGTGGTTACATAGGGTAAAAGGAAATATTGTTGCAGATAAATATAAACTTATTGATGATCAAGCATTTACCTGCGCCTCATCAGGTTCTATATGTACACATTTTGCAAGTTCTGGAAATAATGTTTACTTTAATACATCAAAAGGTACATATACTTTTTATGATACTGAATCACAAGGGTTAGGTTTTCCAGAAAGTTTTGATTTTGGTGTTGAAATAGTTCCATCAACAGCAGATTTATATACTATTGAAGTTGTTGATATTTTAACAGATACTGTTTATGCAGTTAGAGAAAATTGTAGTGGAACACAAACTTTAAATAGTTCATTTGGTAATGATTTAGCAACAAGAATACCAATAACAATAAATCAAAATTTTGAACTTGCAGCAAGAGTAAAAACTCCGTCTGTTATGACATTTGCAGCAAATATTCAGATAGATCATAGGTATTATGATTATTCACTTGGCAGGCAAACAATATCAGGAACATATAATTCTAATTCTCTTGTTATTGCACTAATATCAGATATGGTGATTACTGAACAAATACCAGATATAAAGGTTCTTGACTTTCTTAATGGTATGTTTAAGATGTTTAATTTAACGGCATATTTAAATTTTACTGATGAAATAGTTGTTAAAAGGTTAGATGATTATTTTAGTAGTGGTCAAACACATGATATAACTGAATATATAAAAATTGGTACACATACAGTAGGAACTACAATACCATATAGCGAAATAGATTTAGAATATGCAGAACCAAAAAGCATATTAGCACAAAGGTTTTTAAATACTAATAACAGAAAGTATGGTGAAGTGGAATATAAAACTGATATTACTGATAATAAAACATATAAAGTTACTGCACCATTTGAACACATGCTTTATAGTAGATTAAATGATTTAACGGCAGGAACATTTACTGATGTGCAAACAGGTTGTTTTTTAGATGAAGAATTAAAATCAAGTATTGGTCAACCATTATTATTTTATGGCATACAAAGAACGGGAATAACCACAGAAATAAATTTTGTATACACTACAAGACCAGAAACTTATGGAGCTTTAGCAGGCACACCTGGCACTAATTATTATTTGGATGCATATTGGATGCCACACCATGCTAATGAATTAGGCAGCGTAGGTACAGCGCCCACATATAATCTCAACTTTGGTAGTGAAATAGATACTTATAACTTAACAGATTATTCAGGACAAAACAATTCATTATTCTTAAAAAACTATCAAGAATACATAACAAGAATATATAATAAAAAAACAAGATTATATAAATACAGCGCAATACTACCATTAAAAATATTATTACAACTAACATTAGATGATAAGGTAATAGTAGGAACAAGAATATTTACAATAAATAAAATGAGCAGCAAACTACAAAGTGGAGAAACAGAATTTGAACTATTAAACGAAGCACCATAATGAAAACAATTTTAGAAGCATTAGAGTTTTGTAAAGAAAATAAATTATATGGAAAACATATAAATATAGCATTAGGCAAAAATAAATTTGTACAAACTTGGGAAGAAGGAGAAACACAAAATAAGATAAAAGAATATGAAAACATTTACAGTTGAGCTTGAGGTAGGTACTAAAAAGGCAATAAAAAACATTGGCGATCTTGAAGATGAAATTGAAAGATTATCAAACGAGCTAAAAGGCGCAGATTTTGGTAGTGATGAATTTAAAAAATTATCAACTGAATTAATAAAGGCGCAAAAACAAATTAAAAACACAGAGCTATCACTTGAATCATTAGATTCTGAACAGGTTGCAAGTGAGTTTGGAAGTGTTGTTGGTGCTGTTGGTGATATGACTGGCGCAATGGTGTTGCTTGGGGGTACTGGTGGAGCTGTTGAGCAAACTGCTGAAAACATAGAAAAAGCAATTGGTATTTCAATGGCGTTTAAAGGAGCTATTGAAGGGGTTTCATCTGGTATGAAATTATTTAACAACATTGTTAAAACAAACACGTTATTACAAAAAGCTAATAATACTATTAATGTACTTGCCGCAGGAACATTTAAAGTATTAGGATTTTCTGTTGATACAACATCTGTTGCATTTAAAGGGTTAAGAGCCGCAATGATTGCTACAGGGATTGGTGCTTTAATAGTTGGTGTTGGTTTATTAATTGCAAACTTTGATAAATTAAAAGCTGCAATGACAGGAATAAGCGAGGCACAACGCGAAAGAACTGATTCAGCACAGAAAGCAGTAGAAGCAGCAGATAAGGAATATGAACTTTCTAAATTACAAATAAACAATTTAAAATTACAGGGTAAAACAGAGGAACAGATTGTTAAGTTTCAGATGAAAGCTCTACAAACAAGATTAAATGCACAGGTAGCATTAATTAAGGAACAGAAAAAATTAAATGCTGAACAATTAGAGGGAACAACAAGTTGGAATGAATCTTTAGCCACTACAATAGAATGGTACGGAAAAATAATTGGCTTTATTCCAAGAGGAATAGCATTTGCAATTGAATTTTTAACAGGACAGATAAATGATGTGTTTGCACAAATACAAGATACTACTGTTGGAAAATATTTATTTGGCGATGAGAAAATAAACATACAACTTGAAACTGGTACTGCTTTAGATAAAGGTATTGAAGATCTTTCAGGTTGGATAGCTGAATTAGTTTTTGATCCTGAAGCTGTTAAGGAAGAAGGAGATAAAGAACTTGAAGCATTAGAATTAGCAAATCAACAAATGTTAAGTGAGATGGCAGGGCTTCAATTAAATTTAGAGGGCATTCAAAAAGAAAATTCAAAAGTAGCAAAATCAATAACTGCTGGAAATATTGATTCAAATAATAAATTAGTTGAAAACACTAAAAGCACTTTAAGCGTATTGCAAGATACTTGGGCAGAATACTATAAAAAACAAAGAGAGCAGCGGGAAAAAGATTTAGCAAATGAAATAGCTATAATGAATGCAAGACACCAATTACAGGATGCATACGTTTCCGCAACCTCATCAGCTTTGCAAAGTATTGCAGAACTTGCAGGGGAAGGAACAAAAATAGCCAAAGCAGCAGCGTTATCAGATATTATTATTACAACTGGAGTTGGTTTTGCACAAGGTTTGGATATTGCACAAAAATCAGCAAAAGGAACTGGTGTAGCAGCAGCAGCAGCATTCCCCCTATTTTACGCAACACAAATAGCAGCCGTTTTAGCTATGGTTGTAAAGGCAAAAAATATTTTATCAAAGGTAAAAGCAGGCCCATCTCCATCATTATCAACACCTGCGCCAGGCGTTGGCGGTGCAGGTTCACAAGCACCACAATTTAATATAGTGGGGCAAAGCGGATTTAATCAAATAGCATCAGCATTAGGGCAACAGCCACCAGTACAGGCGTATGTAGTAGCGCAAGATGTTACAACAGCACAACAATTACAAAACAATACAATACAAACAGCAACTTTTTAAAATAAAACAAAATGGAAATAGTAGAATTATTATTGGATGAAGAAAACGAGGTTACTGGCATAGATGCCGTATCTATCGTAGAATCACCTGCAATTGAAAGCGATTTCATTGCATTAGCAGAGCAAGAAGTGAAACTTGCAAAAGTAGATGAAGATAAAAGGATCTTAATGGGCGCTGCCTTGATACCTAACAAACCAATCTTCCGTAAAAATGGCGAAGAAATGTTTTACGTGTACTTTTCAAAAGATACAGTACGCAGAGCAAGCGAGTTATTTTTTATGAATGGTAATCAAAACAATGCAACACTTGAACACAGTATGAATATTAACGATCTAACGGTTGTTGAATCTTGGATTGTTGAAGATACTAAAATGGATAAAACTGCTAAATACGGGTTAGATGTTCCAGATGGCACTTGGATGATCAGTATGAAAGTAGAAAACGATGAGGTTTGGAACGATTACGTAAAAAGCGGAAAAGTAAAAGGATTCAGTATTGAAGGATATTTCGCGGATAAAGCAAAGATTAAGAAATCTGAAGAAATGAGTGAAGAAGCAGCACAAAAGAAAATTGAAGAAATTGTAAACTTATTAAAATGAAAAAGAAATATAAAACTCCAAGCAACTCATCGCCTAAAAACAGTAATAGAGGATGTTTATGTGCAGATGGCAAAAGATACAGTACTAAATGCTGCGATGGCAGCTTACAAGCACAAGGAATAGGTAAAGTGTAAAATTTTTTTGCAAAAACGCATAACACTTAACGTTTTTTTTTACATTAAGTATATATAATAATAACATTATGAAAGCAAACGAAATACTAAACAAAATCAAAAATATTGTTGGTGTTGAACTTTCTGAAACCAAAACAGAATTAGCTGAAATCGTACTTGAGAATGGTACTGTACTTGTTGCAGAATCATTTGAAGCAGGAAAAGCAATCTTCATTAAAACAGAAGAAGAAGAAATTGCATTGCCTGTTGGTGAGTATGAATACGAAGGTAAAGTTCTTGTGGTTAAAGAAGAAGGTTTAATTGACAGTATCAAAGAGGCGGAAGCAGAGGCTGAAGCTGAAGAAGAAGCGGAAACTGAAGAAGTAGAAGCTAAAGAAGAAGTTCAATTTGTAAGCGTAGAACAATTTAATTCTACCATTGAAGAACTTAAAGCATTAATTACAGAGTTAAAAAGTGAAACTGAACTATCTGAAGAAACTAAAGAAGAAACAGAAGAAGAAGAAGTTGTTACTGAATTAGCTGCTGTAAAAGAAGAATTGGTTGCTCCAATTAAACACAATCCAGAAGAAATGCAAAACTCAAACACAGGTAGAAAAATAGCACCTAAAAGAGAACGCACAATAATGGATAGTGTATTTTCAAAAATTTCAAATAAATAATATTAATAATAAAAAACAAAAAAAATGGCAAATACTGTAACGGGTAGTACTTATGCTGGTGAGTTCGCTGGAGATTATGTAGCAGCAGCTTTATTGAGTGCGCCTACTTTAGAAAAAGGGTTAATTACTATTTTACCTAACATTCACTATAAAAGAGTGATGAAAAAAATTAGTACAACTGGAAGTGCATTGGTTGATGCAACTTGTGATTTTGATCACAATATGGATGTTGATGTTGCTGAAAGAGTTTTAACTCTTGAAGAATTTCAATCTAACGTTCAATTATGTAAGAAAGATTATCACCAAGATTGGATTGGTGCGCAAGCAGGTTATTCAGCTTACGAAGATCTTCCAAGTAACTTTAAAGATTTTATGATTGGTCACGTTGCTGGAATGGTAGCAGCCAAAATGGAAACTAACATTTGGGAAGGCGCTAACGCATCTTCAGGACAGTTTGATGGTTTAGTAACTTTAGCTTTAGCTGATGCATCTGTAAACGATGTAGGATCTCACGCTGCTGTAACAGCTACTAACGTAATTGATAAACTTGGTTCTATAGTTGACCTAATCCCGTCAACTCTTTACGGATCTGAATCATTAAAAATATTTGTTTCTCAAAATATTGCAAAAGCATACGTGAGAGCATTAGGTGGTTTTGTTGCTACAATAGGTGGTGCAGGTACAGAAAACAAAGGAACGCAATGGTATGCTAACGGATCACTATCTTTTGATGGTATTCCAGTTGTTGTTGCTAACGGTATGGCAGATGATACTGCGATAGCTGCTGAAAGTTCAAATTTATTCTTTGGATGTGGTTTACTTTCTGATATTAATCAAGAAGTTAAGTACATTGATATGAGCGAAGTTGATGGTTCTCAAAATTGCAGAATCATAATGAGAATGAGCGCAGGTGTACAATATGCAATTGGTTCAGACATCGTTCTTTACCACGCGTAAGAAATTAATTAATAATGGAGGGTTGTAATTACCCTCCTTTTTAAAACTTTAACAATGGCTTGTGATTTAACAATTGGGCGTAAGGTACCTTGTAAAGATGTGGTTGGTGGTTTAGTTAGATGTTGGTTTGTAAACTATGGTGGTTTAGGAAACAATGCAAAAACAAACGATGAAATCACTGATCTTTCAGGAACATTTACTGCCTTTCAATACGAACTAAAGGGTACGAACTCTTTAGATCAAACCATTACCTCATCAAGAGAGAATGGAACTACATTTGCAGAGCAAACGTTAACTTTAACTTTTCCTAAAATGGAAAAAGAATTTCATAAGGAATTGAAGTTAATGGCTTACGGTAGACCTCACGTAGCAGTAGAGGACAGAAACGGTAATTTCTTCCAGTGCGGTTTAGAACACGGAATGGAGATTACTACTATTGCTGTTGCAAATGGTACTGCAATGGGTGATTTAAGTGGATACACATTAACATTAAGTGGCATGGAAACTGATCCTGCTAACTTTATTGCTGGTGGTACATCTGCTGATCCTTATGCAGCAATGAGTTCAGCAACAGTTACTGTAACTGTAGGAACTAATAGCTAACATAATTCATAATTGTGTGATTCATAATATATAGTTTGATTGGTGGGGAGGAAGTAGTTATCCTCCCCTTTTTTTTTAAATTATTTTGATACGATATGCAAATACTTACAACGACAGGAACAAGAGTAATAAATTTTATACCACGCGAAATAATAAGCGGTGCAAAAACATATCAACTAATTATCAAATCTGAAGCACAGAATAAAATTATTTTAACAGATAGTACAGCTACATTTGTAGAATTAGATTATTTTTACACTTATACAACAACACAGGCATTGGTAGAAAACAATTTTTATACTATTACAATAACCAACACAACGGATAACACAATTATTTTTAAAGATAAAATGTATTGCAGCGATCAAACGTTATCAGATTATGAAATTAGTAATGGTGTATATATAGAACAAAGCACAGGAGATAATCAATTTATATATTACAATGGATAATTTACACTTAATACAATTAGGACAATACGAACGACCAACGGTAGTTGAAGAAAGAAACAAGGATTGGGTTGGTATTGGCGATAACAATGATTATTATCAATGCTTAATTGATGCTTATATGGATAGTACAACAAACAATGCTGTTATTAATGGTGTTGTTAATTGTATTTATGGGAAAGGTATTGATGCAACGGATTCAAGCAGAAAGCCAGAGCAATATGCACAAATGCGATCTTTATTAAAACCTAAAGATTTACGCAGAGTTTGTCAAGATTTAAAACTATTAGGCGAAGCATCTTTTCAAATTACTTACAATAAGGATAAGATAGCAAGCATAACACATTTTCCACGTGAAACATTACGAGCTGAAAAAATGGATGATGAAGGTAACGTTAAGCATTATTTCTATGCGCCTGATTGGAGTAAAGTTACCAAAAGCACAAAATTAAAAAAGTTTCCTGTATTTGGAAGCGGTGCTAAAAACGAAATTTATATAATTAAAAGATACGTAACAGGTTTCTACTATTATTCTCCTGCGGATTGGGGTACAAGTTATCCTACTTTAGAAAAGGAGATTGCAGATTATTTAATAAATGATGCACAATCATCTTTTAGTGGTACGAAGGTTATCAATTTTAACAATGGCGTGCCAGATCGTGAGAAGCAATTATCAATTAAAAATGATGTTTTAGGCAAGTTAACGGGTAGCTACGGAGAAAAAGTGATTGTTGCATTCAACAACAATGCAGAAAGCAAAACAACAGTTGAGGATGTACCCTTAAATGATGCACCTGCACACTATGAATATTTATCTACAGAATGCCAACGTAAGATACAGGTAATGCACCGCGTGACATCGCCATTATTAATTGGCTTACGTGATGGTAATAGTTCACTTGGCAGCAATGCAGATGAGATTAAAAATGCAAATTTATTATTTAATAACGTTGTTATTCAACCGTATCAAGATTTAATAATTGATTCGTTAGATGAAATATTTGCTTACAATGATATTAGTTTAAATCTATATTTTAAAACACTTGAGCCGCTTGAGTTTATGGATTTAGATAGTTTTGATAACGAAGAACAAAAAGAAGAAGAAACAGGGATTAAAAACGAAGATACAGAGCTTGAAATAATGGCTTCTAAAACAAAAAACAATGATATACCTGAAGAAGTATATAATGCAGTATTAGAAGGGCTTAAAGGCGAAGCAATGGGATCTGAATGGGAGATTGCTGATATAAGAGATTACAATGAAGAAAACACAAGCGCAGAAGAATGGGCTAACGATGTTATTCATTTAGCAAAAGAACCAAAAGCAGATACACCTATAAAAAATATACCAGAAAAAGGATCAACACTTGATAAATCTTATTATGCTGTAAGATACAAGTATGATGTAGGTACAGCAAGAGGAAGTGGAGGAAGTTCAAGACCATTCTGCCAATCTTTAATGAGCAGAACAAGACAAGGAGTTGTTTATAGGATAGAAGATATTAATAAAGCAATGATTGATAAATCTTTGTTCATAAAATACGATTTACCTATGCACAAAAATCAAACCTTTGATTTGTTTAAATTTAAGGGCGGAATTAACTGTAGGCATATTTGGAAGGAAGTATTATATAAAATGAAAATACAACCTGCTTTAGAAGGCAAAAAAGGCAGTAGTGATTTAGGAGATTATAAGAATGTAGATAAAATACCTAAAAGTTATAAACCAACGCCAAGAGGGCATAAAAGAGCTGCGAAAGCAGAACGAACAAGAAGTGATAGAGGAGCATATCCAACAAGTAAATAAATTTAAAGAAATGGAAACAATAAAAACAGTTTTTGAAAAGATAGCATTAAATTCTAATAAATATGAATTTGCATTATTAGATGATATAAAAAGTACAAGTGAGAAATTAAAAAAAATGTGGGAAAGCTCTTTAGAAATAGCTGTTGATGGCGCATCTAAATTAGCTACTAAAACTTCAAAAAGTTCTAAAGCATTAAATGATCAAATATTTGAATTAAAAAAAGAAATACAAGAGTTTGACAAGAAAGTTAAAGATTTAGGTATTAATATAAATGATGTACCAAATTTTAAAAAGTTTGAAAAAGAATTACAAATTGCAGAAGCAAGAAGTAAAAGAATTGATAAAATAGTACAAGATTTAAAAAATATATATTAATATAAAATAAAATGAAAACAATAAAAACAGTTTTTAAAAAGGTTGCTGAAGATAAAGTTGAGTTAGCAAGTGAAAGGATTGAGTTATCATTGGCTGCTGATATTCAGAAAATTCTAAAAAACATTAATTCTAAAATAAAAGATATAAATAATGTAAAAAAAACACTTGAAAAAGTAAAAGATAATGCATTAGATATTAGAGAAGAAGGCAAAAATATTTTTGATCGTGGAATGGCTGTAAGAGAAGATATAATTGAAATGGCTAAAGAATTAGGCGTTAACAGTAATGACGTAAAGGGCTTTAAGGAATTAGATGATAATCTTGATTTAATAGAAAAAGAATTTCAAGAATTACTAAAAATGATTTAAAAATGGCAAAAGCACTATTTGTAACAAGACAAGATATATCAGTTTTCACGGCTGCTAATGGCAACATTGATAATGATAAGCTATTACCATTTATTAACCAAGCGCAAGATATTCATATACAGAACTATTTAGGCACAGATCTATACGATAAGATACAAGCGGATATTGTTGCAGGTACTTTAGCAGGTGTTTATTTAACATTAGTTACTGATTATGTAAAAAGTATGTTATTGCATTGGAGTATGGTTGAATACTTACCGTATGCAGGCGTTAACATTGCAAATGGTGGTATATATACAAAGAATCCTGAAAACAGCACAGCATTGAGTAAAGATCACGTTGATGCATTGATAGAAAAATCACGAGATACAGCACAGTTTTACACGCGCAGGTTTATTGATTATATGACGTACAATTTATCTTCATATCCTGAATATCAAAGCAATTCAAACGATGATATGTATCCAGATGATATTGCAGAAAACAGGGGTTGGGTATTATAAAATAAAATATTATGGCAAACACGATAGATTGGGGAAAAGCAACACAGAATAACACTAATGGTTATGGTAAATACCAGAATACTATTGGTGCTGCATCTGTATATGAAGATTCTTGGGCAGGTGAAACTGCGGTAGTTGGTACAAGCGCAGCATTTACTTATGCGAAAAGTTCATATCATCAAGATGAAAGCGATCCAACGCCAACTATTACAGGAACATCAGGCGGTACATTTAGTGGTACAAGCGGCATTGTGTTTGTGGATAGTGGTACAAATTCAGACAGTTCTACAGGTCAGATTGATTTAAGTGCTTCAACAATACAGGCGAACACAATTACTTATACTGTTAGTGGAGTTAGTGCTAATTTCAGTTTAAGCGTTACAGCTTCGCCATTCTTGGCTAATACCTATTCAATGGAATTTGATGGGGTTGATGAGTATATAGATACAAGCGTTTCATCTGTAGGTTTAGATTTTTCGTTTTCGTGTTGGTTAAAACATAGCGGCACTTTTAGCGCAAATTATAAGGATATAGCTTTTCACAGTTTAGAAACAACAAATATTTCAAAAGGCGGGTTTTATCTTTATCACAGTAGTGGCTCAAGCCTTGTTTTACGATGTGATTTAGATGCAACAAGAGGAACAACTCAACTTGGAACTGGATGGAATCACGTTGCAGGAGTTTGGAATAATACAACTAAATCATTAGTATATTATTTAAATGGTCAACCAGAGATAAGTATGACGCTTCCAGCGTATGCGTTAATATCAAGAGATTTATATTTAGGCGGTGTTATAAGCGGTTACAATAGTGCAGGTTATAATCTTTTTAACGGTTTGATTGATGAATATGCATTTTGGAATACAGAACTTTCAGCTGATGCAGTTACAGAGATTTACAACGCTACAAACAACAATAGCGGAAAAGCATTAGATCTATTAACAGATTCAGGAAATTATAGTTCAAGTTCTAACCTACAGTATTGGAATAGGTTAGGTGACTAATATTAAAAAAAATTATGAGTACAAAATACATAGCAAGCAACTGGAGATTACCTAATCAAGAAAATAGTAGTAAAAACGATAACTATGGGCTAACCTTTGATGGGGATGAGTCCATAAACTGTGGTACAGCTATTGCGTATGATGAATTTACTTTATCTGCTTGGGTTAAAAAAGATTCTTCAGCAGAAAACTGGGTGGGTATTTTTGGAAGTAGAAATGGCTCAAGTGCTACTTTTATATATTTACTTGGATTAGATAATACAGGAAAATTTAGATTTATAGCTGATGGAAGTACAAGCATACTAAGTGATAGTGTAGTTTCAGATGATGTTTGGTATCACATAGTTGGAACAGCTGATGGAACTACTATGAAAATGTATGTTAATGGACAATTACAAAGTTCTACAGCTTCCTATACAACTCCTCTTCCTACTCCAACTAATGATTTAATGATTGGTAAACAATGGGATACTGCTACACAATATGAATGGATAGGAGAAATATCTGAATGTTGTTTATTTGATTATGCACTTTCAGAATCACAAATAAGCACTTTATACGGAAGCAGTTCTTTAGGTTCAGGTAATCCAATGGCTTTAAAACCTCAACCTGTAGCATTTTATCCTTTAGGCGATAATAGTTCTTCTAATCCACTAACACAACCAAACGTGGCTGTAGAAGATGCAACTGCTTTTGATAGCAGTGGTGGTTCATATATAACTACCAAAACATTAAGCGAATTTTCTGTATCAACATCGTTTTCTTTTTCATTTTGGGCTAATATTCAAGCATTTGTAAATTATGAACATTTAATAGGGGCAAGTAATGCTGCTTGGAATCAAGGTTTTGGACTATATATAACAAGCGGCGCTGGTAAAATACAATTTTGGGTTGATACATATAATGGCTCTGGAAAGTTTGTTCAGTCAGATAACAATTTATCTACTAACAAATGGTATCATATAGCTTGCACTTATGATGATACAAATGGAGGATTAATGTATATAGATGGAGTTGCTCAAAGTTCTGGGAGTGCTTTCACAAGTGCAACTTTAGATGCTAATGACCTTGATAAAATTATAAGAATATTTGGGACTACAAGCGGCTATACTTCAGACGCCTTTATGTCCAATGCACAATTATGGAACACAGAGCTTTCAGCTTCAGAAGTTACTACACTTTACAATTCAGGAGTACCATTATACACAGGCACACAACCACAAGCAGCTAACTTAAAATCTTGGTATAAACTAAACAACACAGCAAACTGGGAAGCAGATAGTTCAGGAAATTGGCAAATACCAGAAGCTACTTCAGCATATCCACAGAGTTTTAATTTTGATGGGAGTGACTATGTAAATGGTGGTAATTCTACAGAATTACAAATTGCAGATAATTTAACTATTTCAGTTTGGTTTAAAATATTAAACAATTCTGGAAATAGAGCTTTAGTCGCAAGAGATACTGGTAGTACACAAAGAAACTGGTCTTTATATATTGGCACAACAGGAACTTTAAAATTGTTGATAAGAAATAATACTGACACAGCTTATAATACTGTTGAATCGCCATCTGCTTATGATGATGGTAAATGGCATCACGCGGCTTTTGTTTATACACCGTCTACATCATTAATATTATATGTTAATGGGGTTGCTGTAGACACAAATACAACAAGTATAACTCCTTTAATAAATAATGAAACAGCAGATTTTACCATTGGTGCATATAGTCCTAATCAAGGTTATACAGGAGATAGATGGACAGGTGAAATTTCTAATGTTCAATGTTGGAATAGTTCACTACCAGCAACAGGAACAGATTCAGTTGAAACACTATACAACAACGGAAGCCCACTAACAACAGCAATAGCAAGTTCTAATTTAAAATTATGGGCAAAACTTGATAACAATGAAAAGTTTGATGGTACTAATTGGAGTGTAGAGAATCAGAAATATCCTGCGGGGTTTGATAGTGCTTTAAGTTTTGATGGAATTAATGATGATATCAGTATAACTCAAAGTAATTTAGGAACGAGCAATACTATTTCGTTATGGTATAAAAGTAATGGTAAAATTCCAAATTATTTTACTTTATTAGGTGATAGTACAGCTCCAAATAAATATGCTATCTTGGTATATTATAGCACAGCTATTTATTATAAAGTACAAGATGCATCAAATGGAAGTATAAATTGGAGTGTTTCAAATGTTGACGATGGTAAATGGCATAATTTTGTTTTTGCAAGAACAAACACCACAGTAAATTTTTATATAGATGGAAATTTGCAAACAGTAAATAGTAATACTTTAGCAAATAATGATACTAAAATAGATAGAATAGGGTCTAAACCAACTTTAGGAGATTTTTTTAAAGGAGAACTTTCTAATTTAGTTATTTGGAACTCTGACCAAAGCTCTGAAAAAGATAATATTTACAATAATGGAACTCCCTCTAATTCTTATACTAATACTCCCGTATCTTGGTGGAAGTTAAACAACTTAACTACAGGAATACAAGATAGCACAGGAAGCAATGACGGAACTAATAACGGAGCTACTAAAGTAAACACCTTTGTAAGTACAGAAGCAGCTACAAGTTCAGGAATGACAGAACAAAGTTTAGTAAACAACAATGTATCTACGTTAAATGGTGAAAGTAGTGGAATGACTTCAGCGAATTTAGTAACATCTGATTTAACGAGGGCTATTCCTTATGATAATTATAGTATGGAATTTGATGGGACAGACCAATATATTGATATTACTAATACTGATTTAGGTCTTAATAACACTACATCTATTTGGTTTAAGAGATCTGCAACAGGTACACATACATTATTAGGTTCAGGAAGTGGTGGTAGTTGGAATAATTATACAATTCAAATACAATCAACTGGAAAAATTAGATATGCTAATGAAGATATAAATTATGTTGAGTTTGATAATGCTACCACTCAATCAATAATTAATACTACAGATACGTGGATAAATATTATAATAATTAGAAATGGGGCAGATGCTAATTTATACGTAAATAGCGTAGATTATGATGGTACTAAAACATTTTCTTCAGGCACAACAGTAGCAACAGTTGTTAACACAATCGCGGCTTCAGGTGGTGCTTCAGGAGGTGAGAAAATATTTGAATTTGCTGGTAAAGCAAGTAATATTTCACTATTTAACGAAGCTCTCACATCAACAGAAGTACAAAAATTATATGCTAACGGTGTACCGCAAGATTTAAGCAGCTTCACTCCGCAGCCACAGGCTTGGTATCCATTAGGAAGCAATAGTTTCTGGAATGGTTCAGCTTGGACTTGTAGAGATATGATTGGTTCAAACGATGGCACAAGCGCAAACATAGGCGCAGATGGGTTAGTAGGCGATGTACCACGTTCAGAAGCAAATGGAACAGGTACTAATATGGATGTGCCAAGTAACTTGGAAGGAAACACAAAATGGAGCAGTAACAATAGTTATAGTGTTAATATGAGCAGTTTAGCTCGTGTTGAGGATGTAGCTTAAAGAAAAAATATTAAATTAGTAAACAAATAAAAAAAATGGCAACTTATATAGTAATAGATTTAGATGATACAGCAAAAGTAGATTACTCACAAGTAAACACTACTTCAGCTCAAACAATGCGTAGAAACGTAGCAAATTCACAGGGAATGATTTCATACGATGTTGAGCCAAGTTATATCTCAAACGGTAGATTAGTACCAGTTTCAACACTTAATCACGCAGAGGCATTGGCTTTATTGGCTACGCCTGAATGGACACCAGAAGAACCATCAGAATGAGAGGGTTAAGTGCGAAAATAGAGAAAACGAAAAAAAAGCGTAAAGGCATACACGCTAAAAGTAAGATGTCTAAAAATGTAAATAGTAAAAATTATGTAAAACCTTATGCACGGCAGGGTAAATAATATAAAAATGGAAGATCACTCACTTATAATGATCGTATCAGCGTTAGTAACTGCGCTTGGTGTGAAAGAAATTTGGCAAATCGTAAAACAGAAAATTGATATTAATGCCAAGAAGAATGAAAAGTTAGAAGAACGAGCAGATACTATTTACACAGATCAGATTGAACAACTTACCAACAAGATTTCACAATTAGAGGTAAAGATTGATGAACTTATTAAAGAAAATTTACACTTAAAAGTTAAGATTGTAAAAATGGAAGCACGCCTTGTAAAAAATGCATCTTCCAAAGTATCAACCAAACGTCATAGAGATGAGAAAAGTTAATAAAATTATTATTCATTGTACTGCTACCGTTGAAGGAAATAACGTTAGTGCTGGAACTATACGCCAATGGCATTTACGTAGAGGATGGAGCGACATAGGATACCATTATATCATTGGTACAGATGGGGCAATACAACCTGGAAGAAGCGTACAAATACAAGGAGCGCATACACGCGGACATAACGAAGATAGCATTGGCATATCATACGTGGGAGGATTAGATGCAAACAGAAAGCCAAAAGATACACGTACAGAACAACAAAAAGAATCATTAGTTGATATTATTAAAATCTTAAAAAACATTTATCCAAAGGCAAGTATTCACGGGCATAGAGATATGAGTAAAGACAATGATGGCGATGGTGTTGAGCGACACGAATGGATGAAAGCCTGTCCTTGTTTTGATGCGGAGAATGAATATTTAGATCTACAACCAAAAACATTTAAAGCACGTAGTAAAAAAGTTAAGGATAAATTAAAAGATAAAAAATGAGTAATAAAACAAAGAACATAATCACAAATATATTAGGTTTAGTATTATTTGCATTTAATACGTTTGAATTCTATTTTGATGAATTTTCATTATTACAGTATTTTGGCGGTTTAGTAGTAGCATTAGCATTATTTTTATTCAAAGCAACAGAGACAAAAGAATGGTTAAGAAAGGCATTATCCAAATTTTCTTCTTAATTCTTGTCGCTTGTTCACCTCAAAAGCAATTAAACAGAATAATTGAAAACAATCCGCATTTAACGGAAACAGATACAGTACATATTATTGATACTGTTGTTATTAATAATTATTCATTTGATACTATAAACAGAGTTGAATCACACGACACAGTAATTATACAAAACAATGAAAGAGTTGAAGCACGATACTTTTACGATACTGTCAGGCAAGAGATCTGGCACGAAATCCAATGTAAAAATGACACGATTACTGTTGATAGATTTATACCTATTGAAACGGTCGTTTACAAGGAACTCACAGTTTACGAGAAATACAAGGATGTGGCTATAATTGCAATATGTGCAATTGTATTGTTATTTATAGTTTTAGTTGTTTTAAAAGCGGTTAACAAAATCATATAAGTGAGTAATAAAAAAAGAAACTTAAAGGCGCACCACAACCGCAGGGCAGAAGAAGGTAATCCAAAATACAGGTTAAATGAACAAGAAGCGAATTTAATTCGTGAGTATAGGAGAATCCAGCAGGAGGCAGAAAGCGCAGGATTAAATCCTAAAGATGTGCATAGTGGTTGGATAAAATCAAAGGAAGCAAGTATATACTTTAAGAATCCACATCATAAAAAAGAAGATGTAAAAAAGCTGTATAAAGATTTAGTTAATGATTTAAAGGAATATTCACCAGAATATCCAACTATTAAAAGACCTAAACAAATTGATGGGCATTTATTTTTTTGTTGCCCAAGTGATTTACACATTGGTAAATTATGCAAATCTTTTGTAAGCGGCGAGGAATACAACAGCCAGATAGCTGTATTACGTGCTTTAGAAGGCGTTAGAGGCTGTATTGAGAAAGCTAAAGGGTTTCATATAGATAAGGTAGTTTTCTTGCTGTCAGGAGATCTTTTACACGTTGATAATTTAAGGAACACTACCACAGCAGGAACGCCACAGGATGTGGATGGTTTATTTAGCGATAATTTTTTACTTGCAAAAAGGTTAATGGTTGAGATTATTGAACTATTAATGCAGTTAGCAGATGTTCACGTAATGTACACAAGTGGCAACCACGATCATATATCTGGTTTTTTAATGGCACAAATTTTACAAGCGCATTTTAGAAAAAGCAAAAACATTACTTGGGATATTAGTTTACAGATGCGTAAATACTATAGGTATAATGAAACATTAATTGGTAGTTGTCACGGTGATAAAGTTAAATGGGGGTTATTACCTATGTTAATGGCAGATGAATCAAGGGATTGGAGCGATACTAAATACAGATATATGTTTACGCAGCACGTTCACCACAAAGTAACGAATGACTTTATAGGTGTAACATTGGAAAGTTTACGCAGCCCATCAGAAGCAGATTCGTGGCATCATAAAAGTGGCTATCAATCATCAAACAATAAAGCAATAGAAAGCTTTATTTTTCATAAGCAACACGGACAGGTTGCCAGAATTACACATTTGTTTTAAACATTCCATTGTTAATAAAGTTTTTAGTGTGTTTTGTAATTTGTATTATAATTATAATTACATTAGCATTATCAATTTAAAAAACTAATAATTATGAACAGAGAAATATCTTACACAACAAGAACATTTTACGTAAAAGCAGATAAAATTGATACGCTGCTTGAATTTCAAGAGAAATGTAGAAACAACGGGCGCAGATCATACAGCGAGGTTTTATTGGAATTAATGGAAAACTATAATAAAACTAATTGATATGATAACCTATCCTAACAACGATTATACTGAACATTGGTATAGATTAGATACGCATCAATACTTGCACGACAGGATGTTGAATTTAGTAATACAAGCAAACTGGAACAAGCGAGTAATATGTGGCTTTTATTTATCGCCAAATGATTTAGAAATACACAAAAATAGATTCTCACAATACTTAACAAGTTTGGATGGCATAGCTGAACAAATGAAATTAGTTGACATTCATTACGATGAAAAGAGAATCAACAAAATAAAAACTATATTAACTAAAATTATGAATTATGAAAATTAAAGAACTTGCACAAAAATACAATCTTGGAAAAGATGATTTCTGGGAGTTAAAAAGAGGCGCACGCTCAATGTGGATTATTACACACGATGCTTGTGAAAAGATAGCAGCCAAAGAAAACATACAATTTGGTGCGCCTACAGTATTTAGAGAAAACAACCAAGATGTTGCAATGGTAGGAGATGCAAAACGTGGTAATAAAATAATGTGGAGTACAGGTGAAGCATCACCAAACAATTGTAAAGCACCCTATCCATTTGCAATGGCAGAAAAACGTTTAAAAGATCGTTTAACACTTAAATTAATATCCGCATACGAATATGGCATCTATTCAGATGTTGAAGCAGATTCATTTAAAAAAGATTGATATGAAACTAATTAAAAAAATAACAAACGATTTACAAAAGCTACAAGAATTAATTGATGAGCAGAAACAAATTGATGAACAATTTAAGGAAGCCGTAAGAAAGTTTGATAAAGAAAAAAAATAAACTAAACTATATATTATGAAAAAAGATCATTTAAGTTACAGCGCATTATGCCAGTTTAAAAAATCTCCTAACCATTTACTTGCGTATTGGAACAAGGAAACTAAAACAACTGATGCAATGCACTTTGGACAGATAATACACAAGATGTTATTACAGCCAGAATCCTTTAAAGATGATTTTGCTGTGTTTGAAGGCGCAAGGCGTGCAGGTAAAGCGTGGCAAGAGTTTAAAGCGGATCAAGATAATAAAACTATTATTAAACAGCAGGAGTTAGATGAAGCAAACAGAATCATAAACAATTCAATGCAGCACGAAGCATTTGCAGAAATGTTAAAAAATGCAACAGCTAAAGAACAAAAGTTAAATTGGAATTATAAAGATGTTGATTTCATTGGCTATGCTGATCTAATTACGGAGTTTAACGGCAAGCAATGCGTTGTGGATATAAAAACTACTAACGATGCAGGCAGCAGGTTCTACAGGGATTTATATTACAACGATTATAAAATGCAACTTGCGATGTACACAGAGCAATTTGGTAAAGAGTATGATGCTTATATAGTAGCAATTGAAACAAGCACACCATTTAACGTACAAGTTTATAAATTAGATGAAAGTTTACTATTCAAAGGATGGATGGATTACGATCACTATGTAGATAAATACAATCAATGGGATGGTAAGCCGCAGGGATATAGTAACGCAGTAATTGAGGTTGCTACTGATATAGAAGAAATTATTAATAAATGAGTAAGCATAAAGAAATAGAAGAATTAGCAAAAAAAATTATGCGTGGTGAACACGATGTTAAACCACAAACGCACGGTACACATTTTCAACGGTGGTGCTATGCATACGAAATAGCAAAACAATTAATAACCAAGAAAAACAAATAAAATTATGAAAAAAATTGTTGAATTTTATATAACTACTAAAAGAGAATTAAAGTTTCAATTAGAATTTACAGATTTTCAATATAATGATTGGTTAGAAAATCAATTAGATTCAGATATTGAACAACTTATAATGAATTATTATGATGAAAATTCAGAAGAAATTGAAATGAATTTTAAACACAAATTAATAAATTAACAAATAAAAACAAACAACAATGAATAAAAAAGAAGAAACAATATACTGCGGAAGCGGTAAAGTAATGAATGAAAAATGGTTGAAAGTAACTATTAATCCAACTAAAATTGTGGATTACATTCAGGAGTTTAATGGAAACAAATTTATTAAATTAAATGTTAACATTAAGCCAGAAGCAGATCAATATGGTAAAGATGTTAGTATTAGCGTTGATACTTGGAAGCCAGAAGAAAAACAGGCAAAAGTAGAATCATCAAACGATTTACCCTTTTAAATTTAAAAAGATAATTGATGCGCTACAAAGACGAGGATTGGAATTTGATTTTACCTGCTATACAAGAATTATTGATTGAGGGCTATACATTGCCACAGATCGCAAAAAAATTAGATATAACGTATAACAAGATAATTCACTATTACAAGCCAATAAAGAAAAACTTCAAGTACATTGATTACCAACAAAAAGATAGAAAGGTGGAGGCAGTAAATGCTTCTGCCTTTTCTTTTAATAAAGTTTATACTTGGGAATCATTAAGCGATGAAGATATAAAAGGATATAAATATTACGAATCAAAACACAAAGCATATTATGAATAAAGAAATAGCAAAAGAATTAAATAAATTTGCACAAAAAATAGCAGAACTATATTCAAAAAAAGATAGGGAAGGTAATTATAATAATGAAGATTTTAAACTAAAAGAAGCAATACCAACTTCTGATCATACTGCTACTGTTATAATGGAAAAAAATACTGGTAAATTAGCTGCTTATTTTTTTTATTATATTAAAAGCGGGAAAAGTAAAGGTTGGAAATATTTTATACCAACAGATTCTCATATTACAGGTATGAGAGCTTTTGAATATTATAAACTACAATGCGAAAGAATAAACTATAAAGAAAATTTTGATAACTAATCAACTATGAAAGAACTACCTTATTTTAAATTTTATCCTAACCAATGGATTACAGGATCAATTATCTTTATGGATTTAGATGTGCAAGGCGCGTTTATGAAGATCTGCTGCTACTACTGGAGCAAAGAATGCAACGTATCCAGAGATCAAGTTAAAACATTAGTACCGCACCAATGGGGCAAACTACTTGATAGTGAGCTACTTAAGATTGAAGAAGATAACATTAGAATTAAATGGCTTGATGAACAATACAAAGAAAGGTTAAAAGAACATAAACGAAATGTAAGCAACGGAAAGAAGGGGGGCTTAAGCAGGGCTAAAGCATTAAGAAAAGATAAGATAAGAAAAGATAAATATGCAAATGATAATTTACTTAAAGTAAATAAAGATATAAACACATATAAAAGATTTGCTCATTTATCTATGAGTTTAGATGAGTTTAAAAAATTAGAAGAAAATTACACTAAAGATCAAATTGATTCTGTATGTGATGCAATTCAAAACTTTAAAAAAAATACAAATTATAAAAGTTTATATTTAACTGCTAAGAATTGGCTAAAGAAAGAACAAACAAAAAAAGAATTAGAAACAAGTAAAGGATTTAAATCACCGTGGGATTAAAAGGATATAAAGTAACAGAAGCTAAAGATATAATTAGCAAGATATATAAACACAGGGATAACTTTAATCAAAAGGGTAAGTACTTAGGTTGGAAAAGTTTAGATGAGTTTTATAGTATGCAATTAGGAAACTGCACCGACTGGACAGGTTTTCCTATGAGTGGTAAAACACAGGTTTTAATGGAGTGCTTACTAAACACAAGTAAGTTCTATAGCTGGAAGCATCTTGTTTATTTTCCTGATGTTGGTAGTAATGTAGAAATAGTTGCTGATTTAATACATAAACTAACAGGTAAAAGTTTTAATCCATTAGAAAAAAATGTAATTAAAGATATTGAAATTACAAATAGTTTAGATTGGATATTTGAACACTTTAAAATATTAACTAAAGAAGATGTTAAAGCAAAGATGACACCGTTTGAATTTTATGATTATGCCGTTGAACTAAAACAAAAACACGGATTACAAACAGCAAGTATTGATAGCTGGAAAGATTTAAGCCATCCATATAATTTATACGGTGGTTACGCACAATATTTAGAAGTGGTGTTGCCATATAGAAACCAAATAGCAGAAGATAATGATTTACACTTACATACAATCATACATCCTAAGCTAACTGAAAAAGTAAACGGTAAAAGAAGTGTGCCATCTCCTTACGATTTAAAAGGTGGTTCTGAATGGTTTAATAGTGGTAAATGTATGATAACAGTACATCGTGAAGATTTAACTCATAATTTAGCAATGATTAACTTTAACAAGATTAAACCACGTTCAGTTGGTAACATAGGGCGGCTTTTATTATGGTTTGATAAAGAAAAGTTTTTATATTACGAACAGGATAATCCAGCACCAAATATTTACAATAAGGTGTACGCACAAGAAAAACAAAAAGAATGAAGATATTAAATTTATACGCTTGTTTAGGCGGTAACCGTTACAAATGGGATGAGGTTACAGATGTAGAAGTAACTGCTGTTGAGTTAGACCCTGAATGTGCAAGATTGTATCAAGAAAGGTTTCCTAATGATAAAGTAATTGTAGCAGATGCTCACCAATATTTATTAGACCATTATAAAGAGTTTGATTTTATTTGGAGTAGCCCACCTTGCCCAACACATAGTAAAATTAGACATAGCCAAAGAAACAGAAAAAACATAAGACCAGTTTATCCATCTATGAGCCTTTACGAAGAAATTATATTTTTAGATAACTATTTTAATGGTAAATATGTAGTTGAGAATGTAATACCTTACTACGTTCCGTTAATACCTGCAAAGAAAAGAGGCAGGCATTTATATTGGACAAACTTTGTACTTCCTGGTAATTTGGGAGAGAGAAAAATAGACTCTAAAAAATTTATAACAGGTAGTACTTCATACCTTTCTAAGTTTCATGATTACGATTTCACAAAGTACAAAGGAAAACAAAGGCGTGACAAAATATGTAGAAACTTAGTAGACTATGAAGCTGGCAAAACGATATTAGAAATAGCTGTAGGAATAGTAAGAAAACAAAACGTAAAACAAACAGAATTATTTTAAAAAATAAAGAATGAAATACAAATACGAAAACATAGATAGGTTTATGGAATATAAATCTTGGACTGATAAACAAAAGATAGATCAACTGCTTCATATAGATTGCAACCTGTATGCAAATCTTGGAACAGATTCAACAAAAGATGAAAAGGATGAGGTAAAAAGAAAAAGTTTAATTATATACAGATTAATAAAAACATTAGATAGGAAACTTGGAGATGAATTTCTGTATTCAATGGATATGAAACGATGAATGATTTAGATTATACAATAGCAAAAAACCGTTTAGAGATATTGTTATTAAAAGCACAGGAAAGTTTAAAGGAAGGCAGAGTAACACAAAGCAAGATGGAGGCAATAGAAACGCTGCAATCAACTTTAAAAGCTATGATTGATTTGCGCTTAACAATAGATGAATTAAACAAAAAGAATACACTAATCACCTTACAGAACGTCAAAGCATATAAAGAAACTGCTGAACTTAAGAAAAAATTTAGTAATTTTAAACAATGAACGCTATATATTACACAATGCTGATTGCAATACTACTTGCATTTTTCGCAGGTGTGTTTACTGTTCTATTGTATCAACAAATATTTGAAAAATGAAACAAGCAATTTTGAAAACATTAGCTGCAATACTTGGATTAATACTTACACCAGTATGGCTGCCAATTACATTAACATTTTATTTAGTTGACAAATGGCGAAAAAAAGGACAATGAACGAATTACGACAAACAAAGGATACTGTTTATGAACATCCATATTATCCAGTAGAAAACGGCTTAAATTACTTGTGTGCTATATATCCAAACGATGCAGATCTTGGAGCAGCCATAAGATTACACTTTGATAAATATAAATAATGTTAAACGCTAACCAAAAAGGAAAACGCTTTGAACTACGCATTGCAAAAGATCTTGCAAAACGTTTTAAAACAGATATAAAGAGGACACCAAATTCAGGTGGGCTCAGCTTCAAAGGGGACATTTTAACAACAAGTGGAATACTATCTGAATACAGCTGGGAATGTAAGAACCAAGAGAAATTAAACATTTGGAAAGCATTGCACCAAAGCGAAGGCGATGCAAGAGGCACGTTAAAAACGCCTGTAGTAGTTTTTACA
>Ga0098041_1000137_pt1 | contig 29733 bp, 45 predicted proteins | sample 8_EtaG_FD_77066 | JGI IMG/M metagenome (GOLD analysis project Ga0098041, IMG submission 77066) | Marine viral communities from the Subarctic Pacific Ocean - 8_ETSP_OMZ_AT15162 metaG | ecosystem: Environmental > Aquatic > Marine > Oceanic | place: Pacific Ocean | collected 2015-01-08
GTTGTAGTAAGTGTACAACTACCACTACCAGATACTCTCTTTACATATGCTAAGACTTGATAGTTCTGCCCATTCAAAGCTGCTGCTGACTTAGCAACAAATGACTGGACTAAAGTACCATTGTTAGAACCAACAGTTACTTTTAGAGAAGCATCTCCTGACCTAGGGTCAGTAGTATCTCTTTCTGGTGTTACGTTAGTTGCAGTCCATTGGTTGATTTCAGTATCTTCAAATCTACCATTTCTAATAATCATATCTACTTCTTCTTGTGCATAACCTAAAGTTATCTCACCTTCAAAGTTTGCTAAGACACCATCTGAATAACCATATTTAGCATCCTTACCAAAACTTCTATCCTCACCTTGACCAAATCCTCTGTGAAAAGAAGTAAGGTCATACGTCATAGAAGCGTTAGGGTCAACCTGTTGGTAGTTCGCATCATCTGTCGGTTGTCTAGGGGGTAAGAAAGGCTTAGAGCTAAGAGAATAGCCGTTTGTTAAGTTAGGACTATCCTTCCATAATGTTAGTTCTACAGGATTTGAACTGCCGTCTGTGTTTTGTAGTTTTACATCTGTATGTTGTGGCATTACGAAGCTGTGTTCCTTATCATTGCCATAGGTGTCATACCACCTAGCATTTCATTTGTTCTATTTTTAAAATGATTAAATCTATTTAATGCTTGTTGTTGTTCTGTAGAATCAACTGTATCTATTTCACCTTGGAATAAAATACTAGCAGCTAGATTATACAATAACCTTCTACTGCTTTCATTTATTTCTTGTGCTGAAGAAGATAAGTTCCCAAAGTCTAACATACCCATACCAACAATCATTAGGTTATGGTCTTCAGGTATTGCTTCTGTAATTCTAATTTGTGTGTCTTCTTCTCTCCAGTTTCTAACTGCAATCCTACCTGCTCTAGGCATTTCTTCTCTACCAGAAGTAGCTATTGCTTCATCTGCATAACAAGTAAAAGCATCACCAGAACTTATTTGTATACCTGCCTTGATAGAACTAGAAACATTGTTAGCAACTGTAGTAACTGTTATTCTTTCCCAACCGTTTCCTGTGTGTGAATCTCCAGTAACTACAGTATCGGAGTCTGTTTGTAAAAATGCAGATACACGACTTGCAGTTTTAGAGTATACCCATATAGCAAAGTTTAGTTCTTCACCTTCATAATTAGTAGGGTTAGTTACTGATAAATAGAACTGCCCTACAGAAGATGCAGCTACAGTTAGTTTTGCAGATTGAGATTCTCCCCATACCATTGCATTATCTGGGTCAGTAGTATCTGCTTCTACAGCAGCAGTAATATTACTTGTAGTCCAGTCAGTAATACTAGAGGAAGATTCTTCCATGTCACAGTTCTGGTCACTAAGAATATTATCTGTACTTGTTTTAGCATCTATTCTTTTTTCTATCCATACCTGTCTAACATATCCTCTTGGGATAGAAGTAGGTCTAGTAAAGTTATATTGAAATGTCTTTGCAGTATTTGTATTGTTATATACAGGAACATATACTCTAGGGAATATTTCTTGTGCTGCATCTTGCAACGTGTCAGTTAGTCTTTGAGGGTCATATCTATATATTTCAAAGGTAGCCTGTGTACTACTATCTGAACTAAGACTAGAACCAGATACAGTTATAGTTCCACTACTACCTGTGTAATCAGATATTCTACGAATAGCACCACTATTATTTTGTGATGTTATCTTTATATAAAAATCATTTAGTATATCATCTACATCCCAACCTCTATCTCCTAGGGTTGTGCATACTACAGATGTATTTGCAGCTATAGCAGTTGTAGTTGTAAACGAACCAACATATGCACCAATACGTCTAGCATATTCTGGTAGCATAGTTGCTAATGATGTTGTTGATGAAATTGTTGTTGGCATTATACTAACACTCCAATGTAATGTATTTTATCCCCATCTGATGCAGAATCGCAATAAAATTCTGACAAATCTCCTGGCCTACCCTCTGTAAAATCTATAGTTTCTGTTCCCCCTGCTGCTGAAAACTCTATTGCAGCTACAGATGATGAAACATCTGAACCACCAACGTAAGTTATACCAGTATTGCCTGGTGGTGCTTGAAATCTAACACGTCTTACTGGTGTTGGAGTAGTAGTAACTTGCACTCTTGTACCAGCTGAACTAATTGTTTTAGTACCTGCTGTAAAGGATGCCATGCTAATCTCCTAATGCTGATGTAATTTCTGTCAATTGTTCTACAGAATAATATTTTTCTTTATGTTCTACTAACCCACTTGCATGAGTAAGCTTTGTTAAAACAGTATAACCCTTTACAAAACCAAAAGCATCTTCATGAGCAACTAAAGTAAACGCAGGTTTCTTTCCTCTTACTCTTTCTATTGCTCTCTGCCTTCTTTCAAAAGCTATCTTAGCATCAAAGTCAGTAGTCTCTAACTGTTGCCTTGCTTGTTCATATGCTTTTGTAGCTGCCTTGTTACTGTTGTTAGCATGTTTACCAACAACATCTTGGGCCATTTGTGCCACTGACTCTTTATCTCCATATGCGTATCTGTTATCTGGTATAAGAACTTTTAAATCTTTACCTGGAACATCTACTTGCACTACGGTTTCGTCAGGCTTTCTAACAATGTGATTTTTATCGTGAGCCATTAAATTGCATCCTGAAAGCCAGCTACACCAGATGTGTGTGAACCATATGCCACTTTAAGTGAAGCACTTGTAGAAGTAGTTCTTATAAACTTTACTGCATTAAGTACATCAGTTCCCATCAATGTAATACTTCCATCTGCTGCAATAGTTGTGCCTTCTGCTGATGTTGGAGCTGTACCATCATATCTAAACCTAACAGCTGCTGTATCACATTGTATGTGTGCAACTGTAGCTTCTGATGGAACACTAGCCAAACCAACTGCTGAAGCAGCCACAGCTAATTTCTCATATCCTAATATTGCCATTATATATTCCTTGTCTAATAGAGGGAGAAATAAATCCCCCTCTATTATTATTACTAATTTTTAGTTGTCTCCAGAAGTTGAAGAAACCCATTGCCCTGCAACGAATTTAAACCAACCACCAGAGTTTTGGTGAACTAAACCGATTTGGTTGTCACTGTTATTACCATCTCTAATAGTTAAGTCTTCATCACCATCTGACTCATTTTGTATATAGACTTCCATAAAACTAGTTGTTACACCAGTTTCAGAAGCATCTACAGCAATTAAGTCTAAGTTATTACCACTACCACCACAATCAACAAGTTGTAGCTTGTCACTTGCAGCAGTAAGAGTTAAATCTGCATCTGCACCACCCATAGCAAGAGTAGTTCCATTTACAGATTCATACTGCCTTGTTCCTACGGTCATAGTTATTTTTCCTTATGTTTCCGAGTAATATGAATCTTCATGTTACTCTCTGTAGCAAATCTTTTTCTGCAACCTTTTACAGTACATTTCAAAGATTTACTTTTGTTAATTTCTCTTGTTTCCCGTTTTTTTAACTCTTGTGCTAACATATCGGTTGCCACCTCAAGACTGCTCTCACTGGAAATTTCTGCACTATCGGCTTCTAACGTCTCAAGCACAGGGCGAGCCATGAGCCAATTTTTCTGTACGGCAGTGGCGAGACCATGAATATGTCCAGGGTACTTAAGAGTTTCCCATTCACCATTTATCTCACGATAAAATATCGCTTGGTCTGGTGTAACGTATTCAGGTAACGGTAGTTCCTGTAAATTGTTCCTCTTTAAATATTCCTTAACCATGTCAGGATGTTGTGCAATCACTTCATTCTTCCAATAGTTTTGCATTATTTTTGGAGGTGCAACAACTGGTTGTTCCATTATCTTTTCCCTCTCTTTCCTCTTTTTCGTTTCTTAGTTTTTGAGATAGCTTTACCTGGCCTGGTTACACTATCCTCAATCTTAGAAGGTGGCATCCAATCAAATAATTTTTTGTTGGAGTCTATGTTATCTACAATTGTTCCATTTCTTATTTCAGAAGTGGTAAACGGTTTTCTTAGATAGATGTTTGCAGCATATCTCGGAACGACTAACTTTGAACCATCTCTCTGGTCATAAAGCGTCACCTTCTCAGCATCAGCTGGAATATCAAGGTTTAACTCTGCAATAGAATCACCCAAGAACTGTTTTACTTGTCCTCGTTTTTTGTTAATCCATTGAGACGTATCCTGAGTTACCACAATTTACCTACCTTTCTTAGATAGCATCAGTAGCTGAAAGTATTTCAACTCCCCATGTATCTACAATTTCTGACTCACCCCAAGTACCAACAGTTACAATTTCTGTTCCTCTTAGTGATGCGTCTCTTTCTTCTTCTGCACTTATTTCACTTTGCATTGCAAGTGCAAGTGCTTCTCTTGCGAAGACTCCACCTTTAGAGTCTCCTGAACCATCTCTTGAGATGTTACCATCTTCATAGATAGGAACACCAAATACTGGGTCGTTACCTCTCCAGTAAGAACTGATTACATCAGCTGATGGTCCTTCAGGTACAGTCTGAGCTGGCATTCCTGTACCACCTGCTTGTATACCTGCTAGTTCTTGAGTCAACCTTCGTATCTGCTCTGGATGTAAAACTGCATTAGGTTTACTTGGAGCTGGTCCAAATGTTGAGTTGTTGTCAGTTCTCAAATAAGATACTGCACCTGCAATAGTAGTAAATGTTGCATTATTACCTGCACCTGGTACAGACTTTGAGAAACCGTCTAATAAAGTTACTAGGTCGCTATCTAGCAATCTACCTACTGCTCTTCCGTGCATAGTACCTACTGCTGATAGTACGTTTTCGTTATTTTCATGTCGTAATCGGTCACTAACAAATGATAGTATTCCGTGTTCAGAAGCAGTCAAACTAACAACTGTTGCTGTAACTTGCTGTGGTACAGATAAATCTACACCTTCAGTAAGAGCTACTGCACTTTGTCTTCCCCAAATAGGAACGTTAATTTGTTTGCTTCCAGCTTCTATATCATACCTCATGACAAGGTCCATCATAGGTGCTGACGGCTCTACGTTATCAATTGATTCAGCGACAATAATTTTAGACATATCACTCAAACTCGAGGAGCTTGAGAGGGTCAATCCTGTTGCCATTGTATTATTTCCTTATAATTGTGCTGACCCAGAACTTCTTATTTGTTTCTTGGCTTCTCTATATTGAGTAGAGGTTATATTACCATCTGCAAATAATTGTGCTGCATCAGACAAACTGCTAATTGTTTTTACGCTTTTTTGTGGAGCACCTTGAGTTGAAGGAGTAGCTGGAGGTGGTGTAGCTGCTTGAGGTTGTTGAGTTTGTTGAGGTTGTGAGCCTTTCATTTTCTCAATATTTTTTCTTGCTAAATCAATTGACTGCAATAAAGACATACCTTGGGTATATCCTTCCCACAACCTTGAGTCTTCAATATTCATATTGAGACCGTTTTGAGTTATCAAGTCCTGTGTAGCTGTTGCTAAAGCATTTATATTAGGGTCTACTGGTTGTTCCTGTTGTACAGGTTCTGGTTGTGCCGTAGCTGGTTGTGACCTTTGTTTTAATACCATCTCTGCTAGTTGTTCATTGTCAAGGTTAAGAAGTCTTTCTCTTTCTTGTGCATTAGCCATTTGCATCAAAGGTTCTAATCTTTGGTTCAATTGTTCTAATTTACTATCAAGAGATTTTTCAACTGCTGCTATTTTTTGTCCTGACACTTGTGCCAGTCTACCTTGTTCCTTACCCATAAAGTCTTGTAATGTTTTATTTACAATACTTGTTACGTCTGGAGTTTCGGTAACAGCTGGTTGTTCTTCCGTAGTTGCTGCAACTTCTTGTGGTTGTTCCGTAGAATTTTCTGCAAGTACTTGTTGTGCAGTATTTTCTGGTGTGTTTTGTTTGACTTCTTCTGCCATGTCCTTAGACCTTTCTATCCATAGATAGTGTTGTTTTATTGTTATTGTACAACATTTTCTGCCATTGTGGCATATTGGTCGTACAAGTTACCTGGTTGGTTTAATGATATAGGAGTTTTATTTCTCCATAAAGTTTGAGCTTCAAGGCTATCATTTTGAGGGTTTACCAAAGTAGTAGTATACCCCCATCTATATAAAAAGCCATCTAATGCTGGATTATTCTCTCTCATAATTGTACGAGATTTTGCAATATAACTTGTAACTTCTTTTATTATCTCAGATTCTTTTAATACTTCTTTTTCTGATACCGTACCTGTTCTGTAAGCATTATACAATTGAGAAACTTCTGACTTAAGTCTTCCTAATTTATTTGCTGTAAAGTTTATAGCATCTTCTTTTGCACCATCCCAATAAAAAGAAAACCTTTCTCTAGCATCATATAATTCTTGTATTATAGGAGAAGTATTTTTACCTGCAACTAAATACTCTTGAATATATTCATAGGCATCATTACCATATTGATTAATCCAAGAAGCTTCTGCTTCTGCTTTACCGTCATAATCATAAAAAGATATACCTTGTTCTGTTTGTTTTTCCCATTCTGAATTATACAAAACATTTTCTAAGTAAGAACTAATCCATATATCTTCTATTTTTTCAGTGTCATTTATACTTTCTAATTGTTTTATGTAATTATGTGCATCAGAATACTTACCACCTTCTTCATATATATCTTTATATTTAGATGAATACTCAGCATTTACTGTATTCAATGAAGCTCTTAAATCTGCTGGAGATTGAGCAACACTTGATACATAAGTATTTAAAGTTTCTGCTACTCTCTCTGCTTTTTCATCTCTAGTTGTTTCTAAGATTTCATAGAAATCATCTAATTGAGAAGAATTGCCACCTTTATTTTGTCTGTCAATTTGTATTAATTCATCAGTTGCTTTTAAATCACTTAATATTGCTGCTGAAATTTTATTACTTGATTCTTTTTCTAACTCAGAATTAAATAATTTTTTTCTTGTTGGGTCTAAATCTAAATAACTTGAAAATTCTGGGAACATTTCTGTTACTGCTTGGTCACGCAAGTCACGCCTTCTTTCATAAGTAGTAAGTGGCCTTGTTCTTAATCCTGCAAATTCAGCTGCTATTCCTCTAAATCCTGTTTTATAAGGGTCACCTGCTACTGCATCTTGCATCCAAAAAGGAAAAAATCTTTTACCTTGTGCTGTTGCAAAATCAGTCAAACCTTCATAAGGCTCTCCAAAATAATTTTCATTACTTATTGCTTCTAACATCATAGAACCAGCTGGTGCAGTAAATGCTCTACCTCGTAAGAATTGAAACCAAGGTTGGTCTGTAACTTCATTCTCTTGGTTTATTTCTCTATACACAGCATCTACATCATCTGGCCCAGCTGCCATTCTATAAGCTGCCCTAGGCAAAGAAATTATTTGTGAACCAGGACCTACCCAATCATTACCTATTTTTATTTGTAAGTAATGTGGTTGAGTTGGGTCTAAGTTTACATCTTGTCCTAAAGCTTGTCCTATTCCCCAAGTATAAGCTTGCAAACTTGTCCATGCTCCTATTGCTCCTTGTCTTGCTAATGCACCTCGTTCTCCACCTCTAGTAAGTGAATCACTAAGTAATCCTAATATAGAACGAGTCATCCTAGGAGAGAAAAACATAAATGTTGATTCTATTTTTCTTTGAAAACTAGATAAACCAACTGCTTCAGAACTTAATGTTCCTGTTCCTTTTTCTATAAAATCTGCTATTTCTCTTATTTTTACAGCATCTTGTATTTCATCTAAGCCTGATGTCAATGCTTCAAAAGTAGAAATTTTTATTTCATCTATAAATGTAGACCAACTACCTTCAAATTTTCTTAACAATTTGCCTATTTGAGTTTTTCCTGGAAAATTAACAGGATTGGTTACTTCTCCACCCCATTTAGTTGTACTAGCTGAGACTGCTTCATATGCTTCTACTTGCAATCTACCTAACCCCATATTATTTCTATTCATAAGTGCTAAAGTTTTTTGTCTAGCAGGAGAATAAGTTTTTGCTAATACTCTATCTGGATTTACAAGAGATACAATACTATCAACAGTAGCTCTAGCAATACCTTTATATAAATTTTTTCCTTCTGAAATAAGTTTAGGATTATCTGCTGCAATACCTTTTAAAATTTTTGCTGAACCTAAACCAAAAACTATTGGTGCATATATTGCAGTTAGACCTAAATCAATACCAGTACCAGCTAAACGAAAAACTTTTGTTATATCACCTGCCTTAGATATAGGTGCTCCTAAAACACCTGTACCTGTTTTTATTTGATTTTTTATCAAAGCAGGCATACCTACAACATCTTTACTTGCATTAATAATTAAATCAAAATCATTTGCAAATTTTGCAGCATCTTTTTCTGTACGAAATAACAAACCATCCCAAAGCTTTTCACTTTCTGTTTGTTCTAATGGAACATTTCTATTACTTGGTTTTGTTTTCTTTAATGTAATTTCTTTGTTTCCAATTTTATAACCAGGTAAAGTATCTGCTTGTAGTTGAAAACCACTTTGAGGTGATGTTATTTTTTCAACTACTGTTATACCATACTGTTTTCTTGCTGCTTTACTTTTATTAAAAAAATCAATCAAATCATATTTCAAAACTGAATCTATCATTTGATTATAAGCTCCAATAAAAGATAAACTCAAAGCATCTTCTGGATTAGCGTATATAATATTTTTTTCGCCATTAATAATTTCTTCAAATATATTATCTGGGTCTAAATATTTTCTATTTTTGTTAAATGATTTTTCTAAACTGTTATTAGAAAATGCTTTATTACCTGTTCTGTTTAAAACATATCTTGAAGTATAAGCTTTTTCTGATAAATAAAAATCTGCTAAAGCTTTTCCTGATAAAACTTTACCACCAGCTACAATTGGGTTACCATATTCAGCTAATAATTTAGCTTTTTCAAATTCTGCTTTTGCTCTCTGGATAACATAGTTACCTTTTTCTGTTCTTGCTCCTGTTTTAAAATTAAAGTATTCACTACCTTGAACTTTAAACATTGGTTTCAAATCAAATATTAAATCATCTACTGGTTGCTTTCCTATGGGAGTTACCATATCTTCTCTAACAGCTTTTCTTACATCTACTACAGCACTAATTATATCTGACTCTAAAAAAGCATTTGTACCTTGGTCAATTGTTTTATTTAAATCTGCTACATTATATCCTGAATTTTTATGTTGGTCTTTTAATACTCTATATATTCTTGCAGCATCTGCTTCATTAGGTGTAATTATAAAACCATTTATATCTTTTTTAAAAACACGTTTAGAATCACCAGATTTAGTAATAGTATTTTTTACACTAATTCCAGCTGCATTCAAAGCATTAGCTTTATTACGAGCATGTTCTAAATACTTAGTTTTTAAATCTGTTGCATCTCCAACTTTTGCTAATATCTGAGGGTCAATAGAATTTACTATTGTACGAAAAGGAGTTGTTATAAAAGATAATCCTATCTTGTCTATACCATCAAAAGTTTTTCTTATTCCTTCTTGTAACTTAGCAGCTTGGTTTTGTTTTAAAGTTTCTTGATTTTTCTTTACTAATTTTTCTCTAAATCTATCACGTCTTTTTATAATATTATCGTCACTAAAAAAATCTTCTGAATATTTTACAGTTTCTTTATATGTACCAAGTTGTGCATCAAATTGTTCTCTTGTCAAAGGTCTGGATAATCCTTTTGCAAAATCTGGATTTGAAATAACATTTGCTGTTATGTTATCAAAGTGGTCATAACCATCAATAAGAGGAATAACATTATCATAAACACCTGGCATCCTAGAAACTAATCTTCCTTCTGCTGCTGCTGTGTTATATTCTATTGCAGCTCCACCCTTTACTAAGTCTGCACCTTTTTCTTCTATACGTTGTCGCAATAAATCACTAGGGTTTGTATTATAAGTTACAACATCATCATAATAACTTTTTATATCACTAGCAATTTGTTTTGTTTTTTCTGCAACTTTTTTAGGTTGTGCAACTATTTTACCTGTTTTAGTAACTGCTTGAACAGGTGCTTTTATAGAAAGCCTAGCTAAACCTTTTAAAGCCTTAGACCCTGTTTTTATATCTGATGCTATTCCTATGCCTGGCAATACATTTAAAGGGTCAAATATAAACTCTAATGTTCCTTTTACATATGTAGGTTGGTCTGTTTCTTTATATGCTTTTTTAGTTGCATTCAAATCTTCTACTGGATTATTAAAAGAACTTAAAAGAGTCCATTCTTCACCAGTAGCTTCTTTAAAATATTGATTTCTTTTTTTTCTAACTTCATCTGAATCAATTCCAAAAACACCATCTGGTATAACACTAGTTGCTAGAGAAGCTCCATATTCTGCACCTCTTTGTAAAGGAGCTGCACGTCTAGCTGCTTCCGTTCCTGTTGCAAAAAATCCCCTAAGTCCTCTTTGTTTACCAGCTGCTTCACGTTCTTCTTCTACTATTTTAAGTTGTTTATCAAACTCAGTTTCTCCAGGACTTACAAATCTTGCAGCTATACCTACTGCTGTGTTGATTCCTGGTTCTATAAATTCTAAAGCACTCAATCCTGCATTTGCTAAGTTTTCTCTAACACCAGATGCAAAACCAGAATAACTTATAGGCTCTGCTGTTTCTTGTGGAGGTTCTACAACTGGAAATGGTTTTGGTGGAGAATCAGGTTCATTCAAAGGAACAACAGGTTGTTGAGGGTTTAAAATATTTTGTTCAGCTACCAAAGCTCTTTCTCTTGCTTGAGCTTCTATAACTAATCTTTCTTGTTCTCTTAAACGGTCTTGTCTTTCCTTGCGAAGTTTTTTTATTCTTGTATTGTAATCTTCTTTTGGAGTAGAAAAAGGATTTGTATTAAAGGGTGATACCATTTAGTAAGTTCCTAACGTACTTGTAAACGGACTTAATCCACCTCTCATTGTATTTGTTCCTTGTGGAGTAACTCCTAAAATTGCTTGTTCTACATCTTGCCCAGTTGATGCAAGGGTTGCTTGAGTTGCACCTTGTTGAAATGGAGTTTGGTCTTGATATTGTCCAAGAGTAGGTATTGATGTAACTGTAGGTGTAACTGGTTGAGCAATTGCTACACCATCAGCTGTACGAGGTTGAACACGAAGAGGTTGAGTAGTTGTTCCACCTGTAAAGTTTGTTCCTAAAAATGGATTTAATGCACTTCTTAGATTAGCAGTACCACCCAATACACTAGATAAAGCACCCAATGATTGTGGAGATGCTCTAAATAATTCAGGAACTATTCCTAATCTTTGTTCTGCTAATCTTTCTTGAGCAGTTAAACCACCTCTAGCCAAAGCAGTTTGCAAGTCAAACTGTTCTTGTGCTGATAAACCACCTCTTGCTAATTGTGTTTCTAATGCAAATTGTTGATTAGGAGCAAGACCACCTCTTGCTAAACTATTTTGTAAAGCTATTTGTTGTTGAGCTGATAAACCAAAAGGGTTTCCTGAAGCTCTTGCTAACTCAAGTTGTTGAGGTACAGTTAATCCACCTCGTTGTGCTTGAAATATTTGTTGAGCTGTAAATGGGTCTTGTCCATTTTGTCCAGGAACTGCTGCTGCTAATGCACCGTAAACTCCACCTGTTCCTGCAACTTGAGCTTGTCTTCTAGCTTGTGCTTGTTGAGCAGGGGTTTCTATTTCATTTATCCCATAAAATGGTGATAGCTGTGCTTGTATATTAGCTATATTTTCTCTAGCTAACCTATCTGCGTCTGCTTGTGCTGCACCTAAATTTAATTGATTTTGAGAAATTACTGAATCTGCACCTGCTCGTATATTTGCAATACTTTCTTCTATTGCTAATCTAGCTTCTTGTAATTGTATTTCTTTTTCTAATTCACTAAGATTTTGATTGTTACGAATAGCATCTTGACGTATAGCTAATGCTTCAGATGCTTCACGATTTTTATCATTAACATAATTTTCTATTAAAGCATTACCTACTGGAGATAATATTCTTCCTAATTCAGGGTCATTAACATATATAATATCTTCATTTTCTATTAAGAATTGTCTAAACTCTGTATCTCCTACAGTTTGTGTTGTAGGTCCAGCTGGTTGTTGAGTTGCTAATTGGTTTTGCAATTCTTGTATTTGTTGTTGCAAAGCTAAAATTTCTGCACTAGTTTCTACAGGAGGAGTAGGGTCTGATGGTGGAACAGGGTCTGGTCCAGGAGCAGGGTCTGGTGGTGGAGCAGCACTAGGACCTGGGTCATCAAACCTTTGTTCAGTTTCTGCTAAATTAATTTCAGGGTCAAACGGACTTGGTGGTTCATCAAAACCTCTAACAGCTTCTACTTTTTGTAGGCCTGTTCCTTCATCTATAAATAAATCTAAATTATCTAATCTTTGTTCTGAAGCAAAAGATACTCCTGAGTAATCTGGAGCTAAACCAAATAAAGTTGCATTGTTATATTGCCTACCACTTTCAGGTATATTATTATTTTCATTTCTAATATATTGTTGAGCTGTAGTATCTGCTGATTGTAATAAACCTGACAATTGATTTACATAAGGAGAAACATCTCCTTGCCTAGATTCTGACGCAAAATTTATTTTATCTATCAAATCATTTAGTAAAACAATTTGCTGATTTCTTTTAGGAAAATTTTCTCCAAAAGATTTAGTTTTTAAATCTTGAATATAAAGTTCTCTTTCAGCATCAGAAATGTTTGCTTGATTTGTTATAAAACTTGAACTAATTTGTTGATAGTTTGTTGGATTTATAGGAGTAACAGTATTTTTATTTGCTTCAAATCTTATTTTATTAGTTATATCTGACATTATAGAAGCAAGACCATTTGTAATTTCTGCATTAGGATTTGTAATACTTGTTGTAACAATAGGTAATTGTCGTTCAGTACTTAGCCCTAAATTTTCAAGTTCTTCATTACTGCTTCTATTAATTTGATTATTAATTTGATTAGTATTATATTCATCAAATGTTTGTGGTGTAGAAGCAGTATCTACTGTAGTGGTTTGATTTAAAAAAGGAGAAGTACCTGTGCCAAATCCTTCATCTATTGCTAATAAATCTCTATCAGAAACAGAAAAATCTCTTTGTTCAACAATATTCCCAATTCTATAACTACTATCTGGAGCTTGTGATTGAGCAATATTACGAGCTGCTGCTCCATTTACAGCATTTATTGTTTGCTGAATAGTATCTCCTGTTTCGCTACTTGTTAAAGTTATATTAAAAACTGGCATTAGCTTCTCCCAAATGGTGTGTTCAACCCATAATTATAGATTGATTTCTTGCTACGTTTTTTTGGTTGTTGTACATCAGGAATACTATCTATGTTTTGAAAACTATTAGATACTTGTTTTAAATATCTTTTAGTAGTGTCATCAAATTTCATAAATGCTAATTCTAATGGATGTGTACTTTTTGCCATTATCCTCTTGCTCCTGGTGATATGTCTGCTCCTGGTACTCTAACATTACCACTTCTTGGTCCTGCTACAGCACGAGCTGTTTGATTCATTTCATCTATAGAACCTGGTACTACAGGTCTAGTAGTTTGTGGTACTCCTGTACCTGGATTGTTAGGTCTTATACCTGCTTGATTACCTTGTTGGAAATTTCCTGCATTAGGCAATTGCATAGCTCCTTGTGTATTTAAAATATTCATTGCAGTCTGTTCAGGAGTTGGTCCTGTTTGTGGTGACTGTTGTCCTGCTGCTTCAATAATATTTTGTATCGTAGGTATTCTTGATGCTGCTGCTTGTTGTAGCTGCTCTTGAATACCTGGCGAGTTAATAAATTGTTCTTCTAATATCTTAGCACGAACTTCTAGTGGATTGCTAACTCCACCTTTTCTGAGAGCAGTATCCAAATCAACGTATCCTGAACGCCATAAGTTTGCCCACAGGTTAAGTCTTCTTTCCTGTTCTTCTGGCGAAACAGAGTTAATACGAACAATGTTGACGTAATGCCCTTTGATGTCAGTAGGCTTGATAGCAGCATCTAAAACTCCAGCTTCTGTTTTACCGAATACTGTTAGTTTATCATTAATGACGTGTTCTACTATTCTTAGTATTAGTTCACCTTTATCTTGTAACCCACGTTCCATTGCTTCTTTTACTGCACCAAAGTTTAGTGACGCAATACCAGCTAGCACAGCAGTATGATAACCAGATGCTGCACCTGTTGGTCTTTGTCCTCTAGCAACAGCAGGAACAGTATTAGCTTCAATTGCTTCATCTAAGAATTGTTTTGCAATACCAATTTCTGAAGGTGGCCTTGGTGTTTGTGATGCACCAACATTTACCTGTGGTGGTTTAATATTCTTTGCACCTGGAGTATCATCCCATGCAGCTTGCACTTCTTCTGTAATTCCTGGTGGTCCTGTAAATTCTAGTGTAGGCCAAGCTGATTTACCTACAATGTCAATATAGTGTGATGCTAGTTGACTTTGTGCTCTTAGCATATCTATAGAACCATTTAGTAATCCCATGTATAAAGTTTCTGGTTCTGAGTTACCTGTATCTAATCCCATCTGTGGCCAGTACATAATCCAAGGGAGTTTACCATAACCGTGTCTTCTAGGTTCTAATACCCATTTGTCATCTGCTATGTATCCTACTTGAGTTGCTGTCCATACTTCTTGGAAAGTAACGTAACCTTTTTTGTATACATTCCATTCTGGAAAGTGAGCTTGTACCCATTCTGCATCTACTTGATATTCATATATAACCCATCTAGGTTGTGTACCATTATTCAAATCCCATATAAGGTTTTGTGGATTTACAGCTACAGATTTTATCGGCCATGATACAGACCGTTTATCTAATACTTCTTTTATTCGTTCTCTATATTCTGCACTTGCTTCTTGTTCATGTGGTGGTGCTTCTGGAAAGTCACTCCATTCATTTGCAGTAAACTCTATCTTTTCCCAAGCAATACCATAAAGACCAGCATGTTTAGTAATCTCTCTGTATACAGGTGTTCTTTGTTCTACCATATGATGTGCACCTGTCAAAAACTTTTCCATTAGTTCTGCTCTTGCTTGTCCTCGTGCACCAGGAGGTGGAACAGATATATCCAAGAACTGTGGACTAACGTGTGCAACTAGAGTATTTATTACTGACTGTGCTGTACCCAGTCTAATCAATGTTCCGTTTTCTGGAACGCTAAAGTCAAAGTTGTTTAGATAAAAGTCATCTAGCTCTTCTGCTTTGTTACGAAACTCTCTAAATAATTCGTGACCAGTTTGTGCTTTTTCTTTTACCCATTGAAGTGTAATATCTGGCTCGTCTGTAGGATTTGCTGCTTCTACTTTGATTGCTTCTGTTGGGTCTATTTCGTAATCTAAAACCATTCTTTACCTATATTTCTGTAGTAATTAATTCGTTTTCTTCTAAGTATTGTAATTTTTGTTTTGTCTTTTGTTGTCTTCTCATTTGCATAAATCGTGACGGTTTCTTAGAGTCTGTAGGTCTTATAGGTCTCATTCTACTTATAGCTCCTAAATAATTATATTCACCATCATCATAACCTGGTGGGTCACTAGCCATCAAAGCTAACAACTCTGCATCAACCCAATCATCATGTTCCCCTGATTCATTATAAAACACATATGAACCATTTCCACTAGGTCTTATACTTATATCTTCTAATTGTTTTTTAAGTGTATCCCAACTTTCTGGGAAATGTACAGTACCATTTTCTAGTGCAATGTAGTAATTTTGGAATAATTGATATTTACTTTGTGCACTAAATTTAAATGGTGTTACTGGTAATCCAGAAGATAGTAGATGGTCAAATACTACATCTCCCAAACCAGTTGAGTCAACTCTAATATCACCTATTTTCCATCTATTTATTTCAGAACTAATAGTTTCTATTTGACTAACCCAATCACTACCAGACATTTCTAAAGCATATACAGATTTTCTACTAGCTGCATCCTTTACTATAAATACAGTATAGTCTTGTTTCTTACCCAAGTCTAATCCAGCAACATATCTTCTGCTAGAATCTGGCATCAATATTTCTTTTCCAATACCAGCTTCTTGTATCTTGCTAGGTCTAAAGAAACCACCACCACCATCTGGTTGTTTAGCCATGTACATTCTATCCCAAACAATTTCTGGCATAGTTGCTTTTTCGTCTTTGATAGCTTCTTTTTGTTTTTGTGATAGGAAAACGTTATCAAAGCTCGTTGCATGAAAGGATTCGTAATCTTCGCTAGGATTTTCTTGTGACCATTTAAAAAGTTTTGAAAACCAATGAGACCTTTTGAATGGTGGTATGCCTTCTACACAACCTTTACCTAGTCTGCCAGCAGAGTTAAGCATAGGTCTTAGTTTATTCCATGCAGCTTCTTTTATATCTTGTGACTCTGTAATCCAGATAAAGTCTGGTCCTGCTGTCTGTAAAGATTCAGGGTCGTCAGCAGATTTTATTTCAATATAGACATCTCGTCTTACTAGGTTAGGACTTTTTAGATATAACCATACAGACTTTGCATCTTCTCTCCATCCGTCACCACGACCACCACCTTGTCCTTGTTTTCTTTTGACTACAAGTTCTGGTGGTATGAATTGTTTTAGTTCGTTCCATGCTTGTCTGCTCTGTGCAAAGTTAGGTGCAACTACCCATATATGGATTGCAGGTTCTAGTGTGTTAGTCAAATCATATCCTACTGGTAGATTAGCAGCTTCTGCCATTTCTTTGTCTGCTAGGAACGGAGTCTTTGAAGCCTGCGTTATGGCCAGCATTAGCTCAGTAAGCACAGCTCTACCTTTACCTGCTCTACGACCTGCCCATACAACCTTTATCCTGCTTTCTGAATTATGAAACTTACGCTGCCAAGGAGATGGTGTGTATTGATATGACATTTATTTTCCGTTCAAGCTTGCTTCTAAATCAAATAAACTAGACTCACCAGATATATCTACGTTTTGCACAGCAACTTTTTTCTCAACTTGCTGGTGACTACCATCACTTTGCCAATCATTTACCAATGGTTCTATCTCTAACAAGCCAGACTTTTCTATCAACTTGTTTTCAACAGCAGATATTTTACCTAATTCTGCTTTGATAAACGAGGTGATACCAGATTCCATCATATACACTAATTGTAACTTACTCCATTTTATCTCAAACGGTAATGGGTTTTTAGAATTAGGATAACGTATAGCTGTTCTGTACCTATAACCATCTTCTATAAAATCATTTACTGCTTTAGTAAAACTAGCATTACCATCTATCAACTTACTGGTCTTTTCAAAATCCCACTCAAAGTCTTCACACATAGACTCTAACGCTTCTTTACCAACACCATATGACGGCAAGGAAACAAATATTCGCCTAAGCTTCCTAGACCATGTAGGCCACTCAGGATAACCAATCAATATGTTATCTCTAAATTTTTCTGCTGGTGTTCTTGCTACTACACTACGTTTTTTTGCCATAGATAATATTCTAACACACTTTCTTTTATTTTTAATTTTCTTTTTAATATAAGCATTAGTAGTAACACTTATCTTAAACAATAAGTGTTACGTTATAACAATATAATTTATATATATATATATATATATAGGGGGTGTTATATAACACTTTTAGGACTGTTATATAACAGTTATAACACTTGTTTTATAACACTTATAACACCTGTTATATAACTGTTATAAATACTACAAAAACAATTCAGCACTCTAATGGGGTGTATGTATATACAACAGTAACGGCACAGGTATCGGCGTACCTAAAACAACACTAAAAATAGGCTAAAAATAGGCTAAATATAACACCTAAAAATAAATAAGACCTGCTTGAAACAATGTCAAGATATCCCAATAAATCGACATCATAACAGTACAAAAATAACAGACTTTTATTACCCATATAAATAATATATCCCATTATTTCCCATGATAATATTTATATTTGATTAGTATAATATTTGACAAATATATTGTTGTTGTTATATTATGGATATCAACAGTAATAAATGTTTACTGAATAAATAAGAAAAGAGTAAGTATGACAAATATAAAACAAACATCAATTTATAAGATATCTGATAATGATATATTTTATACAGATAAAAAATGTAAAAATATGTATAAGTTATTAAATTATGTAGTGGATATTTGGGAAGAAAAATATACATATTACAAGGTACAAAATACAAAAACTAACGAAATAAAATACTTTGATATTGAACACAAAGTCTACATAAAGGAGTTATAAATATGAGTTACGGTTTATCAAGATTCGAAATACTCTTAATAAAAGAAGAAGTTATAGACATGTTAATGAATATTGACACTTTCGCAGATGCAGAGGAAATTAAAAACGAATTAGATAAAATCATTGATTATATTGATGATGAATTAAAAACAGAATAAGGAGTAAAAATGATACACGAAATAAATAAAACAGAGTTTATAGATGCGTTCAGAATATGGCATGGTGGCGATTATAAAAACAATTTTTCATATGATGGATTAGATGCTTTGTTTGATTATCTTGATGAAATTGAAGAGTACGAATTAGATATTGTGGGTATATGTTGCAATTATTCAGAGTATGAAAACCTTGCAGAAATTAAGCAAAGTTATCCAGATATTGAAACAATTGAGGATTTGAGAGAATTTACAGAAGTTATAGAAATTCCAAATACTGAAAGGTTAATAATAGCAGGATATTAAATAGCCAGAAATCGAAACACACTATATTATATGGTGTGTCTACAGGTAAAACCTGTACTGATGTGATAAAGGCTATCAAATCAGAAAATAAAAAGAATAAGGAATTAATAAAATGATACCATCAAAACCAATAAAAAAGAATTAGATGTTTTTGAAATTGAAATTACAGAAACAAGAAAAATTACCAGATGGGTTAAGGTAAAAGTTGCGAATGATGCTTCACAAAAAATGAGAGATAAAGGCGAATTGATAGGATATGTAAATTTATCACATGATGATGAATATACACCAGATGGATATTTAGAAATGGATAGTGCTTTTAGAAATTATGAAAATCAAGGCTATGAAGTTGACGTAATAGAAACAATATCGGTTGATGAAGATAGAGATGAAGTCGATATAACAGATGGAGATTACTAAATAAAATAATCCTAAGCATGATTAAAAACTGCTTACAAAAATAAAAAAAAATCAAGGCTACTTGAAAGGAAAAATAAAATGGAAATAAAATTAACAAAGTACATGACAGATGAGGAAATAAATCAGGTATGGGAAATAATCACAAGAATTTATGACTCACAAGTTGTAGGTTTTCACACAGATTTAGACAGTTGTGAATTAACAGTTGGAGTAATTAGCGAATAAAAAATAAGGAGTAAATAAAAATGACTGATAGAGAATTAGCAGAATTATTATTAGAAAAAAATAAAGAATTAAAATCCAGATTAAAAAATACATCTATTGGATTATGGGTTGCTATGTTGGGTTACATAATAATAATAATATACGCAATTACATTAATTGGAATAAACTAAGTACTAAAGTACCTTTACATTGTTGTTGTTATAGTGTACAATAAAAATATCAATCATAAATTGATTGAAAAATGAATAAGAAAAGAGTAAGTAAAATGAAGTATGAAAATACTAATGATGGATTTATAAAAAAGTTTATAAATAATGATACATCATATATAGAAAATAGGAACAGTCTAAACTGTATAGGAGATAAATTATATTCTTATGCGTTGCTAATAGCAGACCGAAAGAAAAAGAAAATTTATCGTAGTAAATTTAGCCGAACAACATCAGACCATATAGGAACAGTTGAAAATCTTTCAAACTATAAAACAATTAGTGTTAATGTTTTTGATTCTGGTGTAGGTTATACACTAAGAAACAAAATAACTAATAGAGTAATTAAGGAGTAAGAAAAATGAGTAACGAAATGAAATTAACAAGGCTTGAAATAGTTAGAGCATTACAAATAGAGGAAAAAAGAGAATATAAAATTTGGAATAAATTATATAGGAATGATACTGAATGTTCAGATTATGATGAATTAAATTATGATGAACAAACAGAATTTGTCAGGAAATATGTTTGTAAAAATAAAGAGGAGTTTTTTAGATATTTGAGAAAGTTAGATAACTATATTGTAGAAAAAAAACATAAGGAAATTAAAAGAAAAATTATACGTTTAGGAGTTGCAGATATATCTAATTATCCAGAATTAAAATACTTTGCTGATAAATTAGTTGACTATCTTGTACCAGATTATGACGAATTAGAAAAAGTATATGAAATATTTAACAAATAAAATAAGGAGTAAATTAAATGGATAAAAAAACATTACCAAAAATAGAACATAAAAACAAAGTGTTTTATTTTCAAAGCAAAAAAGAGTGGCTTGATTACATAAAAAATATGGATAAGGAGAATAAATAATGAGCATAAAATATTATTATTCAACAACAAATTATAAACTGATGTTCCATTTTGCATTTTGGAGTGCAATATTTGTAACAGTAGTTATGATAATGGCATTGATTGAAATAGAAAAATTAAGAAACAGTTGCTAAACTAGGTACTTTAGTACTTGACACAACAACAATAATAGTGTAGTATTATATTATCAATAAAAAAATAAGGAGTTAATATTGAATAATGAAAATGAAATAGACATAACTAATTGGATACCACAAAAAGATTTCAATGAAATGTGGGAAGTAATTAATTGGGTAACAGATAGCCACGCAAAGTCTGATGATTATCTTGATACTTGGATATTTCCAAAAAGTTATTTCAGAAAATACAGAACAGAATTGGCTAAATTAATCAAGTCAAATCGTAATGACTATGAAATAAAAATCGTATACAAAAAAATAAAATAAATAAGGAGTAAGTAAATGAATAAGTTAAAAGAACTATGGATAACAAATAATTGTAGGGTTTTTGAATGGGATGATTATTTGGAACAATTAGACGAAATGTTTTCAGACCATGTTGGTAGGTATGCAGTAGTAACTTCACACAATGATGGTTGGGATAATGCAGAAGTGTTAGGTGGTTTTGAAATCAAGGAAACAAGAGATATTGTAGACACGATAGGAACAGATAGCGAGTGGAATATTACAATAAAACAATTAGGTAAACGTCTTTATGATGTAAGATTGAGTGACCATGATGGTGTATCAGATTACAGAGTAGGAATAACAAATCATTACCAAGAATTATAAGGAGTAAGTAAATGAAAAAGTTTATAAGGTTTGCAGTCAAAGATGCTTTAGAGGATTTAGAGTTTCTTATGGACGAGGGATTTCCAGAGGAGAATATAAATGACGAGTGGGAAAACCAAGTAGTGTTGAGTGGTAAACATGGTTTGAGGTTTATGTATAACACAGACTATGTAAACAGAACAAAACATTCTCACTTGAAAGCAAAAGACTTGCATGAATTATTAGATAGATGGATTGCAGAATTTGAGGAGGATAAAGCACGTTGGGAACAAGACATAAAAGATAAAATTTATGACGCAGAAAATTAAGGAGAAAAAATATGAGCCATGTAAATGATTGGTATGATAGTAAGACTGCAAGTAGAGAGGATTTGCTTTCAGATATACGTTATGGATTAGTTTGTTATTTTGATGATGATGATTTGAAAGAGGACATCATGAAAGCATTGGTAGATTACAGGGTGTATGGAAATAATGACATACTAAACTGGCTAACTGAGATTGATGAGAGGGTATTTTCATTAGCAGACGAGAGAAAGATTGCTATACCTAAAGTGTTGAGAGGTAATATTCTTAGTCTTTCAGACTGCGACACAGAATATATCAGACTGATGCACGAGGTAATAGCAACAGAGTTTGATTGCACAGGAGTTAGTACTAACAGAAAGGAGTAAGTAAATGAGTGATGAAAAAGTTTTTTATAAAAATCTTAGGGCATTTGAGGAGGGTATTTTAGATTATTTTATATTAGGTTATTCTATAGAAAATAATCCTATTGAAAAAAAACCTAATGGCTCTCATATAAATAATTATTATCATGAGGGTATATCGTTTGCCGACAAATTAAAAACCCATTTAGGTATTAGCAGAGGGAGTAATAAGTATGGATATTCCAATGAGGATTGTGATGTAACAGAGGATTGTCAAGAAATGGGGTATGAGTAAATGAGTGAAAAAAGATTATCAATAGTATGGTCAACACTAGATATTCAATCACAAGCAGAGAGCATGGGTTTGTCACTTGATGATGACCAAGCATACGAAATACTAGAACAAGTAATTGATGACCATGATGCAAGTATAGGTGTGTCATGGGATACAATAGAATATTACATTACCGAGTCAGAGTATTACAAAGAACAAGTAAACAAATAATATTACAGGGCATGGATTTTTTTTCTTATTCATTTAGTCCATGCCCATCCTTAATCAAATGAATAAGCAAGGAGATAAAATGAATAACTTAGAGATGGCACAACAGTATATTGCAGAGGGTTTTAGTGTCTTAGCAGTCAAGTCAAATAACAAAGAGCCATTATATGATAGCGAGTTGCAACCTAATGGTGGAAAAAGTGCTACCAATGATTACGAGATAGCAGAAAAACTATTCAAAAAATATCCAGATGCAAATATTGGAATAGCAACAGGTAAAATATCTGGAATAAATGTAATAGATTTAGATGATAAGTCAGCAGTTGCTAATCTGAAAGAGGTAGGATTAGAAATACCAAAAACTAGGTATGTAAAAACACCAAGAGGTTACCATTTTTATATTGAGTATGACGAAAACTTATCACAAACTGCTGGTCTTGTAGAGAAAGTTGATATTCGAGCAGATGGTGGGTACGTTTTAGCACCTCCAAGCATTGTAAATGGCAAAGAATATACAAGCAGTAAAGAAGTTTCGATACTTAAATGGCCAGAGATTACAGAATTTCAACAGAATAAAGTAAAACAGAAACGTTCACAGAACTTCATTGAAAGTATGAATGGTAGCAAACAACCTACGTGGGTGTCGGATGCCCTTAGAGGGGTAGGAGAGGGTCAAAGAAACGATATGGCGAGTAGACTGGCAGGGTATTTTAGAAGTAAGAACATCAGTAAAGATATTGCGATAACATTGATGGAACAATACAGGAGTAAGTGTGACCCTCCTATGGAAGTAGTTGAGTTGATGCAAGTGATAGATAGTATTTATTCTGGTAGGTATCAGACGTTTGAGAATTATGAAAACCAAGAAATAGAAACACCTATCGTAGAAGTTTCAATAGCAAACAGGAGAGTGTTTAGATATCCAGAACAAGGCATAGTAATAAACTGTACTTCTATTACAAAACGAGGAGATAGTCTAAGTTGTCAGATAGAGATAGAGGATGAGGGTACACCAATTACTGCACCAAGACGTATCAATATGCTATCGTCTAGTAGTGTTGATAGTTTAAGAAAAGAACTTACATCAATAGACGCAGAGAGAAATTGGAAATCTATACTGTCTAATACTTTTATTCTGATACATAAGAGTTTAGAAACATCATCAGTAGGACATGACATGAGAACTTACAAGCCAGAAATCACGCAAGATGGATGGAGTGCTAAACCATATGTCAAAGAAAACCAAAGTAACTTAATTATGGGAGCAGGTGGTACTGGGAAATCTACTATTGCAATAGCAACACTACTCTCAAAGGCTTCTGGCAAAAATTTATTACCTAACCTTTATATCAGAGAGCCAAGTGCAGTTATGTTCTGTGACTGGGAAGCAAGTGAGCAAGAATTTTATTCCATCATGTATGGATTACTTAGAGGTGCAGGTCTTACAGAAAAAGATTTATTACATCCTGTAATTTACAGGAGATTTGATGCACCTTTAGTAAATCATTTAGAGGAGATACAAAGAGATATTTCTAAGCACAACATAGAATTAATCTGTATTGATAGTGTAGTTGCTAGTGGTAACGAGGATACTAACAGTCCAGAAAGTGCTAGAACATACCATCAAGCAGTTAGAAGTCTAGGTGTTTCGTCACTTGGCATTACTCATATTACTAAGTCTGGGTCAGATACTCATGCTTATGGTAGTGTGTTCTTTACTAACCTATCTAGGAACATTTGGTCAGCAGAGAAAGATGATGACCAAGATGGAAACACCAGCATAATTGGTATGTATCACAGGAAAGGTAACAATACAGGTGGTGTTCATAAACCTATTGGATATGAGGTTACATTTGTAAATGATGATGAGGACAATACTGTCAGCATAAGTTATGACTTTGGAGATTTGAACAAGAGCAGTAACCTGTCAGCAAAACAAACTAATCCAGAGAAAATTTTGTATCAATTGAAAACAAGACCAATGAATAGAGAGGAACTATCAGAGGAAACAGACATACCTCTACCAACATTGAGAGTAACATTACAAAGACTTGAAGCAAGAAATAAAATTAGAAATTCTGGTGGACAGTATTACATTAATGAAAATGATATTTGATAGAACATAACATACTACTCTCTTAAGAGAGAGTACGTTGTTATGTTATCTATAATTTATCTTTGGCAAATGTTTGGGAAACAAAATAATTATTATAACTAAGACTTGACATGTTGTTGTTGTTATGATATCATGTTAAGGAGCAGTCAAAAAAGATTGCAGTAAAAATAAATGAATAAGTAAGGAGAAAATTCATGAGTAAAAAATACCACGATACAAATAACGCAACAAAAGAAGAATTATTGCAGGATATAAACCACATTGAAAGACGATGGTTTGAACATAACATACCTGTTGAGGGTACTTACTGTAACAGGTGTAGTAAATACACTACACAGGAGTGGCATGAAATTGTTAACGAAAACTTAAACCTAAAAAGGAATTATTGGAAAGAAAGTTATGGAGAATTAGCCAGTAGAAAAATAGAATTGATAAAAGAATTACATAAAGTTTTAGTAGAAGAATATACGAACTACTAATTAAGTTCACCTAAGCATGTGACTAAACTGCTCAATAAATAAATGAATAAGAAAGAGGAAATTAAAATGAACAAAGAATACATAGAATTAGAAAAATTATTCTTCAAAAATTTAGAAAATTTTAAGCAAGGTGCTATAGATTGTTTTTCACAAAACGAACTAAATCAATCAGATAATGATTATTATAATCAAGGTGTAGCATTAGCAAAGGAAATGATTAATTTAGAAAAGAGTAAGGAGTAAGTAATGGGTAAAGAAATTTGTGATGCGTGTGCCAGACCAGTTGGTGGAGATAACACAAGACTGGTAGGCAGAGACTGGATATGTCCATCTTGCGAACAAGACATGGACATGCACAGTAACGCAGGATTGGTAGAGAGAATGACTAAAACTTTAGATGATATAAAAGAAGCCTGTGACGAAGTGAAAGAAAGAAACAGAGAGACTGCAAGAGATAATGATATGCAAAGTATTGATGACTGGGATGATGAGATGAGAGGATATGAATATTTTGCAGATGATGTTTTAGCAATAATAGAAAGGAGTAAATAATGAGTTTAGATAGAATAGTTTTTACACTAGAGGAGTATATGTTCTTTAGCCAAAATGGTGGTAAGCAACACAGTTTTCCAGAGGGAGACCAGGGTGCTATCAAAAGATTTAAGGAACGAGTGGAAGCAACAGGAAATAGTATAGTGGCAACGCATAGGGAACAAGACTTGCAGAGGTGGACAACAAGTGATGGTCTTCAATTAGAGGATGGAGACCTAACTATGGAGGGGTGGATGTAATGAAAAAAAAATTTAGAAAGGAGAAACAATGATAACTGAAACAACAAAAAAAATAATTGCTTTGAAAGATAAGATAGGAACATCAGAACTAGCAGATGCTACTGGTGTCAGAGCACACGAGACCATCAGGAGATGGGTAAGAGGAGAGTCTCATCCTACTTATGACAAGGCACAGATTATAGATAAGTTATACGAAAAAAACATAGATAAAAAAACAAATACAAATCCATTTGAACAAGGAGAATAAATATGGAATTACAATCACCAGACCTAACATGGCCTCCAAAAGTAAAAAGATTAAATAATGGTGTAGATAAACACAAAAATCCTACAAAGAGAGTAGTCTTTGAGTATGTCAATGGAACTATCTCAAGAACTTTTGATAAGTATGGATATGGCATTGCATTTAGCGAGGACAACGCAAGTAAAATATGGAACTTGAAAGGCTCATGGAATACAGATATAGGTGGCTTCAATCCATATACAGGAGAGAAGTTTTCACAGGGAGATTATGTTTCTGTGCAATTGAAACATGAGATTTACATTGATAAGAATGGACAAGAAAAAGAAAACTTTCTAGTCCAGACTTACAAGGGAGATGATGGAAACGAAGCATGGGCAATAAAAAAATCTGATGCACCTGCTCCTGTAAGTCAACCAACACCTACGCAACCAGTACAAAACTCTGGTAGCACAGTAGATGAAAGAATATTAATGGGCATGGGTTTCAATAACTTTAGTACTATACTTGGTAGTGGTTTGATTGGTAAACACTTTGGAGATGAGGTAGAAAAACAATGGTTGACAGACTGGAAACACGAGTTTGATAAGGCAAAACAAGGAAAGCCAATCTTTCAAGACGAACATCCATTACAGGATATAGCAGGCATAGATGATTTAGATGATAGTCCAAGTGTTGCTAAGGCAAAAGAACTAGGTGCAGTTGAAGTAACTGATGATACTGTTGAACAAGAAACTTTTAGTTGGGATTAGTCATTCCAAATCGCAGGGAAATAAACTGTCCAAGTAACCTTGGAATCAATTCTAAACATAAGGAGAAATAGAATGAAGCATGAAATAATAGATAAAGAAATAACTGAAATACTTTCAGACATAGATTATGACTTGACGACTACTAAGGATGATTTACTTGACACACTTTGGGAGATACAAAGAGTACAAGTAAAGCAGATGCAAGAGTTACACAAGTATCTTGGTAACTTGAAAGACTTAGAGCATAAAATGACAAAACTCAGAGGGGAGTTGAAAGTCAGAGGAGTAACAAAATGAGTGACTTTATAGATATAGGAAACGAGTGTGTAGAGTGTAGACAGGATACAAGTTTCGGTAGTGGTAGGTTTGTAAACAGAATACCTGCGTTTGTAGACAGGAAAGTTGATGGCAAGTGGCTAGAGTTAAAAGGTTATTTCTGTGCTGAATGTAGTTTGATGGAGTGCGAGGGAAAAGATTGTGACTACATGGTACTAGATGATTACACAATTATTGATGGAACTGTATTATGTGATACCTGCGTGGCAGAAATACCCCCAGAGGAGAAACTAAGATTACAAAAAGAACAGTTAGCATGGTTTGGGTAAGGATAAAATGACAAAAACCAGAGGAGCAACAAATGGAATATAATAATGATTTCAAATATGATTTACTTTTAGGTCAGATTAGAGAGAAACAAATCGCTAAGATACTGAAAAATAAATCAATAGAAATAAAAAGCGAGGAGAATAATGGGTGGCTTAAGTCTGGGAATATAGCAATAGAAATTAATTCCAGAGGAAAACCATCTGGTTTATCTACTACACAAGCAGATTACTGGTGGCATTGTTTACAAATAAATGATGAGGATGTTGCTCATGTTGTGTTCCCAGTAGACTAACTAAGAAACCTAGTAGAGAAAATGTTTCATAATGAAACTGCAAAAGTAGTAAAAGGTGGAGATAATAACACTAGCGATTTAGTGTTGTTACCTCTGTCTACATTATTTAAAAATTTAAAATGACACAAACTAAACTAAATTACTTTCTAACGATAGTAGGCAAACCTTTACCTAAATCTGTAAGGTACAGTAGGTTTGGCTCGTACAATAGCAAGCCAGTAAGAGAGTGGATGAGTACAGTAAGAGATATTGCTAAGGCAGAAATCGCTTCTAAAGGGCTTAGAGCAGACGAGGGAGTACCAGTAACCATAATTGTAACTGCACACATGCCTATGCCCAAGGCAGTAGCCAAAAAAAGGCAGGATGGTCTAGTATTCACACCTCATATAAAGAAACCAGATGTTGACAATTTATTAAAGCCAATTGTTGATGGGTTGACAGAAGCAGGAATGTGGGCAGATGATAATCAGGTCTGGTCAATGAAAATACAGAAAGTATTATGTAAACAAGGAGACCAGAGAGTAGAGGTATCAGTATTATGGTAAAACCAAACAGGATAAACAAAGAGGATTGGGATGATTTGATGGAAGAATTTGAGGGAGCATTAATGGCTACTGGGTTTGAGGAAGCATTGATAGGCTTTGGTTATCAGTTCAATAAAACTTTAGCAGTTTATGATAGAACTAAATGCTTGAACATTTTGATGTCTACTGGCATGGATTATGAGGAAGCAGTAGAATACTTTGAATTTAATGTAGTCGGCTCTTATGTTGGAGAAACAACACCAGTCTTTATTTCCTTGATATAGTAACACTAATAATGTAGCATTATATTGAGATGCAAATGAGTTCTCCTTCAGTTATTCATAACTTATTCATGGCTTATTCATCTCTTACTCGTCTCCTCTCTAGTTCTTACTCGCTAGAGGGGAGATTTTTTTTAAATAAAAAAGACACTAAACCAAAGGATTAGAACGTACTTATCTTATGAAAAAAAGTTTATGAATTAAAAAAGAATGTTGAATACTTATTAATTACGTTATGGTTTAGTGCCTTAAATTTATTATAACACCTTAAGACTGCAAAGAAAATTTAACAGTAAAATTATTTTTTACCAAATACACCTAGAGATTTGCCTATCTTAGTCCACTCTATAGTTGTAATCTTGCCATCTTTTAGTGCTTCCATTACTGTATTTGCTGCTGCTAGTCTTTCTTCTTTGGTATCCAAAGACTGAACTATGTGCATTGCTAAATCAAGTAATACTTTCTTCTCTTTACTCAAGAAAAGACTTGCTATATTATTGAACATATTACTCTCCTTCCTAATAACATTTTATCACAATTATTTTATATTCAATTTGTTGAATATTTTTAAACGCAAATCCTGCATTCTGTCTATGAAAAAAGTCAAAACAAAAATCATTGTTTTGAAAAAATAATAAATCAAAACTTAAGGGATTGTTTATTCTGACTCTAGGACTTTCATACCTAGAGCAATGATGCCACCAATAGCACCACTAGCAATCTCGTTATGCCCTTTATACAGACCAACCACAGATAAAACAGCTAGGACAATTATCGCTAGAAATATCTGTGGTCTTAGTTTACCCATCATAATAGAACTACTTTACGCTAATCGGAACTTCAGCATTGTTAGTCAATGTTGACTGTGCAATCTTAGTATCTGATTGGATAATAAAATCTGCACTATCTATACCGTCACCATCTCCGATGCTTGAATTTTGTATCGTCAGTTTACCTACTTTGAGGTTATTCAAGACAATGCCTTCATCATACGCCTTCAAGTTCTTGATGTGTAACTTGCCTATCTGTGCATCAGCACCACTCGTGTTGATGACTATTCGGTCATAATCTGAACCTGTAACTGCTGGCAGGTCAATTGCACCACGAGTAGATGCTAATGTAATATCTGCTATCCCATTGGTTAGGGTAGGGGAGAATGAGTTACCATCTGCTTTGTTGTCTTTTACGACCAACTCATAAATCTCACTATTACCTAGCACGAAGTCTGGTGCAGTAAGATTATCTATTAGCAATTCATCTACCATTATCCAATGAGAACCTGTTGCGAATATCTTTAGTGA
>Ga0098041_1000141_pt1 | contig 28822 bp, 20 predicted proteins | sample 8_EtaG_FD_77066 | JGI IMG/M metagenome (GOLD analysis project Ga0098041, IMG submission 77066) | Marine viral communities from the Subarctic Pacific Ocean - 8_ETSP_OMZ_AT15162 metaG | ecosystem: Environmental > Aquatic > Marine > Oceanic | place: Pacific Ocean | collected 2015-01-08
CTTAACTGTGCAGATATTGTAAAAGTAGTATTTACATTTTGAATAGTAGCAGTAGTTGAAGGTTGAGAAATAATATCAAGAATAGGATTAACAGTAACTGTTGCTATTCCTGAATTTAAAGGTTCATTTAATGCATTACCAGTTCTTGCTCCTGGTTGACCAGGTACATAATCTGCTTCAAGATAATATTCAGTACCATCATCAGTAGGAGTAATAATATTAGAAACAGTTAAAGTAGTGGTATTAGTTCCACTATATTTTGTTCCATCAGTCAATTTCCCCAGACTATTCTCATACCACTGATACGCAATAGCACCTTTATTAACAGGAGCTGGTGGACCAACCAAATCAGTAATAAATGGTTGAATATAACTTTCATTATAAGCAGCAGGATTTGATGATTGCTCTACTGTAAATCCAGCACTCTCACACTTTGACAAAAATAAATCTAAAGATGCTTGAACATTAGATGGAGTCATACTTCCAGATACATCCACCCATAAAGAAACAGTAGAATTTCCTGTAAAAGTTGATAATCCAACTATATCGAACCAATCCGATGCGTTTGCAGTAACACCATTATCACGATTAACATCAAATTTTCTAAAATTTTGAATCACTCCAGCTTGACTTGTACTAGGAACCCCAACAGCACCACCTCCAGCGACATCTAATAAATTAAATTTTCTATTAGGCCATGCACTATAAAAATTACTCCAGTCTGCGACAGGATTGCCAGAGTTATCCTCATCTATAACAGCAATACATGGAGGAGGAGATGCTACATCATTAAGGAACCCTGCTGTTGCAATTCCAGTTAGAGTTATATTTGGACCACCTGTCTGTCCTACCCCAACTCCAGTACTGGCAACACTAACAGGGTCTGTACTAAATGATAAAGTTGGACCATTAAGATCCAACTTAGTTTTTACCTTCCCGAATAATGGACTCATGAGAAGTTCTGACCTCCTACTACACCATAAAGAGTAGCACCACCATCAAATGTCTTGAATGAATATATGTCAATTGCATTTGCACTATTAGTAACTGACGGCACAACACCTCCTGGCCAATACACTGGTATACTCGAACCTCCTTGCGATTCAAAGTTATCTACATTAATAACCCATGTGCCTGTGGCATTCATAACAGTCTTAATAGTAAATGATGAAGCTCCTGATGGAATATTTTGAAGAACAAACTTACTAACACTATCAGTTGCCGACAAATCAAAGGTTTGTGCCTGAGTCAAATCTATCGTGACTGTATTAGATGAGATGGATAATGAGTTAACACCCTCAGAATAAGTTCTAAGTTTAGTATGTCCATAAACCTCAAGATTAGCACTAGGATTTGTAAGTCCTATACCAACCGAACCAATTCCACTAATAACAGTAACTTGTGTTGAATCAGCAGTTCCTACTTGGAATGGTTGTGTAGTAATACTGGTTTTAATACCAATTTCCGAAGCATAGATTTTTCCAGTTGTTGTATTGGTTAATGTAAAGTCAGTAGCAGTAACTCCTGAGATACTTGAGTTTGCAATAGTAGTAATACCTGCAAAGTAAGCATTGTTGTTTACAAACAATCCTTGAGTACTATCTCCTGAAGCACCAATAACTAGAGCAGCATCTTGTTCTGGTAAAGAGGTTCCAATACCAACTGTATTAAGAGCAGTATTGTAAATTGCTCCAGATATTGCAGTCCATCCAGTAGCATCAACGTTTAAGTTAGTTAATGCAGAACCATCACCACTAAATGCAGTTGCGAAACATGTTCCAATAATATTAGTATCACCGTTAACATTCAACCTAAAGTCACCTATATTTCCAGTACCAATACCAACATCACCTGTAGAATCTACTACAACTATATGAGTTCCACCAGCACCCACTTGAAGTGAGTTAGTTCCTGGTGTTGTAGTTCCAATTCCTACCTGATCTAGAGATAAAATATCAGAGTTCTTAGAAAGACTCACATTACCAAATCTTCTCCAGTCATTATCTACAGAGTATACCCAACCAGTGTATCCACCATCTGCAGGGTCAGAGTTGTAAACAATATCACCTGGATTACCTGCAAGAGAAGGAGTTGAAATACCAACAGTATATTTTCTAGAAACTGTCGCATCTCCTTGTAAGAATATTGAGTTAGATTCAATACCCTTAGTAGAATTAGATGTTATCTTGTTGTTAACAATAACAGGTCCATTAAATTCAGAAGCAACCTTGTTATCATCACCACCCTCTACCTTAATAGAACGAGTGATATTTGCTTCATCAGCAGAAACAATATTTAAACCTGCTAATTCACTGATATCCTGACCAGTTACTGTTTGAACTGGGGTATCAAATATCTCCTCCTTACCTGTAAGAGAACTTAATCTTCTATTACCATTATAGGATACACCTTGATCATTCATTCCAGTGTAGAATACTGCACCAGCATCCTTTCTGACAGATTGTGCTAAAAGTTCTTCATCTATAGTGAGACTTCTATCTTGCTTATCAGGTAAAGCAGTTGAATAATTACCAGGACCATATCCAACATATTCAAATGTATGACCAGAAGCACGAATAATTGAATGTCTTCTAAGTTCAATTGGATTGATAGAAATCTTCCTAACAACTGACCCATTTAAGTGAGTGTTTCTCTTAGTTCCTAAAGTTCCACGGAAAACACTAATAGGGTTACTTACAACCGTTCCTTTAACTCTAACAACCTCATCATCGATTGCTAGATAATCACCAATATTGATATCAGTGGTAGCAAGATCAGTAATATTAACTTGAGATGTAGTAGGACTTGCTATCGCAGAAGATAGAGAAGTGGTTACACCAGCATAAACTGGAACCATTCTACCATTTAAACTTTCATTATCTACAGTTGGAGTACCACCATTAGAAGTAAATCCTTCTCTGTAAACAAATTTTGAAGTACCTGTTGTTGCTGGACTGCTACTATTAGCACCAACAATAACAGAGAATGAATTTAATGATAGATTCTCTTTTACAACAAATGCACCATTGTAAGGAGCATTATCAAATCCAGCAAATCTTACTTTATTATCAACTTTTAATCCATGAGCATTTCCAGTAGTTGCTGTTGCAATTCCAGATATATTATCATAGGTAAGAGCATTAATTCCTACAGATTCTCCAGTTAAGTAGAAGTAAGAATCTGTACAGAAATCAGCACCAATTCCAATAGAAGTTGTTGCTGTTCCAGTTATCGTAGATGCAGACTCAACATTAATAGTAGTTGCTGAACCAACAGCAGTTACTCTATACAACTCATTATATCCTGCATATGCTGCTGAAGATATACCTGCAACTCTAATTGAATCTCCTACGTTATTATAAACCTTACTGATAGTAACAACTGCTTGAGTAAATCCAGTTGTAGTGGCAGTACCAGCAACAGTTAGTGTATGTGCCACACCAACCTCATATCCACAACCACCATCCATTATCTTGACATCAGTGATAGTTCCACTTCCATCAACGGTAACTTTAGCAGTTGCATTCTCACCAGGAATTCCTGGACCTTGAGCAACTAGACGAGCATTATAAATTTCTCCAGATGATCCTGTTCCATATCCAGAACCACCACTTGTAAGATTAACACTCACAAGTCTATTCAATCCATGCTCTATAGGAGTAGTAATTGTATGAGCAGTTCCTGCAGAGTTAGAAATGATATTAGTAATACCAACACCAACCTCAATATCTTGGTTATACTTCTCTAAAGTCTCCTTAGTAATACTACTTTTTACATCATCGACAACAACATCACCAATTAAATCAGATTGTGCAAAAGATTTAGAAGCAGCAGGATCAGAAACAGGGTTATCTCTATCAGTTTGAGGGAATAAATCCTGAACTGGTTGAGGGAAACTCTCTTCTCTGAATGGTGTAATTGTTGGTTTGTTGGAAGAGTTTAATAAAGTTAAGTAATAAATACCATCTTGCTCTCCAGCAATAAACTTCTGAGACTCAGAATTTCTGTATAGGTAGTAAGTATCTTTATATCTCTTTCTCTGAATATAAGGAAGAGAAGTAGTTCTGCTAGAGGTATCATTACTAAATGTACCAGGATCAGTACCTAATCCAACAGTAAATCCTGTCGCACTGGTGATACCAGCAACAGTGAATAATCTGTTGAATCCTGAATTACCAACACCTGTTGTGTTAAATCCACTTCTTACATTAACTAACTGAATTTCAGAACCTTCAGAAAGTTTGTGTGGAAGTTCAGTGGTTATAGTTGCAGTATTATTTGCATTATTCCAAATAGCATCAGCAACAAATCTAAAGTTCCTTTGCTCATTTACATTAGTAAGTGAACCACTACCAAAATAGGTCTGAATCTCACCATCAGTAGCACCTATAGAAGTATTAGATTCCTGAATAATAAAAGCATCACTTGGGGGTTTTGCAACTCCAGCATCTTTAGGAACAACATATCTTGCACGATATAGTGTATCAACACTGTTTCTATTATCAACCTTTCTGTTGATAGATGTTCTTGGAGTAGATTCTCCTAATATTGCAGAACCAAATCCAACAATATTAGAATAAATTGTATTATCTGCAGCAGCCGTAGAAACACCAATAAACCACTGAGTGTTTGTAGTGTCATACTGAATGGGGTGTCCTATTTCACCTGAGTTCTTATCAGATACTCTACTTACAACACTTAGAACTCCACCTTTGTTATTAATCTTAAGTGCGTTATCAGTATTTGCATCGTTTAGTGTCTTAGCAATTTTAATATTTCTATTAGTTGTTAATCCAGCAGTAATTGCAAAATAAACTGTATTTGAGTCCAATCCATCAGGCAATTGTCCTGTATCACTTATTATACGAATAGATTCTCCATTTATAAAATCATGTGCCTTAGTTAAGGTAATAACATTGTTATCAGCACCAATACTATCAGAACCAATACTGTTGATACCAGTTATGCTTCTATCAACAACAAATGATTTTTCAGAACTGGATTGAGATCCAGACATGACAATTTTAGCACTATATTCTGTAGTACCAATTAATAGTTTAAGACTATCATCTTTCCTTGCACCAATTCTATAACCTTCCAATACATTCTCAGGAGGAATGTCAGAGTTCGTCTTACCATAAAGATATAAGTTACCAGTAGAACCAACACCTACAGCAGTTTGATGAACATCAATTGCTTCAAATTCTGTAGATACTTCCGTTAAAGGTATTTCTTTAGGTGGAATGATATGAGTAATATATCCCTTATCATCTTGCTTGAATGCGTTCGTCTTGAATCCTGCAGAAATTAATGCAGTTGCACCAAAGTTAGAGTTGGAGTTAGTAATAGAAATATCACCACCAGTTTCACTTACAAAATGTTGAGCATATCCAATAGCAAATACAGATACTGCTTGAATAACAGCATTGTTAGTTACCTTAATATGACTATTCTTATATTCTGGTTTATATTTTGCTCTCGAATTTGTACTTAATGGAGCAGAAAGAGATGTACTATCATCATATTGACCATCAGCACTATCATATAGTACAAATGCATTATCATCCTTCTGTAAACCAATACCAGTGAACTGAGCAACAACCATAGACTTGAATCCTGTTGCTTTATCACCATCCGCAAGCATTCCGCACATACCATATACAGAACGTAATGACACGTTAAAGATATATGGAGATGATGACGTTACTGTATCGGATGCTAATGCTAAAGTAGCACCTGCAGGATTTGAAATATTAGCAACTGCTGGTGCGTTCTGAACTGTATATACTACGCTTGTATCACTTGGTCTTTCTGCAACCACAAATTGACCATTATATCCAGCAACACTAATACCAGAAACACGGAATGGAGTATCTACGTCCAATCCAACCACTTTATCTGAAACTGTTGCGGTAACAGTAGTGGTTGCCGTTACACCATCACCAGATCTGATTGATGTAATACCAACTGCTTCTCCTGTTGAACCAACAATACGATATTCATCAATTTTAGGTTGAATATCTACTCCACTAGAAGGATAATCAGGTTCAATCGCACGACCTGATGATTGTCCATAAACAAGACCAACCTTTTCATAATACATGTCAAGATCAGTCCGAACCTTGTCAGAATAGGTTAAAAATGCATCATTAATTACGACTGGATTTACTCCATCTGCATATTCAAAGGTAGTTAACTTGTGATGAGAGAAATTAGGTACAAATTCACTATTAGTATATCCGTTATAGCACTTACCATTGGGATTTGCGTCAAATACAGAGAATTGCCAAAAATAGCATCCACCAGTAACTCTGAATATACAAGAACGTTCAATATTATCGTCAGTTGGACTAGGAACGTATTTTGGTCTAATTTTAGTTTTTCTTAAATCAAGACCAACTATAGAAGTTCCCCTTGGGACAATAATTCCACCAAAAACACTATTTAACTTATATAACTCATTATTAGCAGATTCTAGATTAAAGTTAGTTGTTAGATCATAAGGAGGTAAATCATTTGATACTATACCACTTCTTAATTTATAACTATTCGCTCCATCAGGAATCCAACCAGGTCTATTATCAACTACATGTTCTCCAGGATAAAGAAGTATTGTTGTTTTTCCAAATCTATCATTATCTAATCCTCTCTGATACGAAAATCTAGAAGACTCAATTAATGCACGTTGAATCGTCTTGAATGGACGGGTCAGTGAATTACCCTGATTTTCTATACTATCAGTTGCATCCAAATCATTTGGATTAACATAGAGAATTGTTCCTCTTGCCGATTTCAGAAAATTATCTAATCTGGAAAGACCCATTTTATTAACACGTATAGCCGTTATGGATTATTTATCATCATACAAATCCTTGCTCAACTTAACGTGAGGAAAAATTTGCGGGGATTTTTTCCCGACTTTTTTGGAATTAAAAGTCGAATTTCCCTCAGAGTGGATTCACATATGTAAGGACATCTTCATCAACAGTTTCACGTACAAATTTTAAGACATTCATAAATTCTTCAGTGGTAGCACAGTCTACAATTTTTTCATCACCTTCATTAGAAAAAAGACGGACTGTTTTCTTAACGGGGTCAACTATGCACCTTGTCAAATATTCATCTTCCATTAGACCTTCCCATAATACAGTATATTATATAGAGAAGTTGTACAAATGTCAAATGGTTCTAGTGTTGATAATGCTACTGAACTTAGGATCGTTACCATCTTTATCAGGTCTATCCTCATAAGTTTTACCCTCATACTCAACCACTAGAGCATTTACGTCTTTTCTCTCTGCATATACGTGATAGAAACAATCAATAGGTATGCCTCCATTTGACTGAAGATATACTTTCTCATCATCCCATCTCTTTACAATAATATTTTGATGAGCACCTATTGGTTGTAACTGAACGGAGATACTTTCTTTATGTACTAAATCTTTCCAATAATAAGGTAACTCAATTACATTTTTATTCCTAAGTCTACCTCTATAATATACACCAACTTCTGGTCCTTCAATACAAGCATGAGCAAGACGATATCCTTCTTTAGAAGGATGTTTCATATCAAAAAGTTTTGGTTTAGAATCAGCAACCTTATGTCTTGCTTCTAATCTACCAACAGAGTTAGTATCAGTAGACCCCTTTACATACAAATCTCCTTCAATATATACATTTCCTACAGTCTTTAATGCAGTAGGAGTGTCACCAGAAACTCCAAGATTACTGGTAGGCATCGAACAATCTTCATCTGAATTAATCAGAGATCCAATCATCACAGTCGCATCAAGACTACTAAATTCAAAAGGATTACCAATATGAACTGGTCCTTCTGCTCCTATAGAACCATTAATCTTATGATCACCCTCCCGAATCGTTTGGAGGTACATACCTGTTCCAAACTTTGCTTGTCCACCAACAGTTAAATCATCGAAATTAAATGACATTAGTTATCCTCCTTTGTTTTGATCAACTATGCGTTTTCCACCGACCTTAGAATCTTTAACAGAACAAGCATCAGTAACACCTCTAATGATAGACCCATACATTTTCATAACTCCATTAGAAATAATTTCACCTCGTTGAGGACTGCACATCCTATACATTGCTTTAGCATTGAGAAGATATTTATTACATTCAACTAAAACATTTTCAGTTGCATCTATTTTGATATTTCCTCTATCACCCTTATCACCTATGGCAATGAGTTCAATATCAGTTCCTTGCAATCTAATCTTTCCATTAGTAGCAGTGATACAAATATTACCATTCTTTGCGTTAAGAATCAAGCTGTCTTCTGGTTCCTCATTTGCACTACCACATTCAACCTGAAAATTACCAGGTTGAACAATACTTGTCCATCCCTCTCTTTCACCATCAATATCTAAAGAAATAGAATGTTCAGCATCAGGAGTTTGGAGCATAACTCCAGAGGTAACTGTTGCATCTTTATGAATATGTCCAAAAGAAATCGACCCCTTCTCATTACCATATCTTATGGCACTATAATTCTTCTTAGTAGATGGACTATCTTTTGTGTTGTCTATATTTTGAGACTGTGGCATGATTAAGTAAGATTTTCAGGGGTATCTGGTATATTTAACAGTTGATTATCATTGTTAGTATCAGTACCCTGTCTGAGGATTGCAGATGGAGGTGTAGTGATACGAGCATCAATACTTTCTTGAAGTGTATCATAAACTTGAATTAGATCACCAGCAGTTTGATACTGACCAGCATATCTAATGCCATCTTTGTAAAAGACAGAACCATAGTAGGGTCTACCATCATAGTATCCTGTCTGTTTCAGACCAACTAAATCAGTGACTTGAAGTAACTGGTCAGGTCTAACATCAAGAGGATCTCTAACTATTTCAAAGACTGGTCTAAATCTAGCATTGACTCCAGAACCACCATTTTCTATGGTAATAGTAGGTACTGCTGTAAATCCAATTCCTGTAGATTCAGTTGTCACTCCAGTAATTCTACCAAAGGAATCAATAATAGGTTTGAATTTGGCATCATTATTGGGAGTTATACCTATTCCTACACCTCCAGTGTATCCAATACCAGGATCAGTAGGAACTATATCTACCAATTTTAAAGTTACAGGATATCCTGTTCCAATACCAGTGGGTGGTGGTTCTGGAAAACCAGTACCGCCATCAATAATTTCAACTCTGGTTACTACACCTTTACCATCAACATTTTTTTGACAGGGAGCAGGTATCAATACAGCAGAAATTGCCATAGGATTTGCTTCCCAAGACTTACCCAATCTTATATCATCAGAACCTGCTACAGGGAATGTCTCATTCTTTCTAGTAACATTCACAGCAAAAGCACTTGGATTATTATCAAATGCTTGCGAACCTCTATAATAATCAGAAGTTAATTTAGTAAATAATCCATCAACATTACCAGCATGAGCACCAGAAGTTATATTCGTTCCTCTCGCAGATATAGTATGTTTACCTTTAGTTACTTGTATCTTTTTCCTTTGCCCTATAGTCCAGTTTGAGGAATCCATCTCAGAAACTCCAACCAATTGATCAAAAGAACCTCTAATTATTTCTTGACCGTCCAAATATAAAGAACCATGAGCATCATTTGCAAAATGAAATTCATATTCCCCATCAATATCAAAATCAACATTGCTCCATTCATAAGTTACTATCTCTCCTACTCCTCCAACTTTAGGATAATCTGGAGAAACTCCACTGCTTCTCATAAAACTACCATAAGAAGAATGTTTATAGTTATATAATTTTGGTCCTTTATATACAACACCATTCCTAGTAGATGATGTAGTAACATCATTACCAATAACATACTTACAAGTATTACCATCAAAGTCATAAAATCTTCCTTCGGATGCTACACACATTATGTCTTGCCAATCCCAATCAGAAACATTATCAGGAAGATCTTCCATCTGAACAACATTATCTCCTTTATTCCTCAACTTAATATTGGAATTGTTATTTCTTGTAGAGGTTACTGAAACAGTATGTGTTTGACTTCCACTTCTACCAGATTGCGTCCATACTTTATCACCAAAAGTAATTCTTTGAACAGCAACACCAGCAGTACTAGGTCTATCATTCCAAGATAAAGTAAGAGTAATTTGAACGTCATCTCCTTTATGATTAATACTTCTACCATCTGCTGTAAAAGATGCTGTTCCTCCAGTAACTGAATCTATAGTGAATGATGCATTAGTATCAGTGCCATCACCATCTTTCAATGCAAGTCTTGTTCCATTATTTGTAACATTAATTGGATTGTTAGCAGCATTCAATCCAACAAAATTAATATTAGGAGCATTTTGACTTGTAATGTTACTAGTAAATTGAACATCATAAACTCTTCCTTTCTCAACAGAATATGTATTGGTAACGTTTATATCTTTACCTTCACCATACTCTTTAGACGCTGAAAAAAGTCCACTAATAATAATAGAGTTGGCATAGAGACTAGCAGTAGTAGTTTTAAAAGTTACATCTGCATAAACTCTTCTTGGAGAAGGATCTGCAGACTGCCAATCCTTGGTGTTAAAAATCTTCTTATCAATGAAAGTTCTTGGAGATTCATAATCTTTCCAGTTCTCAACCTCAACAGTTATAGTGTGGTCACCTCCCTCCAATTCAATCCTACGTAATGGTTGTTTCTTTTGAGTAGGTCCAGCAAGTGTTTCATTAGCAAGTCCTGGAGATTCTTCTATAGTTGATAACTCATCATTCATAAATCTCTGATAAGGAACACCATCAATTAAAATTCTACCCCAATTATCCACCGCACCTTTAAGTCCATACTGTCCAGAATAAGGTAAATTAACTGTCCATGAGTTTCTATAAACTACTCCTGTCCCATCACTACCTGACGTAGATAAAGGTGGTAATGGAGAAAGAGCATACTGATTTAAAAACTTACTCCAGAAAGGAAATCCTACTACAGGATGCCATACTTCATCAGAATTAGGAGATCTTGTTGACCAAATAGGATTTGGTGGACAATGACCATCACCACTTTCGGGTGTTGGTATAGCAGGAGGTGAAGGGATTGGAGATTCAATACTTAAAGCAACACCTAATGGATTTTCATTCCAAGACTTAGAATCAAGAACATCTTCTTCAACAATTTCTGTTTCAATATTTAATCCAAGAGCTATTGGATTTTTACCTCTAGTATATCCTAAAGGTCCACCAGCAGTTTGTTCTACATCAGCAATAATTTGATAGGTTCCTTTCCTGATAAATCTAGTGTAAGTAGATTTTCCTGATGATACTTGTTTTAAAGATGCTATGCTAAAATCAAATCCATCTTTATAAATGTCTACTTGATCACCAATACGTAACCTAACATTATCGTCAACCTGAACTTCAATTTTATAGTTAGCACTAATAGGAAATGTAATAGTATTCCATATAATAGTATGAGTTCCTGCTTTATCAGTTGTATACCTAGTGCTAGGATTAAAAGGACTGATTCCATAAATGCCCATAAATCCATTTAAATTATTAAGTTTCCATAATTCTCTCCTTGCTTTGTCAATATAATCTTTAGTATTAAAAATACTTCTTATCTCTATGCTTGATGCAGGAACATCATCATCATAAGAAACATCAGCAGTTGTTCGAGTAGCTGTATATTTAAGTTTATTACCAATCTCTATAGTATGAATCTCACTACCACTCCTACCACTTCTTGTCCAAACTTTATCTCCTATTCTAATTTTTTCTATTGCTACTCCAGCAGTTCTCTCTCTATCATTCCATTCCAATCTAAGAATTGCATCTCCCTTTCCTTCAATACTCCTTCCATCAGCAGAAAATACTCCATTTCCAGCAGTAATAATGAAACGTGCATTTGCATCATTACCATCACCATCTTTTAATCTAAGTTCTTTTCCATTACTCGCAACAATAATAGGATTGTTTGCAGGATGAAGACCCTCAAATCTAATCTCTTCTGTACCACCAGTAGACCTATCAAACCCTTGATTTTGATTAACTATATTAGATACATTTGGTTGTAGAGCTCCTGGTTTTTTAAACGTATTATTTTTTAGAATAAAACTAAGTTTATGTTTTCCCTTAGTATAAATCTTTTTAATCGGTGATGGATTTTCATTTGACTTACCAAAAACACCTACTTTTTGGTCATCAATATAAAAGTCAGCAAAATTTTCAGCACCATCATATAATCCTCTGAAAATATATTCTCCGTCTGTAGGAAAATCTTTCTCCCATTCAAAAGTAAAAGATTCTCTTGCCTTATCACTTCCTGCTACATTAGAAGGAGGGACTGGTGATATAGCATACTTATTCATAAAGTCACTCCAATTCTCATGAGTGACATCAAACTTTTCTTTTACAGTTCTAGTACCGCCCATTCCGTTACTAGTTTGAAAGATTACTCTAATCTCTGAAGGATTTTGACCTCTTCCAGTAAACCAAGGTCTTTTATACTCTGCAAGTGCTTTATTATAATCATCCACTGCTCTCTGATAAGAAGTTTTTTCTGCTTCCTTTCTATAAATTTCAGGATCCCAAGGTCCGAGATCTTTTCCATCTGCTGAATATCTCTTACCAAATCCAGCAATATCATCATCACAAGTTTTATACTCTTCAACATCTAATCCATCATCATAATATTCAAAAACAGTTACACCTTGTGTATCAATAAACGCTTTTGCCTTTGCTCCTACGCCAATACCACAGGTATCTTTCAGTTCTACCAGAGGTTCATACTGATATCCAAATCCACCTCTAACCACATCAACAGCAAGCACAGCACCATCAGATCCAACAATAGGATTTGCATGAGCACCTACTCCACCACCTCCATAGAACTGTACAGAAGTACCACAAACTGGTTCATATTCTAAATCAACTCCACCTTCTGTAACAGCTACTCCTATTGGATTACCATTCTCATCAATATCAATATATCCTGCACACTCATCAGTTCCTTTTGGAACAAGATCCTGTGGTATTAATGCATTAACCTCATTTATATCTAAGTACTTTACGAAATCTCTATTCTTAACAATGAATACAGTTCCTGGATTACTCTTTGCATATTCATTAGCTTCACAAATACTGACGTTAGTTACATAACCTCTATCGTCAGAGATGTAACCAACATCTATTCCTTCTTTTGTAGGTGAATCAAAGATATTAAATGTCATAAGAGTATTTATTAGGTATCAAGACGGTTCCCGTATTTGTCTATCAAATTTCCAGCAGTATCTCTCAACTGATCTAATACAGTATCTTCGTTAGACCCACCAAAATTAAGATCAGGTTCTCCTATTGATGGTTTTATGAAAGGAAGTGCTGCTTCTGGTGTTGGAATCTTATCAAGAAGTATACTAGGATCAGCTTTATCTATTGCTTCTTTAGCAAGACCCTCAACCTTATCAACAAACTTCCCAACTGCACCAAAAGATGGCATCTCCTGCTCTGTTTGTCCAGCACCTCCTCTAGCAAACTGATATAAATCAGAAACTGCAGGGTTTGGTGGTAATTCAAATGGGAATACATTTGCTTTCACATTTTCAAAATTCAATGCAGCAGAAACATTACCACTTAGATTACCTATCAAACCTAATATGTCAGATAACTGCTGTCCCTTACTACCATTTGCACTTCCCGTGCCAGGATCATTAGTAGAAGTTACTGTAAAGGTTGCGTCATTATTTCCACCAACAATTCCCAATACATCTCCACTTTGATACTTAGAACCAGCATTAACTATCTTAATAGTACCTGGATTAATCGGACCATGAACTACATTTATAATAAATCTAGCATTAAAATCACCAGTCTCAATCTGTAGAAGAGTATTAGGTTCATAATTAGTTCCTGGCGTGTGAACAAATATAGTATCAATAACTCCACCTGATGCGACAATATTAACTTTCATACCAGTTCCAGTACCAGAACCAATAATACTACAATTAACAGCATTCTGATTTGAATATCCTGTTCCTTGATTGACAAATGTAAAGTCTGTTGCACCTGCTCCAGCAGGTAATGATCCAAGACCACCAGTAGAAACTCCTACATTCACAGTTGCTCCTCTACCAGGACTTGTAGTAATACCAGGATTGATATTGGTATACCAGTAAGTAGATAAATTCTCAGCAGTTACATAATCACTACCACCTCTTGATAAATTTAAAACTTCCTCATCGTTTTGAGATATAATAGCACCTTCAGGTAAACGATTATCAGGAAGACGGTCTGGATTATCATCCACTATATTCAGTTGACTCTTAATATCTTCCAGAAATCCATTCATCTGATTAACAGTAGAATCATTTATCTTATCAATACGTGCTTTATTAGAATACAAAACTCTACCTAAAAGATCTTCTGCACTACACACAGGAACTCTAGGTACTGTTAATGGTATGGAGTTTAACCAATCAGATGATTCAAAATAATCGTCTTCCCAATTGCTTTCAGAAATCTCTTGAACTAGTGTATCAATATCCTTTTCTGATGCTATTGCTGCATTTAATTCTCTACGAGTTGGTGCTCTACGAGCATACTCTACATATGCCGCAGCAATTTTAGTTTCAATAGGACCACTAATCGAAGTTACTATATCATAATCATTACCTCCACCACCATTAGCAACTCTTTGCTTAATCTCATCAAATAAACCATTCAAATTAAACATCTTATTCATTATAGATTGAATCTGATCTTCTAATCCAGCAGTCATAGCACCATAAGATTCAAGTGCATTTTCACCAGTAATATCTTTTATATCTGCAAATTGAAATCTCATAGTCGATGGTAGTGCAGATACCTTCGCTGTTAGTTCTTTATTAATAGTTTTACTAGTATATTCCATCATTTTATTAAATGGAACTTTCATATACTTTGCTATTTCCTTAGAACTTTTTCTTAACTCTGCCTCTAATTCTTTTATATCACCCATCTTACCTGAAACTGCTTCAACGTATCCATATGCTTGCTGTGATTTGAAAAACTTATCTGCCTTTACACTTAGGTTATCCATTGCAGTTTGGGTTGCCTTAATAGATGAACCAACAATATCATCTGGTTTCATTAAGACAATTTTTTCTCTGAATTTATCATCCAAACCAACATCACCTGCAGAAGTTAAATGTGGGTTATCAGAATTTTCTTTTGTAGGATTACTTTTTGGAGGCGTATCAGGAGCATTCTCTTCTCTAGAACGATTCTTAGTACCTTGTTTTACAACACTTGTTATAAAATTAGAACCTAATTGTTCTATTTCTTCATCAGTTTTACCTTGTAATTTCCATTCTTCATTCAGACTATTTAAATCTTCTCTTGCAGAAACAATATCTGCTTGTTGATTAGTGGTAGGTTGAAATCCAGGTTTACCAACATCACCAGAATTTATTTCTTCTTTAGCAACCTCTGGGTCAATAGGTTTCTTAGCAAGTAAACCTGATTTAGGAACTGCATCATTTTCACCTGACGCATTATCTTTAGGTATATTTGTCTCTGAGAATCCACTAATAGGAGAAAAATTCTTTGCTCCTGTTAGGGATGTTGCTTGCTCCAAAGCAGTCTGAGTGTTGTTACCCAGAATACCCATGATGATAGGGACTTGTCCTTCAGGACCGTCCATAAAGAATCCAAAGACAAAGTTGCCCTGCCTTATACCTGGAGTCTGATAGACCTCTCCTTGACCACCACCTGCAGTGATGGGATACATTACTTGAGCCCAAGGAAGTTGTTGGGAATGAATAGTTTCTTCCCCACGATCATGCAGTCCAATAATTCTTACCTTATATCTTCTTCCCCAACCTCTAATATTTTGCTTGTTATCAAACTTATTTGGATTTATATTATCTCGCCAAACAGAGTCGTCAGGGATTTGGCCTATCCACCAATTAAATCCCTGACCTAAGTAACCTTGGTTAAATAATGACCCTGCTTCCATTTAATCGTCGTATACCTTACATTCGTCTGCATCTGGATGATTATCGCAATACACTTCTAGATGACTATCTTCATGACGTGTATGATAATCATTTATCTTACCTTCATTCGCATCTACTTTATCATCCTTATGATATACATCATAATCAGCATGAACATTCTCTAAGTCTTCCTTAGTATATTCATGCATACCATGATTAGTATGCTCCTTACCATCTTTAGGATCAATGTAAACTTCGTGTTCTAAATCGTGTTTAATAGTCATAAGTTTAATTAAGAACGGGATAAGTGATTACCTTCTCTACCAACAGAGTCTCTAACTAAATTTAATTTAGTATAGGTTCCTTTGCCAGAGAAAAAATGACATAAATCTACTATAATATATAGACCCCCATCTTCCTTGTTTACTTCGTCGTCATTTTCTTTTGTTGACTTAGGCACATCAACGAAGAGGGAGTTGCCTATATGCAGAGATAAATCTCCAGGTATAGTAATGGTCATCTGAGAGGAATATAATTGATTATACCGCATAATAGATTGATTAGCAATATCAATATACTTAAAGTTCTCATCCGTTGACTTTGTAAGTTGTTGTTGATCTTTACCCTCACCTGTTCCATCAGGAAGAGAACCTACATCAAGATAAAAATATGTTGTACGAGAGAAATTTTTCTTATCACCCTCACGATTAAACATCGAATTCATTGTGGGCAATTCCTTTCCAGCATGTTTTATGGGTTGAGTTGCTTCTGAGTTTGCATTCTCTTCTGCACCAGTAGTATTATCAGCAGAGTTAGTAAGCACCTCATAATAACAATCAAAAGGATTGAATGTAACTATACGAGTATCATAAGCACCCAACTTTAATTTTTGCTGAACATCAACTCTATTGTCTTTTTCATATTCAAGTATTCTTATATCATATCCCACAGGCAATTCTTCACCAGGACTATTAGTATAGATAACAGATTTTACGGGTGGATTCTTTTCTTTATCCATCAAAGAATCTATAGATTTAAAGAAGAAACCTTCAGAGGTTTCGTAGGTTAAAAATCCAGCAGTCTTTTTACTCCCACCATCAGGAACTGCTTTTGATGATAACCAATTTAAAAGATAGAATGGTTTGCGACAGTTGCCAATAAAGTTATAATTGTTTTGAGTATTTTCTATATCTATTTCCTTATCTGTCTTAAAATATGTTTCACTTGTACTTAAAATTTTTTCTATATGGTCTGATACCTTACCATCAAATCTTTCATTCACTCTTATCTTTTCATTTAAAATAAATTCCTTGGATACTAAATCAAGTTGAACCATAGACTTAGTAGATTCATCTAAAATAGGAGTTACTTTATTAACATACATCACTGCTTCTATCTTATTCTCATTATTATCTGTAAATTCTAATTGAACCTCCTCTTGACCTACGATAGGCAATCCATCAACAGCCGTCTTTTCATTAATAGTATTTCCAGAGTCATTAAAAATTACTGTTGCTCTAATAGAATCTTGCAGTATACTCTCATAATATTTAAACATCTCGACACCATTAGCCACATTAACCTGACCTTCCTTATTGGATTTGATATCTACTTTTGTAATAAAAGCAGGATCGGCACTTCTAGTAACTACTGTTTCTGTCATTTTTTATAATACCTCCTTTACTATTTAACGCATGTATAAAGACTCATATGCGTCTTCAGTAGCACCAGTATTTACTACAAGAGTCTTAGTTTCACCCATTTCTGTTTGATTAGAATTAGATTTTGTATCTGGTTCCTGTATGAGAACTGTTTCTTCAGCACCCTCTTCATATGATGCACTCCGAGCAACACCATCTCTGATATTATTATTAGTAGCAAGAATATTATTAGCATCACCCCTCATCGGTGTAACATACTTTCGTTTTTCCTCTTTCGATAAAGATCTATACTTATCAAATTCCTCCTTTGAAACCTCTTCACCTTCTACTTTATAAGTCGAAACTCCTGTTGTCGAACTATAAGTCATACTAGAACTAGATTCAAGTTTTTCACCTCTATCTGTTTTTGGTAGTGGAGGTTCCTTACCATCTACTGCTCCTTTCTTAGTATCCTCTATATCCTCCTCTTCCTTTTCACCAGTCATTGGATCTCTGGAGAAGAAAGCCTTACCTATAAGTTTAACCTTATCAACTATATTACCAAACAAAAACCACTTACCTAGTCCAAGCACACCTTTTGGCAATCCCTCCATAAATCTACCAAATCCATCCTTTAACCATCCAAAAACTTTCTCACCACCTGATAATAATTTACCAAAGTCATCTTTTAATTTCTGTCCTGCAGCTGCCATACCACCGCCCATCAGTAATTCATAAAGCACATCACCCACATACACACCAATTGTTTCTCCAATCAATGTACCAAGCACAGGAATAGGTATGAATGTTCCAAGTGCTCCACCTAATGCAGCACCACCAGCTTTAAATAATGCTTGACCAACTGGGTCTCCTGTCATTGCAGAGACAAGACCCACAATGATTGGTCCTAATATAGGTATTCTTCTAGCAAATCCTTTCACTGCTGGCAGTGCAGTCTTAAGTGCAGGTGCTATAACGTTTGCTGCCTTACCAAGTATCTTTGTAGCAAATCCACCAACCTTTGATGCCCCTTTAGCAAGTACATTCTTTCCAGCACTAAGGACATTCTTTCCAACATTAAGTACTTTACCACCTACCTTAAGTGCTTTACTACCTACATTTTTTACAAATCCACCAGCATTTTTTAGAAATCTCCTAGCAAATCTAATCGATTTCTTAAGTATTATTTTAGCAATTCTAAATGCTCTTGTTATAGTTTTAACAACTGCAGTAAGTATTTTCTGACCTATTATCTTCCAAACTAAAAACCCATTAACCAGATCCTTAAGAACCCCCATAAAGGATTCAATTTTCTTTGCACCTTCTTCACCTACAGCATTTTTTAATGCTCCCATTCCCATATCATAAAGTTTATAACCCCAGTCAATAAGAGTCGTCAAACCAGTAAGCAAACCTAAACCAAGATCAGCCATAAAACCAATGAAGGATGATAAACCCTGAACAAACTTAAGTAATCCTGGTAATAGTGGTAGCAATTGAATTGTTACATACCCCAATACTATTGTTTGAAAAAAGTTTACCAACTTCTTGAACGCATTCATTGCGACCTTTGGTACAAACTTTTTCAAGTCTGGACCTTTCTTTTTCTTTTTCTTACCTTCAAGATTTGATTCTGCTGCTGCAGCATCTGCTTGTTCCTGTGCCCTTCTTTGCCTATCCTTTCTTGCTTTCTCTGCAGCAAGAGTACCTTTGAGTATACCATCAACTGCAATAACCTTACTCTTTATCCTAATAACATTATCTTCTACACTACCATACTCTCCTTCTCTACCAGTAAATTTTTGAACATCTCCACCAGGAGAAGGAACTAAAGAAGTACTAGGTCGAACAACAAGTGCTCCACCTTTTGCTGGTTCTCCACTACCTCTAACATCCGCAATCAGTTCATCTAATGTTGGTTTTCTGGCAGCAGGTTTCTTTTTCCTATTAAGAAGTTTATCAGCAGCAATCTTTTTTGCACCACCTTTGGCCATTCCAGTTGCTAGTTTTTTTCCCAGTGCTCCTAACATATTAGTTTGTTATCCCCAATGTTTTTTGTTTAGCACTTCTTCTAGCAGGATGAACTGCTTGGAAGTTAGGTATTTCAGCACTACCAATAAGAACATTAGTACCATCTTTAGAAGATTTAGATGGTAACCTAATAACTTTTATTTTCTTACCCATAGGTGGAGGAAGCATGTCTCTTGCTTTTTGAGCACCAAGTTTTACAAGATTAGTTGCACCTTTAAACATACGTCCAACAAATCCACCACCAGCATATCCCATTTTATTCATCTGTAATGCTCTATCACGAGCAGATAATCCTGCTAACGCTGCTGGACTAGTGGTATCTGCTTGTGCTTTCATATACAATCTATTCGCTGCTGTACCTGGTATATCTTTATTAATATCAAATGCAACATCTGCTTTGAAATTAGGATCTTCTAAAGTTTGACTTCTAATAAAGAGTGCTTTTTTAACAAGTGCTTCCTTAACTTCTGGTTCCACTGCCTCAGTATTCTGAAGCATTGCAAGTCCTTTATTAAATTCAGCCTCACCTTGATTCATTATAAACTCACCAAAGTTTGGCATCTTTCCATCTCTATCCAACTTTAATTTAATACCATTGAATGCTTCAGGATTTTCATCAACTGCTGCATTTTGTTGCTCCATAAACATTTGCATTCCAGGCATAGCTGCTGCTACCAAACCTTCCTGAGTCATCTGAGCAGGAACTGGTTCAGGTTTATTAGTTCCACCAGCAGCAGCATTCAATCCTGCCATAGTATCAGCACCATACTTTTCAACTGCCCCCTTACTCATCACAAACTCACCAGGAGTTAGCATTGCAGGAACCTTATCAGTATCACCAGAACCTGGAACCATTCCACCCTTATTTAATTTGATAGGTTCGGGAGGTGGTTCTATTCCAGATTCTGATTCTGCTTTGTTTACATCTGCTTCAAGTTCACTAGTCGCATCTTTCTCTGCTTTAGATAGTTCTGCATCCCCTCCAGTTAAAAACTTTCCAATCTTATCTGGTAAAGTTCCTAACCATTTAACAGCATCTATAATTTTAGGAAGAGCCCAAGCTACTAAGACCACAGTTCCTAATATCATTCCACCTGGTCCTAACAATGCAGGAAGAAATGCCATGATACTTGCCAATAACACAGGCCAGAAATCTTTTAAAAATCTAATAAATGATTTAACTCTCTCTGCATTCTCTGGATTACCAAACCAATCCAATACTTTCATCACAACCTTTCCAAACAAAATAGTTGTTAAGAAATTTACAAACTTATCCCATATACTTTGGAAAGGTGCAAGTGCTTTTTCTGATGTCTTTTCTAATCCTTTTTTTAAACCACCCTTCTCCAAACTTTTTTCATCCTTTTTAGCATCTACTTGCTCTTGTTTTATACGAGCATCTTCTTTAGTATCTTTTTGCAGATCAAACTGTTCCTTCAAAGTATTAAATACCGAATCCATAGTGTCAGCAATAGCCGAAATAGGTGCTGCGATAGAACTTAAAACCTTCTCTGCTTTACTTCCACCCTCATCTTGAGGTTTAACACTTTCAGGATCAAATTTTTCTCCTTTAAATCTTGCCTTTCTTTCCTCAGAACTTAAATATCCTCCCCTATCATCCTTACCCATTACTCTTGAATCAAAATCCTTATCTAATGCAGTTCCTTTCTTTATATCTGCTGCCTTAATTTTTTTTCTTTTTACCTTTATTCTTTTTGGAGGATCAATTAAAGTACTTACTCCTCTAGAAGGTTCGTCACCACCTACTTCTCTTTCTCCTGCTGGTGTCTCTGATGCTTCTTTAGGTGTATCTACATCTAATTCATCTTCTATTACATTTTCTATTACTTCTTCTTGAGATTCTAATACATTAACTCTACCCTCAAGACCAAGAACTCTTGCTAGAGTTTTCCTCTGCAACACAAAGGACTTACTTAATGTCTTATGTAACTGAGCAACTTCAACACCCATTCCTTTTTCAAGCCCACCAACTCTACCCTCTAATTTAAAATGAGGGTCATGAGCACTTCTTAAAGATTGTATTAGGTTTTTGCTACTAGCCATTCTGCTGTTGCTTTAGTTTTTCTTCTTCTAGATGTTGTTGTAGAAGACCAACATAGATGTCTCGTTCCCAAGGCATCATATTTTCAATCTCTGTCAAGCTATATTTATGGTACTGCATTAACGCAAAATTCAATCTGAAGTAACCCTCCAGACTCATATGTGTCATGCCTACCCGAAAAAAGACGCTAACCCTTCTAATACCACTTCACTTTTTTTCTTAGTATTAGGATTGGTTACCTTTATAGTATGGGATAATTTGGGCATTGTCTCAAAGAACTTCTCAATACCTTTAAATTGAGTTGAGTTCATAGATTCAAGAAATTCATTCATTTCTTTCTTGGTACAATCAGCAGTTGCCCATACTTCTTCTTCCGTATAAATTTTATCAATACAACTAGCAATCAAATCAAATGATTGTTGCATTGCATTCTTTTCATCAAACTCAAAGTTGTTTTTAATAAACTGATCAAGAGATGGATACTTAAGTTCCATCATAATATTGTCATCAAGTTTAATTTGATTATCATGATTATCACTTTTCTGAACTTGAATGTCATCCAAGTTAATAGTAACTGGGACTTGAGTTTCTCCATCATCAGGACATATAACATTAACTTCTAATTCTTCTCCAACAGATTTACCTCTGATGTTAAGGAACAAAAATTCAATATCAAATGTAGGAAGAGTTTCTACTTTAATTCCTTTGGTAAGAACACAACTCTTAAGCACTGCTTTAATAGCAGTAGTAATTTGTTTAGTATCTTCACTTTCTAAAGCAATCACCAAAACCTTTTCCTCTTTCACAAGGAAAGGTCTATATCTAATTAACTCTCCAGAAGATGGTAGCTCCAACTCATAGGTCGGAGTCGCAATTTTTGGTAAAGGCATAATATCCTAATACAATTCAATGTACTTTATTTATACCGCTTTTCTAAAACCTTGAGTTAATAAATCCTTTTGCCACACCACCAGCAATATCACCTAGCAGATCATTACCAGTTAATTTATCCACACCAGCGTTAACTAATCCACCAACTATACCTCCAGCATTAAAGTTTGCTTGTTGAATAGGATTCAATAAAGCACTGAAAGTAGAATCCTTACTATCTACAATTAGATACCTTAGATACGTCATTGATACGGTACATTTTAGTAATGAAGATGCTTCATATGAAACTGGCATTGATGTTATCTGTATTGGATATGACCTAAAAAATTCATACTCTAAAGATTGTCTTCTATCTTTCTCAAATTTTCTTACCTTTAATCCTTGATCTGCAACATAGTTATCAGGATAATTTAATCTATATGAATAATTTTTTGACTTTGCGTCTATCACATCTTCATTAACAACCGACTTCATCCATGCTTCAAAAAATTTAATCGGTAAATACTCACTCGCATCCACATAAAATGTTAAGTCCAATCTATCCTCAAATATTTTTCTATGTGCATATCTTTCAGTAACTCCAGTAAAATCATTATTAATTTCCATTGTTGCCAAGGAAGAACCAGGTAAAGATGCTTCCGAACACATTAGATTTAATGTGTCATTTGTTTGTAATCCAGGCGAGAGATTGGGGACAGGAACCTCTACCTCAAATACAGAAGTTAATGCTGGTCTTAGTAAATCTGATTTGATTTTTGAAACAGATCTTACTTTTCCTAGTTGTGCCATCTATAAATAATTTTTACCTTATATATTATGTATGGCCGAAAGTAAAAAGAGTTTATACAGACCATCTTTTCCCAAGAAATATAAAGGTAATCCTAATAATATTATCTGTCGTAGTTCTTGGGAGACTAAGTTCTGTGGTTGGTGTGACTTAAATGAAAACATTATAGAGTGGGGAAGTGAAGAATTCTTTATACCCTACCGTGCTCCTGATGGAAAAGTTCGCAGATATTTTCCAGACTTTATCATCAAGGTAAAAGAAAATACTGGTCAAGTTAAAACCTATGTAATAGAAGTTAAACCTTTAAAGCAAACTAAACCACCTAAACCAAAAAAGAAAGTGACCAAATCATATATCTACGAGTGTAAAACTTATGCTATGAATCAAGCAAAATGGAAAGCAGCAGATGAATGGTGTAAAGATAAACGAATTGAGTTTAAGATTATTACCGAAAGAGAATTAGGTATAAGATAATGCCAAGAAAAACCCTCAAACAAAGAGCAGAAAGAGATGCTGCCAAAGCAAGAGAACAAGATTCCTTTGGATTTAATGCTGCAGCAGATGCAGAAGATAATCGTGTTAGACAATACTTAAGTGAATTAAATAATGAAACTAATGACCCTGAAGAGATGATGTTAGAGATAATGGGTGCATTAAATGACACAGTTACTCCTATACCTGAAGTAGGAAATTTCTATACCTTTGTATATAATGCAAAAACACCTGGTAAATCATATGACCAACACCCATTGATTGCTTGTACATCATTAGAACGATGGGGATTCAAAGGATTAAACTTTCATTGGAGAAAATCTAGAAACTATACATGGAATGAACTAGCAGGTCAACTTTATATTGTACAACGCAATGAACTTGATGACCTTCTTAATATACCTTATGCCAAATTCATATTAAATCCTCGCTAAATAGTTAAAAAATTGTCTAATGGCAGAATATTACGGTAGTTCAGCAGTTAAAGATCAATTTAAAGCAGGAACACTACCAGGACAATACTATACATTAACCGATACAAAGACAGGAGAAATAACTGTTAAGAGGAAGGGTACTGTCAGTGGTAATACTTCTGGGTTGGGAGTGAGTGCGTTGACAGAAAAAACAATTGGTACAATAGATCCTAAGACTAAAAAGTTTTCAAGCACTGGAGGTAGTGGAACTGCTGGAGAAAATACATTTTTTAATTCTGCAGAAGGAACCACTACGGCAAGACAATCAGCACAGACAGTTACAACAAAAGCAATAGCAGCAGATGGAGATAGTTATAGAGGAGCAGTAGAAAAAACACAAGAATTGTTTGGTACAAATAAATCTGCTAATGAAGAAGCATCAGGAGATACCTCAACAGCAGATGCAGATCAAACAGCAGATGGTAATAATAAAGTAAATAATGCATCAACAGCAAAAGGAACTAGAAAATCTTTTCCTGGTGCTAATGGTAGTGCTCCACTCACATTTCCTGAAGGTCTAGGAAGAACTGATCAAGATGTGATTAAATTTAGTATGTTGGAGTATACACCCAGAGGTCTTACCACATCTGGTAATAAATTCGGTCCCTCTGATAGACCTAAAGGTAGAAAAATTATTGGTAGTATTGTGCTACCAATACCTGCAGGGATAGGAGACCAAAATAATGTAACTTGGGGACCAAACTCCATGAACGTTGGTCAAATGGCTGCAGCAGGAATTGGTATGGAATTGCTAGGTGATTCAAAAGAAAAGGGTGCAATAGATGGTACGATAGATGCATTATCAAGTAACAACCCTGATGTTAAAGAAGCAATTAAAAGTGCATTAGCTGCTGCAGCAACTGGAGGAAATCCAAATGCACTTCTAGGAAGAACAACAGGGAATATATTGAATCCAAATATGGAATTATTATTCAGTTCTCCTGCATTGAGACCATTTAACTTTAATTTCTTATTATCACCAAGAAATACTCGTGAATCTAGTACCATCGTAAAAATTCTTAGATTCTTTAAACAAGGAATGGCTCCTATCAGAAGTGAATCAAATTTATTCCTCAAGTCACCCCACACATTCCAGATGCAATACCTACATAGAGGTAGTGATGATCATAAATTCTTAAATAGATTTAAGGAGTGTGCCTTACAATCATTGGGTGTAAATTATACACCAAATAATAACTATTCAGTATATGAGGATGGTTCAATGCAAGCATATCAAATGAATATGACCTTCACTGAACTTACACCTGTCTTTAATGATGAATACCCAAGTGACGGCGACTCATCCGTAGGTTTCTAAAATGTCAAGTTATTTCAAACAAGTTCCAGACTTTGAATATGTTAGTAGACTTCCTGATGCAGGTATATCTGACTACATCAAAGTAAAAAATCTTTTTAAAAAAGGTTATCTTAGAGAAGATATATTTCAAGACACAACTGTCTTCACTAAGTATGAAATCAGAGGTGATGATAGACCTGATAATGTGGCATTTGATTTCTACAATGACTCAAAATTAGATTGGTTAGTTCTTCAGTGCAATAACATTATCAACATACAATCTGAGTGGCCTATGTCACAACAAGATTTTGATAGATACCTATTAGACAAATATAATAACTTTCCAACCCCATTCACATCTGCATATGATTGGTTATATAATGGTGTTCATCATAGCGAAACAAAAGAAGTAAAAAATGCTCAAGGTACAGTAATTATTCCAGCAGGTCTTAATGTTGCTGCTGGTATAGGAGTTACATTTTATGATTACTTTATAGATGGAGAAACTAAAGCAGAAAATATTACTACTCCAGTAACTAACTACGAATACGAATCAAAGATAGAAGATAAGAAGAGAAATATATTTCTACTCAAACAGAGATACTTGAATGTTATCAGAGATGACATGGAAGAAATCATGGCATATAAAAAAGGTTCCAGTCAGTATGTGAATGGAACCTTAAAAAGAGGAGAAAATATTAGATTATATTCTTAGTTATTCGTCAGCAAGTTGTTGAAAATAACTTAGTGCATCATCTTCATCAGATGATTTAGATGCTACAGGTGCAGCAGCTACTGGTTCTCTACTCTTGAAATCAGGAGTAAATGATCCACGACTATTATCTTCGTTTGCTACCTCTTCGTCATAGCGACGTGCAGGTTGCTTCTGTCCTAGAACATAGTCCAAACGCTTCTTCAGGTCATCGTATGACTTGAACTGGTCTGGTGCGGTAACAGCAGCAAGTGAATACTGCTTCTTCCATAATGCTTCTAGTGCATCATCATCTTCAAGAACAGGAGATACTTTATCGAACTCTGACTTGTCATAGTTCCAGTAACCATCCTTCTTGACAATCTTCAACTTGAAGTTTGCACCTTGCCAGAAGTCAAAAGGATTAATTGGAGTTTCATCCTCAAACTCTGGTTGCATTGCTTCCATAATCTTATCAAAGATCTTCTTACCAAACTTGTAGAGAAATACTCCACCCTCATTCTGAGGATTGGTAGGATCTTTTACGACATAAACGTTCGCATAGTAAGAAAGCTTACGCTTCTGTCTACGAACAACATCCTTATCGGATTCATTACCACTGTTCCAGAGTTCACGATTGTACTCTGAGACTGGATCCTTGCCACCTGTTGTGGTCAAAGAGTTTTCAATATACCAACCACCTGGTCCTTGGAAAGCATGGGAATAAACCTTTGCCCAAGGAATATCTTCACCTTCTGGTGCTGGTAAGAAACGAAGAACGGCATAACCGTTTCCTGTTTTGTCTACTTCTGGTTTCCAGAGTCTTTCATCTGCTCCACCACTAGTAGTGTTCATCTTCTCCACTTCTTTAACTAATTTTTGAGTCAAAGATCCTAGAGAGGACTGTTTTTTTAGGTCTTTAAATGACATTAGATTTTTTTAGATTTGGCTTTTGTGTACCCAGTTACTACTATATCAAGACTCAAGTTCTTTGTCAACATGCGACCTCATGAGGTCAATCATTTTAGACATATCCTTGAATACTGCGTTCATATCAACGTTCTTAGGGAGTCCCATAGTAACTGCAGATTCTTCAATCTGCTTTTTCATTTGTTGGGCTTCAGGATCATTAGACAAGGATAACCTTGCATACATTACCTGCTGCTTTTCCATTAACTTCTCTAAGATATCAATATGATATGCTTTATCCTCTGGAGACATTGTAGGAAACTTGAATACATTTTTGTAAACTTCTTCCTGCAACTCACTAAGTTCAGCCATTGCTGCCCGAACCACTTCTGATTTAAAAAATTCAGTCATAGTACAATCTCTTTCAGGATTTTTTTGTAGCGGAATACATCTATATTTAGGAAAGGTTCATATTTTTTAATTTTCTTACTGACGGTTTCCCACACTGGGTCACTCATATGCTTATCGAAGTTCTTTCTATACCCCAATATCCTATCACATATTACTAATGTCTCAAGTGAGGTTTTCCCACTTAGATAACTCTTTAAGATTGGTGGATGTCCTTTTGAACAATCAAATACATCATCTACTTTCTGCTCATCAAAGAGTTCATTTGCTTCTTCTTTAAATGTATATGTTAATGACTGTACCTTTTTCTTCCAGTCAACATATCGTGCTTCTCCATTCTTTATCATATCACCAATCCACATCGTAGCAGGATCAGTGGTGCTAATAAAATTAGATACAAAAAATTCTTCTACTTCTTTATCATTCTTCTTTCTTGCAAACTTTTCAAACCAAAACCTATCCTTTCTCTTATAGAAGGCTTGGTGAGTTGCTCTAGTCTTGCCACCATACTTATGATAATCGTAATGTTCCTTGGTGAAATGATTCTTTAGAGAGAGATAACAACGATAGGCATCAAACGGCATCACTTTATTTTACACAGGTAATTTTGCTCTAGTAGTTCTTTTCATAAAATTAAGTTCTTGTGCATCACACTTAATTTTTTCTTTCAAAGGTTTTGATATGAGTTTAGGAACTGCATCTACCTCTATTTTATTTTGTTCACAGAAATAAACGATAGCATCAATATAGTTCATGTCTTTATTAAGTAAGACAAGTGATTCTATTTCTTCAGCAAATCTAGCAGGGCAAAAGAACTTTGCTGCCATCACCTGTTCTAATTCATTCTTTGACATTTGTTGCCTCAGTATTGTTTGATACAAATTCTTTAATATAACGAACTAGAAGTTTAATATAATCCCCTTTGTTTCTTTTGTCAAACACTTTTACTTCACCACTAGGTGTTACCATAAGGGTGATCAATTTCTTGACGGAGATGCCTGTTAGTTCATAGTAAGCTGCTGCATAAAAAGTCTCCTGAACGAAATAGTTTTCCAACCACTTCTCAGGTTTAATCTTTTCAGATGTCTTAAAATCTATGACTGCTAACTCACCTTCATACTCTGCTATACAATCAACTCTACCAGCAAGACCAAGGTACTCAGAGTAAAGGGTTCTTTCTATAGCGTGTATATTATTTATC
>Ga0098041_1000143_pt1 | contig 28770 bp, 47 predicted proteins | sample 8_EtaG_FD_77066 | JGI IMG/M metagenome (GOLD analysis project Ga0098041, IMG submission 77066) | Marine viral communities from the Subarctic Pacific Ocean - 8_ETSP_OMZ_AT15162 metaG | ecosystem: Environmental > Aquatic > Marine > Oceanic | place: Pacific Ocean | collected 2015-01-08
TAAGGCATTGCGTGTATCCCTGCATAAGTATCTCCAGAGATATCTATGTCGGTAGCAAAATTTCTTTTTTTATTTAATTTACTCATCTTATTAAAATTTTATTATTTAAGGTTATTTATATAATATACCGCCCTATCGTGAGAGGACATTTTAGTTAAATCAACCGTAGTGTTCATTGTTTCGCCCTCTGGATTGTATTTTAATTCCGTAGTAGCGGGTGCACCTGATAATTCAACTATTTTACTATTTAATTCTTCAACTTGAGTCATAAGTTCACTTATAGTGTCTGATGACATTTCAGTTTTTTCTTCATTAGACGTTTCTACAGACGCTTCAACTTTATCAGCTTTTAGATCCGCAACCGCATCTTCTAAATTTTTAATTCTTTTTTCCATTCCTGCCCAATCATCAACCGCCGCCTCATCATCTTCCGCCATTTCTTCTTTTTCATCTTCTTCCTCTGCAGATATTGCTTCTTCACCTAAATCAAGAATTTTAGAATTTTCATCTAGTGTTAATTTTAGTCCGTCTGACATTTCATAAGTTCCTGCAGATAAAGATTCTGCAGAGCCGTCATCTGAAACGGCGAAAACTTTAGATCCGATCATAAATTGCTCATCTTCTGTAGCAATCACTCTACCGTCCTCTAATTTCATTTCAGCGTAGAATTTTACGCTATAAGATTTAGCTTCGTTTTTCATTTTTAAAATATTTAAAATTTTGTCTAATGTATTCATAACTATTAATAAATATAAATTATCACCTTTTTGTTTAAATGTTTACCTTTTTTTTCTCCAACCACCTGTTTTATTTTTGATAGCGGCACAAACTTTAGCCGCCGTTTCTTTGTCACCATATTCCTTGATTTGATCCCGCATACATTCGTCCCAAGAATATTTCAATATTGCTTTGCGTTTAGCGAAATTAATATTTTCTAATATCTTATATTTTTTTTTGTATTTTCTTTTTCCTGTTTCAGAATGTTCCTCTTTCATTGTTGCAGAACTATGATCAACGCACGGCATAAATAATTTAACCCCGTCCACAGTATGAACGTGACTACCACTACAACCTTTGAACATTTCGGCGTATAATTCAGCTTCATCTTTATTTCTAAATAATGGCTCACCGTCTAAACTACTTACGGGATTTAATTCGTTTTGTAATATTAAACTTTTAATTTTACCGAGTGTTATTTCGTCAGGACAATCTTCGCAAGTTTCGTCTAATATATCTTTTGGTTTAGAGTGTTCTATTAATTTGTCAGTAAACCAACCCTCTATACTAAACCCCCTAACCTCTTTGTTTTTTATTTTTTCCCATATTTCGTCATTACCCTCTGCGGACACTTGCACAAACCAAGTTCCAACAGGCATATTCTTAAATCCCCACATATTTGACTTATCAAATTTCTCATCTTCTTTAATCCAAGATTCTACAACAGTAAGTCCGTCTATAGTTTGTTGGTGTTCTAATGTGTGGTTATTGTTGCGTAGATTTGACATAAACAATTTCTGTGCCTTTTTAATAGTTTCTTTAGTAAAGAAAACATCATATTCCTCATTAGTTTCCTTATCAAACCTATTTATTTTTTTATCGGGTATAAGTATGGCTCCGACTAATTGCTTTTGTTCTTCGTCAATTTTAGCGAGGGATAGAAAATCATTATTAAAAAAAACAAAGTTTTCTTCTATTGCAGGGAATTTCACTACAGATATGGCTTCAACGCCAAACATTTCTGCAGTTTCGTCAATTATAAGTTCTATAAGTTTCTTCATACTAATAAATATAAAATTTTGAGTTTTGTTTATAAAGTGGACTGTATTTCTAATTCTTCTTGTAATGCTTGGGCGTCTGAAATTTCATTTTCTACTACATACGCTTGAATAGGCGGTTGGTTAGAATTATCGTTATTCATATTAGGCAATAAACCTGAAATTGATCCCGTTGGTATTTGTTCATCTACAGATTGATCACCCCCACCTAAATCCACACTATCATCACCGCCACCCCCACCGTCACCAGGCACTTGGCTTAATGTTGCTTTAGCGGAGGCTATTCCTGCAAGTACGGTAGCAACACCACTTGCTATTGCACCTAAATTAGCAGGGAATACTAAACCCGCACCTGCCTGTATAGCCGCAGATATACCCCTTGCCGTGTCTATTAATATTTGCAACATAGCATTTCTTTTTTCCCTTTTCAATGCCTGTTTTTCTATTTTTCTTGTTTGTTTATCAAATTCCTTTTGAGATATTAAACCTTCGTCTAATTGTTCTTGTAGGTGTCTTTTTTCATTTTCTAACTCAAGGTTTGCTATCCGTGTTAAGGCGTCAAACGCTTTTAGTGCGGCATCTGCCCTTAAATTATATTCGGCTTCTAATTCTTCATTAGTTAAATCGTAAAGGGTTTTCTTACGTTCACCCTCTTTAAGATCCCAATTATCATCTATTTCCGCTAATTTTTCTCTCAATTCCTCTTTTAAGGCAAGTGTTTCTTCAATTTGCTGTGTAGCTGTTTGATTTCCTGAAAGATAATCTTTAACACTCAACTTCTGCAACTCGTCATAGTGATCTCTTATTTCTTGTTTTTCTTTTTCTCTCCCACTAATATTCCTGTTAGCAACTTTATTGTGGTATTCTTCATTTTGTTTTATCTGTTTTTGCCTTTGTTCCTCTAAATATTTATTGTATTCTCTTTGGGCGTCCTCTGCCTCTTTAATTGCGTCGGTTTGTTCCTGTTGTAAAGCGGTTAAATTGATTAATTGTTCTGATCTTTGCCCTGTAATTCTTTCGTCTAAATCCGCCATTTCGGTTTTAGCATTGGTCAAAGCAACCTGTAAATCAATATTGTCCTTATTTTTATCTAACTCTTTTTGAGCTAATTCTATTTTCATTTGAGCAACCCTCTTTTCGTCCTCAAATTGTTTATCTAATATTCTCCCTAATTCTTCATTGGCGGCTATTCTTTCGTCTATAGTTAAACTAATATCATCTCTAATTTGCCTTTGTATCTCCGCCTCTTTTTGGTAGGTCATCTGTAGCAACCTTTGTTCCGCTTCCGCTAATTTTACCTCGTTTCGTAAGTTTACTAATTCTTTTGCTAATCGTCTATTTTTCTGAATAAGGGTTTCCACTTGTTCACCCTGTTCCTCATAAGAGGAAGTTAATCCGTCTAAATCCTGTGTTACAAAATTCTTAACTACTTTTCCTATTTTTTTAAAGAAATTAAATAATTTCTCTCCCTTTTCTACTACAACCTTAATCACCTGTTGAAAAGTAATACTTATGGTTTCAAGTGCAATATTAACCTGATCCATTACCTTTTGGTTTTTACCTAAAGCTTCTTGTAATTTTACAAAAGCGGCTATAATCAAACCAATACCTGCGGCTTTTAACGCCATACCAAACGCCTTTGTTGATAGGGTTAGTTTTTTAAACCCACCCTCACCTTTTTTTGCACCCTTTTCTATATCAGATGCGGCATTTCCTAATTTTTTGACATCAGGTATACTTTCTAAAGCACTTTCTCCTACCGACTCTACACTTTCGCTTAATTTCTCAAAATCAGGTATACTTTTGTCTGCACCCTTTCCAATATTCTCTGCACTTTTTGCGGTTTGGTTTATATCGGTATCTAAATTTTTTAATACATTTTTTGCCTTACTACTATCTAATTCAATAGGTGTAGTTTTCCTTAATTCGGCATAAGTAATATCTATTTCCCCCCTAACCTTTTTTAAATCGGTTATAGCGTCACTCGTGTCTAACTTTATTTTGATCGTTTTATCTACCGCCATATTATTCTATTTAGTTGATTTAACATTCTTTTTATATTTGTGTGGTATTCTTCCATACCGTAAACAAAATCCAATTCCTTATTTTTATATTCCACTAATTGTATGTGTTCTATAGATAAAATTATAGCCTTACTACCTTGTTGTATATATTCTTTTAATTCCATAACATATAGTTTCCATTTTCAAATTTTATTATATCCCCATTTTGGAATAAAGCATAATTTGCGTCCCACTCAAAATTCATATTCTTAATAGAATTTATATCTAAATCTATAGATAATTCCCAAATTCTCTTTGTATTCCTGTTAGCATCATCTAATCCAAATCTTAAAATACGATCTTGGTATAAATCTATATATAGTGTACACATTGTTGGTAAAGCACCCTCTTTTATAGAAAATTCTTGATCACCCCCTTGCGTTCCTAATTGATGAGTTAGTGTACCTAAAGCAGAATCACCACCAAGCCTAAAGGCGGTATAATAAGAAAAAGCCTCAGTTGATCCTATTGGATAATTGCTATCAGTAGATGAAACAACAGTAGATATCCCCTTAACCCTTATTATTGTGTTGGTGCTATGAGGTAATTCAAAAGGTATAGATTTTTGATTGCCCTGATGATAAGCGTAACCGCGACTATCACCGTCAGTAAAACCTGTTAACACAATCCTGTGACTTTCACCTATCAGTTGCGGAATGTTTCTAGGATCGGTATTGTGGGATATAACTATATCATTTCCGTATTTAGGTATTAAATTTTGAGAATATTTAGTCGTATTTACACCACGCACTAATGGATTATTTAATCCTATAAATATTCCCTCAGTTAATCCTTTAACCCCGTTTGTATGCAGGATAGATCTATTACCAAAAATACTTTTTAACGTAATAGGTAAACTACCTGTATTCGCCATACAAGGATACATACCTTGATTTGCGTAATTACTAAAGGCGTACTGCGGTGTTCCACCATTACACTCACAACAATCAGGAGTAACAAAGACACCTATTGCCGTGCCTGAAACAATAGGAACACAATTAGGATCATCTGCGGGACACCACATATAGTAGAAACTAGAATATAAGTTAACCCCGTCTACACTACCTACTACAAAATCACAATCTATACAGGTTTCAAAACTATCTATGGATTTTATAAATGTAACTTTAGTCGAAGCTGATCCGTCAACCTGATAATTGCTAATTTTTAGTATTTTCCAATAAGTGTCATTTATATAAATGTCATCACTAAACTTGAAATTAAAAATATCCGATACATTCAAATTCATATAACATTCCATAACCCTAGCCTGAGGTGAATAAAGGGTATCTAAATAGGGTTTCCAATATTTACCATATAATGATCCATTAAACCAATTACCGTAGTTTCCGTTATAATTAAATACAGTTAAATTCCCAAATAATGGTGGTGACGCATTCCAATAAAGGGACGTATTATCTTGGGTGATCGTATAAGTGTTGACACCTGCACCAGGATCAATATCAAAAGGACTACAAATTGGATAGTGTTTGAATTGCATAGCTTTAATTTCCATTCCGTCACCAATGGGTGGTGGACTATAATAGGTTCTATGAAAATAAAAGCCGTCATCTAATGGATCGTTGTCCACACCTAAAACGTCAACAGGTGTTCCGCAATAATAAAACAATTTAGGTTTGGTTGCTGTCATTTTATATTCTGCAACGCCGTCTTGTGTCATATTGTAACTACGTTCATATTGCACAGTCATATTTGGAAGGTATGTTTCAAATTCCTCTTGATCATTTGAAAAAACCATACTATTAATAAAGGGTGAAAAAATAGATTTATTGGTTAATTTACCTTTAGCAAATTCACTAGGACTTGTCAATTCTATATGCCCATAGACATTTATATCAGGCTCTCTTTCCTTAATACTTTTATTGTATAAATCTTTATCCTCTAAATCCGTGAAAATTGTTTCTTTTTTTTGTAATGAGGTGGTATCTGTTATTTTAATTTCTTTTTGGGTATTCACCTTATTAGACCAATTTTTTATTTCACCACCATTAACAAAATCCTTATATGGCTCTATTATTAGGTTTGTTTCATCTTCTGCACTTGTGGAAATGATTAAGTTAAACCTTTGCAAGATGTCTTTTAAAAAACCCGCTTGAGTAATAGTTGGATCTATACAGGCAGGAATATCAATAATTCCACCATAAGCATTATCGATACTATATCCTACCCAATTCCCCCTTATATTTGACATAGCTGTTCCACAACCTACATCTGCAGAATAGGCACCCAATTTGAACATAGCGCTATTTGAAGAACTTTTACGACCTATAAGGCTTGCAGATTCAACATAGAATCTCATTTTACTACCTACAGGAAACCAAAAGACAGGAACAGTAACACTACATAATTGAGCAGAGCCATTAATGGGACCCACCTGAGTCATATAAACGGTGAAATTGGTGTCCCAACCCCAATCATTAAAATTTGTGTCACCATTTGAATATACACCATAAGAGGAAATCCTTAAATTAATTTGGGACTGTCCCCCACTATTACAAAAAAGGTTTTCAAAATCAACTCTAAACCTTATGGTTACCTCTTTTAATTGTGGATCTATCCTTGTTAGACAATCTTCAAAAGTACCTGAAGTTTCCCAACAATCATCGGGATCATTAGGAATAGTACAACCTGTAGCGGGTGTATCATTTTCTGCGGGTATTTTTTCTTGTATATATACACCCCCCGAACTAGGTATATATTCCTGTCCCCATTGGTTGAAATTTTGAACTTCAAAAAATCCACTTGGATTAACATTTCGATCAGTTGTAGGTAGGGCGTCTAATTCTAAATGATTACAGCTTGTAGTAAATAATCTACCAAAATATTCACTATCTATAAATGATGAGGTATAAGAATAACCCGCCTTTAATATTATTTTTGTTAATAATTCTTTAACCTGTATAGCTGGTCTAAATTGAGCAAAAGGAACAGTTTTTTCAGACGCCGCAGTCATACCGATACTATTAACCAAATTATCAGAGTCCGTCTGATCCATATTCATATATTCATTTACATTTTGATCAAAATAGAAATGTTTTTGAGTTACGGACATTGGATAAATAACTTTTGAGATATTAGGTGTTAAAGAGGTATCACTAATGGTATCACCGTCTGTATTCTGTAAGGTTGCTGTCCAAGATTTATAAAAGGTATTATTCTGATAATCCGTATGGATTAATTGGTGATTTAATTCTTCACTAAAACCCCCACTACTATCTTTATAAACATCTTGAAGTTTACTCTCACCAATAACTGAAAATAAAGTTGCCGTTGTTGATAATAGGGTGACCTCGTAAAGTTTTGCCTTTTTTAATACACTTTTTAATTGTAGTGTTCCCTCAAATTGTGGTGTAGAGCCTGAATACAAAATAGCTTCAAACTTTTTCCTTGTGCTAAAAACCAATGTTTCCAAATTCACATTATACCAATCTTGAAAAAATCTATTATTTTTATCTGTAAAGGGTAATTTAAAAGTTTGGGAATAATTACTTTTCCTTTTTTCAGGCTCCTTAACGTCGGCAAATTGAAAATTTAATCCAATATTAGGCGACTCTTGTAGGTCTAACTCATACGTGGTATCTGCCGTAGTTCCTATTTGATTCGGTCTATAAGCTACTAATCTTACTTTCATTAACTGTTGGTGTTTATTGGATTAGAATATTCGATTGTTATGGTATATTGAATATTTGCCTTATTATTTGCTCTTGTTTTCCTGATTATATTTGTATCAACCACTCTAACAGGCACGGTTTCCTCTGTGTCACCATTTTCGATCACAAAGACATCAGTTGACATCATTAATTTTTCTAATAATATTGTGTCCGCCTCTGTAATAAAATCGGTATTTAATGTTTCCTTTTTTGTCGCAGTTGTTCTTAAAACCTTATTTTGACTTTCGTAATTATAATAGGAATATTGTAGTGAATTAAAATCACCTATAGCTTGTCCGTAGGTGTTTCTTTTAACCTCTATAGATTGTACAGATTTCATTTTAAAGTTAAAATAATCCCAACAACCTAAACTATTTATCCAACCTAACCTGCGTGTTATATAACCCTTACAGGCTTTTTCTTGCCTCACAAACCAATAACGCCTAGCAACTTGATAGGTTAAACTCGCACTTTTCGCCTCTATTATATAATATGCCCAACCAATATTAGCGCCAGATGAAGGTCTTTGTGTATTAGTCCCACCGTTGTTATAGGCTTCTAAATTAGCGGGACCACAACCAAAATAAATTATATTCTTATCGGTGTCTATTCCCGATTGTAATGGAGCCTCTCCGCCTGTTGTACTATCGTTTGTAATATAAGTTTGGGTTAATTGAGTGCCTGAAGCATTATAAAATCGAACTAAAAAAGTCCCCACGTTAGCGGCTAAATCATAATAACTATTTAGAAATCCTACGGTGTGGTAATCCCCCACTTGAACTTTATTGATCAATTCCTTTTCATCTGCAGTAAACCCCGCAGTAGGTGGAACAACATCATAATAACCAGGTCTTACATCACTCAAAAGATAACCCGTTGATGTCAGGTTACTATATATATCTTTAAAAGTTGTCCCTTGAAAATAAGTCATATTCCCAGACACCCCCCTTTCTGCAGTTAAAGGCAAAGATGCCGCAATAAATTTAAGGGTTGTAGTTGTATTTTCGGAATTATCTTCGGTTGGAAAAGCGTTTTCTACTGTGGAATAAGATTGATACGCTTTAACATAAATATTCCTAATCTGATAGCTGTTACCTGAATAGATGTAAGTGTCTGTCCCATTAGCGGCTAAAGTGTGTATCGGCTCACCTGATTCGTTTTGATCCTCATAGGTTTTTTTTATAAATGTATTTACTATATCTCGCACGTCAAAAGTGGTATAAACATTAATTGTGCCTGTAGTGTAACCGTTAGGTCTTTGTTTTATTTTTGCTATTAAAAGTCCAGAGGCATCGTCTATACGAATCTCCAAAACAAATTTAAAATAGAATAAACCTGTTATATTCGTCTGTTTTACCGTATAGGGTACAATAGGTGTCCAATTAGTTAGTACGGGTGTATCGTAAGTGCTATTTTGGGGTCGCTGTGAAAAACTTATACTTCCTAAAGCCATATATTAAATATTTAATAAATTAATTAATTCTGTTTCTATATCTTCACCAACCGCATCAAGTATTTTGCGATCATATTTTTGTAATTGTTGCTCATAAGGTGTACTAAAAAATAATGTTCTTTGCAACCCCCTTTGAAATATTGACCTTTGTATAAAAAAGGCAAAAGTTTTCCTTTTAATAAATTTACCCTTTTTCCTTGCCTGTTTTAGTGGTTTTCTAACTATCCACCTATCTATTGCACCTCTTGGGGGCATTTTTGTGGTGTACTTAAATGGACTTCCTTGTCCTCTTTGTTTACCAGGAACCCTATAACCGTTGTCATCAGGTTGATTAGTTCCTCTTACGCCTTGATCAACAAATATCCAATAATCCTCCGCCTTACCAAACTCCCATTCTAAACTTACACTATCAGGTTTAGAGGTTACCGTATAATCGAAATCCTTATATAATGTATTAGACGAGGTTTGTTTCTTATCTTGTGTTAATATTTTTCTACCCTGATCAACTACAGATGATCCTAATTTTTGTAATACTTGTATGGTGTTGCTAAATTTCATTATGTAGTAGGGTCACTTTGTTCATCTACACCAAGTTTATTTTTTTGTACAAATCCTATAGTTGGTGCGGCACATAAATCATTGGTGTTGGTTGCTTGAACTTCAATTTGACAAGACCAACCTGTTAAAAGGTTGTTAAATCTTGCAGTAAATGGCTCCATACTTATTGGTGTGGTTAATATATAATCTGTTCCTACGGGCGATCCACGTTCCCCCTCTATCGAGGTTCCGGGATATTCTACAGCAAACAGGTTTTGCTTAAATGATGTAATAACGGTTTTTAAAATATTAAGGGTATGGGAAAAGACGTCCTCTCTACCCCTGTTTTGTTTTTCGGTATCATAAACGGAGAATGGGACTATTTCTGTCGAGGGAACAATAGCATCAGGAACTTGATCCAACATATATACGTTAAAAGAAAAGGTTAATGTTCCTGTATCTAATGTACTTGTGCTTGGCTCTACATATAACAAAGGAAACGAGGCACCGTCTAATTTATTAATATCTACCTCATCTAAAAAACCCGAACTAAAGCTATTAACCCTAGCGGTAAAAATTGCAACTTGCCTCCACATATCTATGACAGTTCTATAATTCGCCTCTTTATTCGCTATCTCTTGCATAATTATTACTTTTGGTATTATTATTATCTTGTCTATACGCCAAAAAGGTTAAAACCTCTAATATTGGGCGCCTTGTCACCTTATCTATATTTAAAATATTATCACCACATAAACCATAAATTATATTATACCAACCCCATTTTGAATCCATAGTTTTTTGCGCTACACGTTCGTCATCTGTTTTTGTAAATAATTGCCCGAAATCCTTGCTAATTTTTCTCCTAAAGTCAAAAAAAAACCTAACGAATTTAACGCTATATCCATAGGACATTTTTTAAATAATTCCTCTTTGAACTCATCAGGGTTATAATCTTCAATAGCGTAACGATCACCCATAGTGTTGGTTATTTTCCTAAATATTATGCTCATTATAATATGCAAATTTTCAATAGGGTTTTTTGTGTACGTTTCTAAATCTATATACTCACCTGTGGTTAACCTTGATAAATCAGGAATAAAACCATACTCCTCATTATTCAAAAAAAACTTTTTCCTTAACTCACTTTGTTTTGGCTCTTGATTTGTCAAATGTTTTAATATTTTAATGATGTCGATTAAATCAATATAATCCATTTTAGTGATTATTTTTTTATCTACGTTACATAAAACGGAAACACTTTCAATAACTTTCTCTTTTTCGTCCTTTTCACTCTCCTGTATTTTTAAGTATTCTTGATACACCTCTATAGTAATATCTTTCCATTCGTTTGGGATTGTTAATTTAATTTCTTTCATCATATATAAATATAAATATTACCGTTTTGTCTTTATTTGATCAGAATATAAAAGAAACTTTATATATAGTTGCAGGTGTGTAAAGGATTTTTTATATTGTATTATATTTAAAAATACAAAAATTATGTCTTACTTAATAAAAATACTTGATACAAACGAAATTTGGGATTTTAATACAAAGAACGAAATGATCAATTTCTCTGATAATCTTGGTGAATCTCATAAATTATATGAAGTTGATTCTAATGATGATTGCAACGAAATAAAAACTATTTGGTTTTAATTACATAATATAATATTTACCTCTATTACCTACATTTAATTTATTTAACGCTACATACCTACAGGCATCTATTCCGTGATTATAATTATCTACAGGTTTGTTAGTTATTTCGTTATTTTTATCTTTTATCCATTTATAATTTCTAAATTCCTTTATAACGTTCTCACTATTACGTTTTATATTTATTTTATGCCTACGCATAATATCAATTCCTACTCTAATTGAATCTGCACCTTTTTTTGTAGGCTTAATATTTATATTACCCATTCTGTAAATTTCTTCTATACTTTTTGGCTCGGCACTATCTGCAAATATTTCTATGTTTCGTTGAATACCTAAATCTTTTATTCTGTTTGCTATATCTTGATTTGTTAATCCTTTCTCATAAATTAATTCCTCAATAAATATATCTAGGTCGTGTTTGTATAATTTAATCAATGCCGTAGGATCAGCACTAAAACCAAAATCTAAACCTAATGCTATTTCTTTTGCATTTTCGGGTATATGATCAACAACTGTAAAGGTAGGAAATATTGTTTCCATAGATATACCCCTTTGTCCTGTTCCGAATACTCGCCATAAATTTGCGTCTGTTTCTTTTAACCTTTCTATTTCTTTAATAGTAATATCATTTAAAAAAGGATTATCCTTGTATGTTGATATATGGAAATCTACATCATCTCTATCTGCGTCTATAAGTTGGGTATATAACCAATGAAACTCCTCGGACGGGTTAAAATCAATTATTATTTTAAAAGTTGTCCTTAAAGATAATTGTATAAAATCGTCCATACTAAACTCGTTTGCCTCATTCATAAACAGGACGTCCCTCTTTCTACCTCTCACCCGTTGTGGCTGATCGACTGAGATAAACTCAAAGTGATTACCATATAGAGTATATAGACCACTACTTTTATTATGGTTTCTCTCATCATAAATATTTTCTTGTTTTAATATTTCAAAAAAATCCCTCATAGCCGTACCCCTTAAAGCGGGGAACGTCTTACGCGCTATTGTAACATATAATCCTTTACCTTTATTTTTATAAGCAAATTCAATTAATGCTAATATTATAGAATAGGTTTTACCACTACGAGTACCCCCCTGTAATATGCAAATCCTCTTTTTAGAATTTTTTACATCAAAGTATGGTTTCGCCTGTTTCATCTTCATCTGTATTTATCCAAGACGGTGGTGTAGCACTAACGTTTACATTTTGATCAGGCAATCCCTCAATTCTGTCCAATATTTCTTTTATTGCCCTTAATTTTTCGTTATTATTACTTTCCTGACTAAATGCTATTTTTATTAACATTTTTGCAACGGGTGATCCGAAATGTCCTTCCCCACCTATATTTTTGTCTTGTGTTGATAATAATTCTTTTAATACTGTTGCAACATTCCTACTACCTTTAGGACGTCCTTTTTTTTCAGGTTGGTTTTTAGAACTAAATTGTGTTGCCTTATTAGGAAATTGACTCATAATATACCGTTATTTTACCGTTAAATGTTTTTCTAACATTTTTAAATAATTTAATTTTTTATATTTAGAACTATGGTGTTGTTGTTTCAATATCAACCTATGCCTTTTGTCTTGATCATTCGTTAGGTTATCTATTTTTTCGTATAATTCGTCTAATGTGTTAAATAATAAATCATCTATTATTACTTCACTATGACAAGTGTTCTCATTATTCATAACCAAAGGACACAATCCTAAACTAATGCACTCGTGAATACTTGTTCCAAAGTTCTCTAATTCTGCAAATGACACTACAAAACCACATTCTTTAATTAATGATTTATACTGTATAAATGGTATTTTAAAATAAAAGTTTTTATATAATCCTTTTAGTTTTGGTATTACACCTAAAGCTCCTTTAGGACTTGATATAATAAACCTATCCCTATATTCATCTTTTATCTCATATAATTTTTTAAATCCTTTTTCTGTAGATAATCTTTGATTAAATAATATTTTGGTTTCTTTTGAGGGTTTACTAAATTCATTATCAATAGGTAATCCTAATGGTATAGTTTTTGCGTTTATATATTTACTTAAAAATTTAGAATTAGTAAATAATTTATTCGCCATTTTAACTATTCCGTCCTCATAATATTTTAACCTTAAATCTGTGCCTACATCACCGGGTTGATTATTAGATGAGTGTAATATTCCATAGATTTCTTTTACAAATCCTGCTTTTATAAAATTATTACTAAAATCATCTATGTAATTAATAAAAAAAGCTTTGGTTATTTTTTCTTTCCTCATTATCTCTATGAGTTGTGCCTCGTATCTCATCTGCATTGATCGACCAGGTAAATATGTTTTTTCTGTAAATTTTATAGGATCATAGAATATATCCCCAAACAAATTGTTTAGTTCTTTCGCCCAATTAATATCGTAACAATGCTTAACTAATATTATATCATTTCTTTTTCTCATATTTGTCATAGGTTAAGTTGTAAACAAAACCAAACTCTTTAAGTAATAATTGTAATTTTTGAATAGGAAAAGATTGACTTGCATATCCTAAAGAATAAACAAATGTTCTAAATTTACTCATATCTATTAATCTGTTTTTGTCTAAAAATTCTTTAATTTTAATTTTTGAATCCTCTTTTTTTATACGATTAAATACTAAATCCTTTTCGCTTGTAGGTTTTAATTCCTGAAATATATTATCTATATTTTTTGCGTGGTTAGTTAATAACAATTTGTCTTGTTCTTTATAATTGTATTCTGTTATAGCGTTATCTAATATATATTTAATCTTTTCTTCTTGTTCTGTTTCATTGTCAAATAAATAAGGATAACTTTCGTCTAATAATTCAGGGAATGTACAACGATTAGGCGCTATTATTATTTGATTATTTAAAATACTTTCGGCAATACTTATACAGTATGTTTCGTGGATAGAATTAATTACATTAGCGTGACATTTAGATAATTCCTTAATATAGTCGCTATGTCGCCTTAATGATTTAACCACAACATAAGGTTTTTTTTCTAATGTTGAAAGGTTATCCCGATCACCTGCAGTAAATATTACTTGAAACTTATAACCTTCACTATATAATTTGTCGAATAATTCAAATGTGGTTTTCCAACGTTTATATCCACTTAATCTATGATTGTAAATAAAAGTAAATATTTTATGTTTTTCTGTTGTTTGTATTTTTTTGCTATAACCACCCAATTTAATATGTGATATTTTTTTTAGGTTTTCTATTTGTTTTTCATTTAATACATCTTTGGCTTCTTCAAACATCATATTATAGCAATATTCGGTATGAAAATAATTATAATCTACAAGCATACTACCCATAATTTGATCTAACAAAATATGTCGGCACGGATTATAATAGGTGAGTTTATCTAAACTCCTGTGTATTACATAATGGTGATAATTAAAAACTTTAGGTCTAAAATGATCAACCATAATATCTTGAAAATATTTAAGGTGATGCCCTTGCTCAACAACATTGTTCCAAATTATGTCTATTGGATATTGCTTAAATATCTTATCTAATATATTAGGGTTAAAATAAACAACTTGGTGTTTTTTACTTTGGGGGAATGGTATTCTTAAAACTTTCACTCGTTTGTCTAAATCCCCTTGAACGTAAGGTCTTTTGGCGTCTAATAATAATATAAAATTATACCTATCTGTTTTTAGTAATTCATTACAAATTTGCTTTATTATTATGTAATTGCTATCGGCATTAATATTGTGTACCGATAACATAGGATAAATTAATATATTTAGTTTATTACTTTGCATTTTATATCCGCGTGTTTGGTGGTTATTTCATTTAATTGTTTATCTATTTCTTTATATGTTTCTATAGACATAAATAATTCTATCTTAACCCCGTCATTAAATGTATCTGAAAAATCTTCAATCTCATCTTCTTTAAATTCGAAACTCTTTAATCCTAATTCTAAATCACTAAAACCCCAATCATTTAAGTCCGCTATTTCAAACTCATTAGCGAGGATATCCATATCAAAATCACCACCCGATTTATTTAATCTAACATTTAATTCCTTTTCTTGCGTTTTATCTAAATCTAATTTTACACAAGGCACTTTTTTAATATTTAAACTTTCGGCAACCTTTAACCTTTGGTGACCACCTATAACCGTATTATCTTTATTGATCAATATGGGATCTACTAAACCAAATTTCTGAATTGAGGTTTTTAAATCTTCAAATTGTTTTTTGGTTATTTGTCTTGGATTATATGTTGCGGGGATAAGTTTATCTATTTCTATTTCTATTATTTTCATATTCTTTTAGTTTTTTTTCTAAATTAATTAAGGCATAAATTTGACTACATACATTTTCTAGGTGTTTTATTTTGCAGAACATATTGAACATAGAATCTGATTCTGCCTTTTGATGACATTCCCGACAAACCCCAATTAGATTTTCTATATAATCTTTTTCCTTTTTTTTACCGAATTTACTTTGCCTTTCTAAATGGTGAATATCTACCGCCTTTGATCCACACATCTCACAGGGAATAAAATCTTGTTCCCCATAATCAAAAAAATCCATATATATTTTAGTGTGGGTTTTCATTTTTTTGGTTTTTTATGCAAATCATCTTTAATAGAGGATAAAATAAAATCCCCTTTACAAAAACAACATTTACCTTTGGTGATCAAGGACATTCTAACACAACGCAAACAAAATCTAAATATCTGATTCATTTTTTTCTATTTTGCAACTATTTTCGTAAACACCCTCTAATTGTGTTAATATGTTTCTGATACAAGAGGTGCACCTTGTAGGCTCCTTTTTTGCTTTAAATGTTACATTATATAATTTAAGGATAGATAAATGTTGAGAATGAGTTAAAGCACCCTTTTTTATATGAGGCAAAAGTGATTCATAGATTCCCATTTCGTCGGGTGTAAATTGTCGGGGATTTTTATAAGGAAATAATTTATTTAATTTTGCTTTCCTTTCTTCACAACCACAATCTTCACCTAAAACTTTTTTAGCAACTTTATCTATGCCTGTTGCTTTTAAAACCTTTTCTACACTATCACCTAAACCTTTTGATTTTTTTACCATATTGCTATTATTAATAATATTATTATTATACTCACCACACTACCTATTAATACAAACTCAATAAAATTTTCTTCATTTTGCAACATTTTATTTTTCATTTTTTAGGTATTTTTTAACCTTTCTTATTGAATGGTAAATAGTGTTTCTGTTTATTTTGGTTACTTTGCTTAATGAATTTAAACTATGATTTTCCCGAAAATACAATTTAAATATTTCGGCATCAAACCAATTAAAATTCTGTAATTTTTCTTCTATCCACACCAAACGTTCCTCTTTTATCCTGTCCTCATCTGTTTCAAAAAAACCTCGAGTAATATTATCATTAATTTGGGTTACATAGTGGGTATAGTATTTTTTATATTTCTTATAGTAGCGACTCGTTTTACTAAAATATTGATTAACCATAATCCGCGCTATGTAAAACGTCATCTGTTTTTTCTTTATAATTTCATTTAATCTTGATTGATCACATTTATAAAGTTCTTCAATTACAAAACTCAACAAATCGTCTTTGTCTTGATTTCCGTTGGTTACATTGAACGCCATATCTTTTAATTTATCATAGTTATTAATAAGATATTGATCAAGCATAATTTAATTACTGACGGAATTTTATTTTGTTTATATATTAGATATTCTGTAAAGGTTATTTTAGTTGTTTCTATTTCTGCAATATTTTCAAATATAGTATTAAATTTTTTATAAATATATTTTACTATATTTTTGTCTTTTTTCAAATCTCTTAAAACAAATCCCATATTTGCACCCGACTCAAAGAAAATTATAAACAAATAATTGTTAGTATCTTGATAATTCCAATGGAATCTTCCGTTTCGGGTGTTGTAAAAAGTTTTTTTAATTTTTTTCTTGTTCAACATATTCTATAGCCTCTGCGTTTGCGTGTGAATAATTTACTGCAATAAATTCGCCGTAAGTTCGCCACCACTCTAATTCATCTTGTATATTGTTTCTCATAATTAATTTAATTTGATTCATAATTTTAAATATTGATCTATTTCTTTAATTGTATTTTCCCAACCGTTGGTTACTTTTGCTAAATACCCCCTTTTATTTAATTGATCAATCCAATCCTTTTGTTTTTCGGACGCTTTATTATATCCTATCTTTAATTCTAATGCTAAACCATAATATTTACCTCTAGGCTCATAGATAAAGAGATCAGGAAATCCTGATTTGTAACCCGATTTTTTTGCTTTTATTCTAACAGAATGATATAATTGATACTGACCACCCATAGAGCCACAATATAATAAATCTTTAGTATCTAAATATTTACAAATCATACATTGTAAATCGTATTCTTTTAATAATGACTTATTTTTTATTTTGCTTTTTTCCATACCATACCTGCATTAGGTGAATATACACTAGTCCAACCTATTGATTTCAAATGATTATAATATTCTGTTCTTTTTGTTTCGTCGGGTAATTTTCTACTAAATTGAAGATCCCAATGATCAGGAAATTTATTTTTATTAGCCGAACTAAATCCATTATTCGCCCAACGTTTCATTCTTCGCCCTAAATCCCAAGTTTTCTCCATTTCAAATCGTAGTTTACTACCTGATTTGTTAGGTTCTGTCCAATATTCAACAAATGCTATCTTATCTTCTTTGATCATATCAACATCTTTAGATATAACAGAATTGCTAAATTCTGTAACCCTCTGTTCTAATGTATTTTTATTTGATTTGATTTTATTTGATTTTATTTTATTTAATTTTATAGCATTACGATCGCTATGCGTTTGTTCTGCGTTCGCATTATTCCAACGTTTTTTAGCACTTTCAGAGGCTTTTATACTTTTAGATTGAATTTCATTAATAACATTATCTAATCTTTCAGAATAAAAACATTTACCGTCAATTTCAAAGAGATCAAAATTTAATATTATATCCTCTAATTTATTACTATCACATTGTAAACCAAAGGCTAATGTTTCAAAATCATCTATGCACAATTTATTATCTTCACTAAATAATAATTCAATTAAAGCAAAATAGATTCCATATCCCTCATACCCATACTTTGATCGTAAACGGATAAGTTTAATATCATTACGGGCATTAGAATCGTGAGAAAAGTAAGTTTGTTTTATTTTTTTCATAATAGTTAAATATAAAAAAACCCCCGTATTTCTACGAGGGTCTTAAATTAAAGTTAAGCGAACGGTAGAGGTTGATTTCTGTCTAACACCCAATCTGCAAAAAAGGTTGCTTCAGATATTATATCTTCTCTAGTATATATACCCCTAGCAATACATATATCTACTGCACGTTGCAAAGAACTTTGTTTTATTATGTATTCTTGCACGGCATCATTTTTTTTAAATGATCCCCCACCCCCACCTGTAAATCCTTGAGAGTAAACGGGATTAATTTTAGGGAATTGTCCGTCTTTAAATTCATAATCGACAACTTGTCCGACAACAAATTTAGCTTGTTCTTTAATTTTGGAGTTATATTCTCCTATATCTCCGTTTTCCATTTCTATTTCGAACTTGTATTTTAATCCATATTGTGAATCCCAAGTTCCATTTGGTGTTACTTTAGTAACCTTACTGTTTTTCTGCATAATTAATAATATTTGGTTTAGTAAATTCGTTAATATCTATTTTTAAATGATCACATAATAAAATAGCTTCATCTAAAGTAATATTACCCGTATTTTCTAATCTACTGAAAATTGTAGGATAAGATTTTTTTAGAATGTTTTTCAACTGTGTTTTAGTGACCTTGTTTTTAAACATAGCAAAACTTAAAATATCTTGCCGTAATTTATTTCTATACATAATTAATATTTTAAAATAAAGTATAAATATAACAAAATTCCTTTACATAATGAAAAGATTATCTTACACTTATTAACATTTCAAATGTTAATAAATAATAAAGTATTTTTTACATATTTAAATAACTATCAAAGATATTTTATATATTTGTTTTATAAATCAATTATTAAAACGATATGAAAAAAGAATTTAAACCTATTTATAAAAAAGAAGAAATAATGCTATTAGATAACGAATATTTATCTAATGTAATATGTTCTCAAGAACTCGAAATACATAATTTACATAATGAAATTCGAGAAATATTAAAGGAGTGGAAACAATCAATTAAATCTAAATAATTATGATCAAATTTAATTATATAATATTATTTATATGTGCAACCTATATTATAGGTAGATTTTTAACAACTATAATATTTGGGATATGAGTTATCAGGATTATTTAGACGATAAATTCCATAAATATCAACATACAATATCTGGCGAAAGTGATTGTTGTGGTTATCCTGTCATAGATGATTTAGAAATATGTTCTCAATGCTATGATTCTTGTACTGATATATCTAAAGAGCCTATAAAATGTGGTTATTGCGGTGATGAGATTGAAGATGAAGATGATCAATTTTGTTCTGATGATTGTTGGAGAGGTTATAAATGGGAAAACTTTGAAAAAGATTAATAAACAAGTCCTAAAGGGGTACCCCTCTTTGACTAATATGGAACCAATTTAAAAATTATAAAACTATGAAATATTTATCCGACTATATGAACGATAGACAAACCAAACTATTCAAAAATAACCAATGTTTTTTTGCATTTAGTATAAAACAAATGGAAGATTCTTTATTTGAAACTAAACAATCTAAAAAAGATATAATTTCTTTAGGTAGTGGAATGTTTTGTCCTCGAGAAAACGCTAAATTTGTGATCAAACAATTAGATAAAATTTATAAGGAATCAATCAAACAAGATTTGAAAGAAAACGGAAAAGAAAAAATAATATATAGGGAATTATCTAACCACGAGTGTTTTTATGTAAGCGACTATACCGATTGTGTTGATAAACTTATAGATTATCCTATAACACCTGAAGAAATTAGAGAGGTGTATCTTAAAAATTATCAAAAAGAAATGTCTAAATTTTAAATTATGAAATATAAAAACATTCACAATATAAATACTTTTTCTTGTTCAGATAACGAAGTTTATTTGTCGGGTGAAGATGAAAATGGAAAGGAGATCACCATAATATTAAGCGCTTTTGAGGTGTTGGAATGGTTTGATATGGATTACATCAAATTACAAACATTAAAATATATAAAAGAACTTTAATAAATTATAAAGGATATTTTATACTATGATAGAATAGTGTTATATTTATATATAATTAAAAACGATATAATATTACAATTATGACTTACGAAGAAATGAATCAAAAAGAATCAATTAAAAATTTTATAATATCTAATTATCCTATTGTTTCTAACAATACCAAACTAATGAAAAGTTTAAAATCGTATTCTTTAGAACAATTAATACAATTAAAAAATATGATTGATCAAAATAATAATAAATAAATTATGAATACAAATTTTAAATTTGGTACTCACAAACAGATAGTTTTTGATTACCTCAACAAAGGAAAAACATTGACAACTCGAACGGCTATGATAGATTTGGGAATAGGAGACCTACAAGGTACTATAAGAGATTTGAAAGAATCAGGTATTTCTATAGAATCAAAATACATCTCTGTACCAACAAGATATGGTAAAAATGCTACAGTAAAAGAATATAAATTATTTTAACTTTTCGGTGATCATATTAAAATACCTTTTAAGTTTTTTAATATTATAAACCTTTCTGTATGCACTATCATATTTATATTCCACCTCTAATTTAATAGGTGTGCTATATGTATGTTTAGTTTTATTCATAGTTCCATTAACAAATTTATAGGAATTTTGCCGTTATTCAAAACAACACCGCAACCTATAGCGGGTTTCTTTCCTGCCTTTGCGTAAGCCATTGCATAACTTTCGTGATCGATCCCACACCCAACTTGGATTCCAAAAACTCTAAATTTTTGTCCTACATAGTGTTCTGTATAACATTGAGTGTGTAGATGCCCTTGTACCGTGTTCATCATATCTGCCCGACATTTAGTCCTTGCCGTTCCGCCCTCACCGTGTATGTATTGAACGCCGTTCTCAACATATCGTTCCATAAATTTCCATTTAGGAACTTCCAACACTTCTTTATATGATTTAATCCATTTACTTGGTATAGCACTCGTTTGTGCCTTTCTCATAATTAATCTATCGTGGTTTCCAATTATGACTATAGCGTTAGGGAACGCCTTGTACCAACGTGAAATTCTTTTAATTGATAATTCTAACTCATCTGCACCACCCATTCCATCTGCACTCGTTTCGTGGTAACTTGCGAAATGGTTATCTATAATGTCGCCAATAAATATTACTTTATTGCAATTATAAGTGTAATATTGATCAACGCAAAAATCTAAATATTTATCTAAACAGAACGGCTCGTGAAGATCGCCAATTATTAGAATGTTAGAGTTGTTTTTATCTCGACCTAATTTTATTAAATCGTTCTCGGGTTTTGTAAGGCGTAATCTATATTCCTTTTTCAACAATTACACTTATTTCCACACTTCCGTTTCTCAAACATTGACAAACATAGAGGCAAAATACCAATGGCGCACAATACCACGCCGTCCCAACTAATGCTTTCACCCATAGTGTTTAGGGCATATAGTACAATAGCGCCACCGATAGTTCTTTTAGATGACCACCTTTTGTTGTCACCGAATCTCTTGTCTTTAAAAATTGAGGTTATATCTAACCCCTTTAATATGTTTTTAATGTGTCCCGCCACCTTTTTTATAGTTTGGGATTATGACATTAAAAATACTATCTAACCAACCGAAAATTTTATTATCATTTTCTGTGGGTGTAAGATTAGTTATTATTTTTAAAAACGCCATTAATCCTATTAATAATTCTAACCAATTTTGTGCTATAAAGTTTTCCATATATAAATAATTTAATAATAAGTCCAAATTAATTTTTGAGTTTTTTCGTGGTCAATATCACAATGGATAAAATTATTACCAATTCCAATCCTTGTAAAACCTGTTTTTAATAAAGCGGTTAATATCTTATACCTTGAACTTGAATCAGAGGTATAAATGTCTACCGCCAAACCTTTTGTATGTGCTGAATTTTTTGATGTTTTATAACCCTCTTGCATTAAGAGTTTATTATACTCTGGTGTTCTGAATCCTGATGTTATTTTAAATGGTATTCCTGCTAATTCTCTAGCATCATCTAACATACAGATAAAATTTTCATTCATATTGTCTATACCCTTACCTTTTCCACTCTTACAATCAAACTCTTTCCACCTGAAATGCTTGAAAATAGCCATTATTTGCGTTTTAAGAGATTTTTAACCCATTGATATATGTCTTTACTCATCATAGCCACAAAACCCCCTAGAAGTCCTAAAACAACCGTTTCCATTAATGTTTGCGTTGGTATCATTCCTATAGTTAGTAAATTACCGCAAAAAAAACAACTTAAGTATTCTAATTTTTCCATTACATTGGTACTATTTTATAAGTGGTATAAACAGACATACTCCAATCACCGTTAAAATTAGAGTTCGCCGTAATATACATAGGTTTATTCTCTAAAGTACCACCTATAATAACGGGATCCCCTGTCATCATCTTAGTGGGTCTATGATCAAAGGTCGCGGATTTATTTCCATAACCTTGATAAAATTTACCTGCGAGACACCAGCAATGCCCCGCCGTAAAGGTTTGACTTGCACCGATTTGTAAAGCGGAACCCGAAGTGTTTTCTACAGATATATACTCGCAATTCGTAGTAACTGATATTAGTTGAACGAAAAATCCCGCACCTGGTGTAGGTACAATCTCATATCCTGTCGCCATAGCGTTAATCTGTGAAGATGTTAAATTCAGAATATTAGTATTTAGAGTATATTCCGCTTTTATTTGTTTTGAAGTTCCCAATGGACTACCTGTGGTGTCTGATACGTCCACAACCATAAGTAAATCCTCTTTAGCTAATGATGTTGCTATCGCCTTGTCGGTTAATCTTTGTCCCGCCATAATTTAATTTTTTTAAATAATTTTTTAACCTCTTAAAATTTTTTTTAGTAGAGGGGTATTTTTGGTATTTTTTTTTAACAACTTTCGCCATACACCGTAATATTAGTTGCCTGCAAAAAAGCCTTAAGTTTGTTACTCATAGGTCTAACAGGATCAAGATTTAAATTACTATAATAATTACTTGTAGTTGGTTTTAAATCTGCGCCTGTATTAGTACTGTATTTTGGAAATAAAGCGGTATTGTTTTTTATGTAATCGATCAATCTTTGTCTATAAAACTCACCTGCGTTTGTCGCCGTGTCCATAACAGGTTTTAAATCCTCGTAAGTTGCAGACGAACTTTGTTCCGTTGCACCCATAATAACCACAGCGTTATTAACAAACCTTAGTCGTAAATAGGGAACTAATTGAGTAAAAGAATATTGCACCAAAGCAGGTTGAATATATGTTTCTACAAGCGTTTTATTGTCATCGGCTAAAGTATTATTCTGTATATGTGATTTTAAATCCTGATCTAATTCTGTGCCTAACACGGGTAATATGTGCATATCCTGTGCTAACAAAATATACGGCATTACAAGGTTGTCGTCCACAGCTTGACTCAGGGCGGTATCTCTTTTTAATCTGTTGGTGCTTATATATAATGTATGTTCTATAGCCATATCTAAACGTCTTTTGCTTTACTTAAATCTATTATTACATTTGCACCCCGATCATCTTTAATATTGGATTGGGTTTTTAGGGAATTATACGCCTGAGTAATGGGATCAACACCTTTATTAGATATGTCCATAGTAAAATTGAACGAAAGGGTATCCACAGGTAATAAATTATTTGCCCTTGAGATAGCATCTTTATATATTTGCACAAAAGCCGCAGAAGAAACACTTTTTAAAACATTAAGTTCTACTTTGTATATTCGCCAATAAGCTGTTTTTACCTCTATTCCGTGTGCAGTTGTGAATGATTGTTCTAAAGCCATAATATTTTAGTTTTTATTTAACACCAGGATAATGTCCTTCATTAGGCATATTAATAGGTGCTTTTTCTGCTGTTTTTTGTCCTTTTATGTCAGGCATATATTCCGACGGTATTTTATTAATTTTATTGTAGTCATTATCTATGGTAGCGCCTTTTAATTTCGTTCCGTCTTTTAATCTATACAATATTGTTTTCCAAGCGTGACGGCAATAAACCCCGCCTTTGAACAAAAATAAGTCATATTTTTTGCCTTTATGTCCTAATTGCCTATTAACACCTGCCCGACTAGCATTATTAATATCTTCAATCCTATAAACAAATCCACCTTTTGCTAAAGTCATCATATTCTCACAGAATGTTCTTGTACCATTCCTTTTTTTAGTATATGGGTTTATTTTATTAGCTTTTCTACTCTTTTTAATGTATTTAAATCTAATTCTATAATGTGACTTATCTAATTTACTTTTTTTGTTTTCTCGACTTACAATTTCATCTGCAAAATTATATTTCTCATCTTTTTCTATAAAGTGGTTTGCCCAATCGTCATAATCCTCTACTAATCCCTCGTCCTGTTCATCAACGATCTCCCAAACATCAGAATCTATTTTGTCACCGTGCAAATTGTTAAGCACATCGTCCATATCCTCATCTGACATTTCCACAAAATCATCTTGAGTAACACCCTCTTTTTCCTGATCTTCTTCTGATTGCGTTTCTGTTACTTCTAAATCTATGAAATCCGCAGGTTTTAAAGACGTAAAATATAAATCTAAGTCAATATCATTAACCTTAAATATTTTATTCAATCCTTTAAGCAAAATGTGTTGAAATGGAATAATAACGGTATTATTAAATAATGAATAAGCGTCCCTTAATTCTTCTGCGTTTGATCCTAAACCGCCACCTTCTGCTCTAATTCCAAATAAAAGTGGACTTGTTACTCTATGTCCCGATAGTATTTTATTAACAACCTCTTTAGATAAAAATTGATAACTCTCTGATGCACTATTAGAATCAATAGGGATTATTTCAGGTGAATTATCTTTGCCGTCATTGAAAGTTATCATAATACGCCCACTATTTCCTGATCCCGAAAACTTATCCTGTATTTGCCTTTCTATGGTACGCCTTTCTTCTTCTGTTGGTACACCATTAGCGAAATTGATAGCCATACTTGGAAACATTCCATTACTAATATTAGCTAAATGAAATTGAGCAATTTCTAAATCTAATTGTATATAATCTGTAGATGCAATATAATCAGGTGCAAATCCATAGAACATAGCGGGGTTTTTATCCCTGATCATTAATATTTGACTAGCTTGAGTCCTGTCTGTTGTAGAAAAAGCCTTGTATGGGCGTGGTTTATATTCCTTTTTTTTGCATTTAGACCAATCCGCACTATAATAATAGGTTTCTACTTCACCGTCAACTAATTTACCACTCCTTATATATTGAGCGCCAATGTGAGAAATTTTACTTATCTTTTTCCTATCCCTTGACCATATTACATTCACATAACAACCACCGAACAATTTTAAATCTAAAGCTAAATCTTTTAGAACGTCATCAGATGAATTGTCTAAAAGTTCGTTTATTTTTAACCAACTTTCTTTTGTAGCCTCACTTTCATCTACATTGGTTGCATTTAATCCCTCTCCATAAATCATAGCGCCAATAGATTTTACTAATGCACCATTGATAGCACTACCTAAAAATAATTCTAACAAATAATTAGGGTATAAATTATCTTCCCCAAAACTTATCCATTCCTGATTGGTTTTTTCGACTAAATGTGGTATGTTATAATGTGAAAGTTCTACAAAATTTAATTTCATCTTAATCGTTTTATGCCGTTATTGTTGAGTATACCGCGTTTGTGTCCGAAGCGTCACCATATTGTTTGTAATGCACCTCTTCGGCGTTGTAAGTTGCACTATCGGTATCATTAGGAAACATAAAAACCGTAGTATCATTATTACGCCTAACTATATCCGACATAGTTATATCCGCAGGTGTTTCTGATTCATACACCGTCAACTGAAATTGTCCTAAAGGTGGGAAATCTTGATCGAACACAACTTCATAATTGTTAGTTGGTGTTAGTGATGTATTCATAGAGCCATACCAAACCAAACCCGCATTTTGATTAATCACAATACCACGTTTTGACAGAGAGTTCCCACCGTGTGGTAAACCAGGAGTAATGATTTTTACTTTTTTGGTGGTTAAATTTTTAATTTTAACAACCCAATATGGAAAAGTAGAATAATAATAAGTTACACCACCATAAGTGAACTCCGCCATAGTAAAATCGTTTTTCATTACTGACGGGTTTATTGGGATATAGTCGGGAATCATTTGTAAAAAATAACTCGCGTCTATGGTATTTTGCATTCTATAAATTAAACCCATTATGGTAATTTTTTATAGTTTACTAAAGGCACCCTGTAAGCTTCAGGTAAATCCTCTATTTCTTTATCGGTCATATTTAAGAATGGTTTGATATTATTCTTAAAGTGTGGGGTTGCTTCTAATTGTTTTTTATATTGGGATAAATCATTACTCATCTCCAGCACCTTTTATTTTAGGTTTTTTAGCCGTTTTTTTCTCGTCAACGCGATCAAAATAAATATCCAATATTGCAGGGTTATATTCTTCTAAAGCCTCTAGGTGATGAGCCTTAAGTGAACATAGCGTTCTTTTGAAATTAGGAATATTATGTCCTATATATTCATCTTTTAGTTTCCATTTCATAGTAATTGCTTTATTATAAATATAAAAATTAGCATTTTGTTTTGTTTTTAACAAAAAAAGGCACCAATAAGTGCCCTTTTTCTATAAAAAAACAGTAAAAAAGTAATATTAACCGCCTGTTACTGTCAAAGCCGCCGCATCAGATAATCCACTAAATGGAGCGTCTAGAGTTCCTGAAGATACCGCAGGATCAATCCACAACATTGGATCTAATTCCTCACCCACCATTGTAAGTGTGAAACCCGACATATCACCACGCGCCGCACCTGTAACTATCGTTCCACCTGTTGTTTCGCACCCATTGTCAAAACCTATTAGCATTAAATTACCATTATTATCCTCTACATAAACTTGAGGACGTGCTTGACAAATTAACTTAATTTCGTTTGATTGTGCAACAGACAATTTTGGTAGTGTTAGTGATAGAGTTTGAGTAAAAAAGGTAGTTCCATTTTCCGAACTACTATTTACGGTTGTATTAAGGTTACTAGCGCCTGGTCTTAATAAATATCTAAAAACCGTTGGTGTTGCTATTGTTACACCTGCAGAATCTCTCCAAGTTGCAAATCCCGCCGTATCTATTTGGTTGGTTTCTGTACCGTTCATAACAGCTACAGCTCTCATATTCGATACATATTCCTTACAAAGGTAAACCGCTTTCAGACCGCCGATTGAATCCTTACAATCCAAACTATATCCTTTATTTAATGTACAAGACATATATTTTTTTTTAAAAGTTAAAAATAGGGTGGTGTATTTCAACCACCCACTAAATCAATTATGCTAGATCGTAACCTATAACCCCGTCAGTTTTAACTGCACATTGTACACCAACTGCAAACTTCATAGCAACTTTTACATAATCACTACCGTCATATTGGTATGCAGGAATTAATTGTACTTCAGTATAATCTGTAGCGTTATTAGTTCCATATACTAGGTTTTCTTTATATGTTGCAACTATACATTTTTCAGGCATACCAGGACATAAATAAATTGGATATCCTAAATAATTAGGTGCTTGAAATCCTTGATTAGTTACTTGATTCATATAACCTGCCCCACCTGCTTGAGATAATCCTTGTAAGTATAAAGCGTAAACTTGATTACCAACAAAGAATCCAAAACCTGGTTTAGACATAATGCCTGGTACATTCGCCGCTACTGAATTATAAACTTCACCAAAGAATAATAGTGTGTTAGCACCATTATGTGGTGTTAGCGCAGTTTCCATAGTTGTAAAGTTAGCACAAGCACTCGCCGCAAATCCTGCCGCATCTAATGTTCCTGAATTAGAAACAAATCCTACAGAATTGTTAGTGCCGTCTAATTTACCTAACCATATACCATTTTCTAGTTGTTGTCCAACAGAACCTGCAACTGTACTTAATATGAAGTCAGAAAAAGAATTTGGTAGATCACCATTTAAATTCATACCTTGACCTAACCAAGTTGGAAATACAGTTCCTCTACAGATTTGCTCATTAACTTTATAGTCGGTTAATGTCAATAGAGATTCTGTAGTTTCTATATCTGTATCGTTATCCCAATCACAACCCGCCGCCTTTACAGGACTTGAAGCGGTAATATTATTGATCACGGCACTTTTAGTTAAACCGTCTAATTGTCTTACATAACCTTTAGCTACAGTATCGGGACTTTTAACCGCCGCAGTAACATAAGGCATTGCGTGTATCCCTGCATAAGTATCTCCAGAGATATCTATGTCGGTAGCAAAATTTCTTTTTTTATTTAATTTACTCATCTTATTAAAATTTTATTATTTAAGGTTATTTATATAA
>Ga0098041_1000144_pt1 | contig 28747 bp, 28 predicted proteins | sample 8_EtaG_FD_77066 | JGI IMG/M metagenome (GOLD analysis project Ga0098041, IMG submission 77066) | Marine viral communities from the Subarctic Pacific Ocean - 8_ETSP_OMZ_AT15162 metaG | ecosystem: Environmental > Aquatic > Marine > Oceanic | place: Pacific Ocean | collected 2015-01-08
GAGACTATTATGGAAGTAAGAAACTATTACGATGTCGAAGACGATAACGGACAGTTAAGCTGTCCAGAATGTAGCTCACTAGAAATAGATGGCTACAAATGGTTACCCAAGCAAGACAATGAGATAGCAAAATTCCAAGGATGGTGGAGCCGATGCTGTGACTGTGAAGCATGGTTCCCTCAACGTATAGTTTGTACCGCAACAGACGTACCATCATAACCTTCCCCCAAAGCCTCACCATCTGGTGGGGCTTTGATACCAGTTCCCCCGCGGCGTGTCGCCCAAGATCAGTAGCACAATGCCTTCCCTTAAATGGGGGTATCCAAGCCAAAATACATTACCATAATCTAATTATGGTAGCCCCTCGATACCAGTCCCCTAGCGGCGTGTGGCCTGTTAGGGGAAGGTCGTTAGGGGAAGGTCAGGTTTAAGGGAAGGTAGGAGGAGACGTTCCACCATCATAATCTAATTATGGTAGTGTAGTTCTCACTGTTCCAAATTAGCGAATCGCCTAAGTTATTGATATCACAGTAATGATCTATATGTGGTACATAGTAGAACATTAGAATAGTACAATGTGGTTTTGTGCGGTTTAGTAGTAAGGATTGAGGGAAGGTTATTTCTAGTTCTGTTAGTGGTTCTCACTATTCTTTATTATTATTATTATTATATTGTAATGTTCTATAAATATTAAATAAGTATATCTGTGTAAGAAGATAGGGGAAGGTTTGTTCTATAAGTAATCTTAAGACCCCCCTATCTTGCGGGTAGATCACCCTAGAGAACATTAGAACATTTGAACATTGGTTTTATATCAGCCACTTATTCGCTCTATATATAGAACAATATGGAACACTACACACCTAATCATACCTAGTCAGAATATGTAACGAAAAGTAGCAAAACGTATTGTAAGTAGAAGCGGTTTATGAGATAATTTGTTTATGCTGGGAGAACGTATTCTCATAGCATATTTAAAAACGAAACGCGGGATCGCAATTAAGTAGGGTGTAGGCATTACCCTATCATAATTAGATTGTGATCCCCATCACCGACCAACTATGGAGTAAGAGATATGAATCTTAAAGATATGTCACCACTAGATTGGGATGCTTTACGTTCCAGTGTATCGGCACAAACTGGTTCTCATCCAACTGACCCACCAACTTATCCACGAGCGCGACCCTACAATCACCAGTACGCAAGGCAACGAATCATAGACGCTATTCATCGTGTCGCTATCAGGCACAAGATCGGATATGACGCTATGCTAGAACAGTTTCTTCTATGTATGACAACAGAAGAGCTTGACACGAACTGGAAGGAAATACGTAGTGTACTAACGGAACACAAAAAGGAGAGCGGCAATGAGTGAAGAAAAGAAGAACAAAGAGCCAAAACTTACAATCAGAGAAACACCCATAATCCATTACGAGGTAGTGGACGAAAACGGAGACGGAGAGCCAGAGTGTGACGAGTTTGGCAACAATCTCTTCGAGACTCGCGAGGAAGCCGAGAGAGTGTTAGCTGAGAGTTGGTCGGAGGATAGGTATCTGGAAGATGATGACCAGAATGATGGCATGGCGAACACTAAAGAGTTAGCTGAGGGTAAATCGGACTTGCTCGCTTCAGTAGCCGCCGACCTACCTGACGTTCACTACTTGGACATGCCTAGTAGAGATATTGGTGACCTTGATAACCTCACGTTAGAGCAACTTGTATATCTAGCCCAGCATGAGTGTAAGCATATCACTGAATCTACCAACACAGCACTACAAGCGCTAACAAAGATCGAAGGGATGGCAGAAGCTATGTCAAACGTAGCACCCTATGTGTTTAATCCAGATGCGGATTACGGACAAGATGGTCTTTTATATGACGAGTGTACCGACAAGTCAGGGAAACACTGGCACGTATTGACCGATTTAATATGCGGCAACAACAATAAGGGGAAGAAAGATGGAAATGATTAATTTATTTTTAGCGGCAAGCATAGCAACGAACGTTATCGTATTGGTATTACTGCACCGCGTACATCGCGGACTGCTGTATACCGATAGGATGGTGATGGCCGTCATGGAAGAGGGTGCGCCCAAGTTATGGGCAGATTACGAAAAATGGATGGAGTCAAGAGTATCGTGATCATGGGTAGGAACAGCCCCCGCTCGTCTAACTACTATTATGGACAAGATGTAGGGGTAAAGGAAACGTATTCGACAATACAGGAATGTATTTGTCATGTTGATCCTATCCTCATGGATGAAATATGTGTAGAAGCTGATTGCCGTGACGACCTTTGGTTTTTTACCACCTATAGTTTGGACGCTACTTTTATGGGTAGATGGATAATGTATAGCGATTTAAATAACGAAAGGTATTACGGCTAAATAAAAAACCCGACCAATACAGGAGATAGACAATGGGTAAAATCAATACGAAGGAATCCTATGCGTTAAGCATAGAAGATACGTGTAATTCTATTGCCAATACAGGCGAAAAGATTACTACGTTAGTCGAAGGACATATAGGTTCTGGTAAGTCTACATTACTGAAAATGTTAATGGCTATGCCTCGGTTCAAGGACACGCACATAGGGTGCTACTTTGACTGTACGACTAAGGACATGGGTGACTTGCTTATCCCTAACCTTCAGACCATCGGGAAAGATGGGGTAGTATCATTCGCACCTAATAGCGAGCTAGGACTACAGCATGGTAAGCCTGTGATTCTAATGTTTGATGAGTTAGGAAAAGCTGTTCCACCAGTTAGACGAGCGGCTAACCGAGTAGCACTTGAACATAAGATAGGTGAGTGGGAGTTGCCGGAGGGTTCTATTGTCTTTGCTACTACTAACTTGGGAGCGGAGGCGGTAGGAGATGTACTGGAGTCTCATACGCGTGACAGGTATACGCCGATACGTATGCGTAAGTCATCTAGCACGGAGTGGCTTGAGAATTTCGCCATACCTAATGGGTTGAATACTGCGGTGATGGGATTTGCCAAAGACACACCAGAGCTATTCTATTCGTTCGAGGAAGTACCTAACCCTGATGATAATCACTATATCTTTCACCCTAGCGACCCACAACGTAACGCGGAAGGATTCTGCACCTTACGTGGGTTGGAACGAGCGGCCTACATTGTGGATAACAAAGACACGTTATCAGACGTAGCATTAACCGCACTACTGCAGGGTACGATAGGTGTCGCGGCGGCGAAGCGATTAAGTAGCTATGTGAGTATGCTTAATCAGTTACCTACCCTTGAGAGTATTAAGACTGATCCTACCACCGCTATAGTGCCTGAGAATAATATGGCGGCACAAGCCATGATTGTATACCGAGGATTGGGTGGGAGTTTGGAACGTAGTTGGATAGATAATTGGTTTACTTACCTCAACCGACTCACCCCTGCTATGCAAGGATTGTTTATGCAAAGTACAGTAAGTAAGAGAGAGCGTAGCAGTGAGTTTAAATACCCCAAGATAGTTCGCATATGTACGAGCAACGATATGTACAAAGATTGGTGTTCAGAACATAACTACGCATTTACAACAGATAAAAAATAGGGGGTAGAAAATGAAAAGGAAAAAGTTTAATAAGGAATGGAAAAAGCTACAAGAGACGCTTGATTTTGCTCATAGGAAGGGGGTTGCTGTTCTCGTACATGAGAATACAACACCAGAACAAGCGGAGGAAATTAGAAGCGGACTAAGGTTTTTACACAGAGCCTTTGATAGAAAATTTGAAGATTTGACAAGAAAGTTTCACGCACGATAACGCAAACCACACTAACTAGGAGATAGAAATGTTAAATGGAAACAAACCTATAACGGTAGAGCAACGGCTTACCAAAGCTATCTTTACCATCGTTAACCATGAGCGCTACCAATGGCAAGCGGGGGTAATATCTATCGGGGACAAGCACGTTACCGAACCTGATGAGGGTATGGGAACAGCTTGCACTAACGGCAGAGATGAATGGTACGACCGTCAGTTTATGGATGGCCTTACTGACCCTGAGTTGCGGTACATTGTGTTGCATGAAAATGCACATAAGTTTATGCGGGACATGGCGTGTTACCAACACCTGTTTAAGTTGGATGCAGAGATAGCAGGGATGGCGGCAGACTATGTAAATAACTTAATGCTAGATGACGAGAACAAAGATGGGTTCGCTGTCATGCCTGTGTACAAAGAAGGTGAGTTTAAAGGCGAGAAGATGGGTCTAGTAGATGAGAAGTTTCGGAACATGAATCTTGAGCAGGTGTTCTGGATACTATACAAACAATCCGGCGGTAAGCAGGGAGAGGGAGAAGGAGAGGGAGAAGGAGAAGGAGAGGGACAAAGTAAGGGAACTGGAGAGGGAGAAGGAAGTCAAGGAGGGAGTAAAGGACGACCTCAAAAGGCGTTAGATAAACACGATTGGGAAGGTTACAAAGACCTCGATCAGCAGGAAAAGCGTCAGGTGGATAGGGATATTGAGGAAGCCATACGTGCGGGAGAATCATTGGCGAGTAAGTCAGGGATAGGCAATAGCTCTAAACAACTAAAGGAGTTATTACGCACCGATATAGATTATCTTGCAGCCATGCGTGAGTTCCTTACAGCAACGTGTTCTGGTTGTGACTATAGTACATGGGCTACACCACACCGTAAGTATCTTTCGGCAGGGCATTACTTACCATCAGGCATTAGCGAGAGAGCAGATACAGTAGTGTTCGCTCCTGATGTATCGGGTAGTTGCTTCACTACTAGAGAGTTACAGAAGTTCTTTACTCATATAGTGGCTATCATCAAAGCACTTAAGGTAGAGAATACACATATCTTATTTTGGGATACCGAAGTACGTACTCCTACGGAGAGGTACACGTTAGATCAGGTAGACCAGATCGTGTCACTTACCAAGCCAAGGGGCGGTGGTGGCACAACCCCTAATTGTATTACTCCATACCTACGTAAGAACAACATCAGGCCACAAGCTGTAGTTGTTCTTACTGACGGTGATGTTTGGGATGATGATTGGGGAACATGGGATTGTCCAGTTCTTTGGGTAGTTCCTGAGTCGCGTAATAGAAGGAAGAAGATCGTTGCACCTGTGGGTAAGACCATTGTGTGCGACTTATGAAATTAATTCACATTAGATAATAGGAGATAGATAGATGAATATACCTAACAACACTAACGGTATTATACCACCAGAACAGCAGGGATTTAACCAAGCGGTAGAGGTGGACGAACCTGTGGGGATAGCTATGCCACGCAACATACCAACACTAGCTAATAGTATGGTATTGGTAGAGTTACACCATCACATTCCTCCATTCCGCAAGAAGGATAAGAAGAGGACAGCCAAGGTGAACGCCGATGCGGGGGCTAAACGGAAGGCGGCATCTGTGCAGACGGTGTACCTAGAGTGTGAGGAATTAACAACCCTCAAAAAAGTTAAGTCAGACCATTACGATTGGCATATCGGTTCAACCATACCTTGGTTAGATGGGGGGATTCGTGGACTTTCACATATGTATCTTCAAGAGTATATGAAGGAGTCATCGGGGTGGGAGCAGTTGTTTAACGAAAAGGTAGAAGAGTTGCGAGATGTGTACGCATGGGAAGTAAGTAAGGAAGAGGCACGTATGGGTGAGCTATATGACCCCTCTCTGTATCCTGATTGGGAGATACTCCAAGGGAAATTTGGGGTTGAAGTACGGTATATGCCACTCCCTAACTCTAAGGACTTTCGATGTGATATCCAACAGGACGCTATGGACTATATGCAATCTGAATACGATAAGCATCTGGCAGAACGTATGGAGACAGGGAAGTTAGATATGATTAAACGTGTGATAGAGCCAGTTACTAATCTCATTAAGATGATTGACTATGATGACTATGATAAGCCGACAGGATTTCGGGATTCATTAATACCTAATGTAGAGAAGGTGTTACATAGTATGCGTGTAGCCAACATAGGAGATGATCCGGCTATCGAGAAGGCTCGTGTCGAACTGGAACGTATTATAGGAAGTGTTTCAAGTGACACCCTTCGAGAGAGTGGTTCGCTACGTGCAATGACCAAGAAAGAAGTACAAGCAGTGATGGATTCATTACCAACTTTATAAATCAACCGACCTTAGGAGATAGATATGTTTAATAAATTATTTAGAAGTGGTAGGCGTGGGTACTATGGTTCTACGTTTGGTAAGGCAGTATATAATACCTTGCATAGACTAAAGGTGTCTCACATTGCGAATGGAATCCCTACTTTCTATCAGAAGGAAACCTATGATGATTATGTCCGTGAATTTTTAACGCCGGAAGAGGTAACGATTGGCAACTTAAAACAAAGATACCACATTGTTGTACCGGCTGATAAGGCAGATGGTAGTGCCACGCATTGCGGGATGTGGCGTTCAGCGGATGATGTGTATGGGGAAGAGGAAATAGAAGCTAATGACCTTCTACCTAATACACCTATCTTCACACCAAAAAGTCGCCCTTCTTACCAAGGCGGGTATAGCGGGGGGATGGCCGTAGGTTCTTTCGATCACGCTATGGATGGGCTACCTCTATGCGGTGAGCTACATAAGATGTGTACCAAGCTAAAGAAAACACATCCTCATATAAAAGTAAGGCCAATGTTTAGTATGGAGGGTGAACACACACTGTGGCCGATGATTGGTCATAGAGATTATGGTACGTATGGTCTGGATGGGAGAGCCATGACAGATGTGTTTACTTTGTGGGCTATATCTAACAAGAAGCGTGGCTATGACTTGAAATGTACGGCAGATAACTGGGTAGAAGAAAGTAAGCATTACGAATGTTCCAAGCGTGGGTATGCGAATGGGTTTCATACTCTTGCGGTGGCTTTGCATGACACAAAAGCAGATGAGTATTTAGGGATATTGCAATACGCGCCTTATGTAGAAGGTCGAACTAACGGCCTTTATATATTCTTCTCACCTCGTATTTCGAGAGATAAATCTGAGTATGAGCGTAGAGGGTTAAGGCTAATTGATTGCCCCGATGCCTATATAGAAAGCACAAATCCTAATAGGTTGCTCACCTCAATAAAGCCTCTCTTAACTCCATTGAGTATGATGGAAAAGTTTTGGGTACTGGATGCAGAGAACGAGATGGTATTGCAGTCACACCACAAACTTGACGAGACAGCAAAGGAAGCCAATAACCTAATGTATAAACACCAACGAAATATATCTTTGGAAGATATGTTTACACAATTAGTGGCGATGCACACGGAAGATGTAACTCTTACAAAGGAGAACTTAAACTCCACAGCATCGAGGGCGGTACAGGGTTACTTGGATGAGAAAGCACAGGCAGAGGAGAACGTATCCTTACAGCAAGGGTTACAGCCACTAACTATGTTTGGTGTGGCGGGGGATGAGCGCGTATTCTTTACCGAGTGGGATGGAAGACCGATTGACCCCCATGATCGCCCTAATTTCTGGTGGGTATCTAATGCAGACAGAATACCCAAAGTAATTAAAAGGCAAGTAGCTGTACTGGATATGTCATTACAAACGGCTGACCCCGAAAGATCGCCGAACAACACTGTCATCCACATCCCATGCGTAGGCTCTATTCCTACACGCCCAACTGTGGAGAAAAACTACAACGGCGCCCAAGCGCACATGAACGAATGGTTTACCTTTCGGTATGTAGTATACATTCCTGACCATGAGATTATTACGTTCTTTGAAGAGGATAAAGATGGAGAGTTAAATGTCCAATGCTAATGACGGTATAATAAGGGTAGAGTTTTTACCTAATGGGCAAGTAGACATACTTCACATAGGTATGGATGCTTTATTTCCTGAGATTAAAGACCGACATACGTATTCGGATGACTTACCCAAGTCGATCAGAGATCGTTTGGCTATACTAGCTATGGTTAAAGAACCACATCCGACTACGGTAGAAGATGTAGGTACACGCATAAACCAGAATGTGTTTTGGTTAGACGTAAAACAGGAGGACATAGATGACAACACCTGAGAAAAAAGTTAAACAGAAAGTAGCTAAGATGCTTAAAGAAATGGGGGCATACTATTTCTATCCCGCGACAGGGGGGTATGGACGTAGTGGTGTCCCAGATATCATCGGGTGTTATGCGGGGAACTTCTTCGGCATAGAATGTAAGGCTGGGGGAAACACTACCACTGACTTACAAGAACACGAACTAGAAACCATACGTAAGGCTGGGGGAGTAGCGTTAGTAATTAACGAGGATAATATTGATGAGGTTAAACATACTTTGTATTGTATGTTGCCCGTAGGAAAATAGTTAAGGGTTGTATAGGGAGAGAGTTTTTCAGGTTACTTTTCCTCTCTCCCCAATGTCAGAGGGCGGTGCATTGTCATAGAAAAACACCCTCATTATGTGGTAGCTCCCCTCCTTAGGCGGCTATTAGCTGTTTGAAAAAACGTGGAGTTAGGCACATAACGATTAAGCCTCGCTACGGCTAGTCGTATGGGTACGTAAGACGCATGGCGGATAGGGGTCATGTCTATTACGTTACCCATACGCATTTTATTAATCGACCAAGAGGATACTATTATGAAACGTCAAGACACAGCTATCTTAAAAGCTATGATGAAAGGGAAATTGTTTAGCCCCCACTCCACTGACCTAAAATGGTTAGTAAAGGAGGCAACTTCAACGCCTCTGATTTACATGGGGGATAGAGACATAGAGACTGACGAGGTACTTAATTTTATGCCTGCTAAAGGAGAACCTTTGTCGCTTATGAGGGAAAGTTTTTATAATAAATTTGTTTTTATGATTAACCTTCCTAACTATTCTCACCCCGATGCACAAACTATGTCCCTTCAAGAACGCGAACAGTATCGGGATGGGGATATAGATGTTTGGGCTTACATTGACACCAACCCCCGCCCCTACGTGTACTATGATGACGATGGGGACGTAGTTTTGGAGTTGGGGAAGGGGAATAAAAGTGATGGTTTAGTAGATACATCTGCTATAACACGAGAAGACGTCGTGAAGATAGAAGGGCCGCTTCTGAAAGAGACGAACAGCAGTTTAGCGGAGACGCATCTGGCTAAAATAACGTTATGTGTTCATGTAGGAGGCAAGATAGAAGGTTTTGAATGGGCGGGGTTTATCACAGAGTGTGAAGGAGATACCACACTTTTTACAGTAAGGGGGGAGAGCGGCCATGAAGCCTACTATGAAAAGTTAGTGTATCTCGATTCAGGAGGTTTGGCACCATATGAGGATATGAATGAAGAACTGAGGCAGACAGCGATAACGGTAGTACGTTGTATATGCTGTTTAAATAACTATTTAAAATATGGGGACAAACATCTGGTAGAAGTGCGACCCACCCAGTCAAAGGATAAACGTAACAATGCGCTAACTAAAAGCCGCCCTTGGCTTAATGCAACGGGGCCACACGTACTGTTACTAGATCGTATGCCCATCACTCAAAAAGAACATCAAGGCGGTACACACGCTAGTCCCAAACCTCACCGTAGGCGTGGTCATTGGAAGAGGCTACAGCACCCCAAGTACAGACACCATCCCGCTTACCAGAAACAGATATATGTAAAGCCCTCATTCGTTGGGCCGAAAGAAGTAAAGTATGAAGGTAACATATACCGTCTTGTTGAACCGCTAGAAGATATTATCGACTAGCACACGTTACACCACCATAATTAGATTATGGTAGCCCACACCGACCTATAGGAGAACGATGATGAGTGAAGATTTTTATGTAGATATAGACGGAGACAAGTGGCAGTATGAACTGGTTACTAACCCACCCGAAGCGATCTATTGGAAGCCGTCTAGTTACAAATTAAAGTTAAAAGATATAAAGATCATAACTAAATGCTCACCCGAAGAACGTAAAAGATTGAAGGGTGAGATTCTTAAAGATATAGAGAGGAGTGAGAACGATGACTGAAGAAGAACAGAACGATAAACGTACTGAGGAACAAGCGGTGCTTATGACTTATGTGGCTTCACTTACGGATAAAGAATGGGCTAGGTTTCGCACTACAGTTTCACTACTCCAACACCACCCCGAAGTTATAGCAATAGCTTTTAAGATGTGTGAAGAGTTGGGTGAGCTTGGGGATGTCCTTCCCCCAAAGCGCGACCTGCATTGATACCAGTTCCCCCCCTTAAGGGAAGGTTTTTAAGGGAAGGTGTTTAGGGGAAGGCTCTCAGCTCCGTTCTAAGCAATTTAAATATAGTACCCCTAGCCTTTATACCCCCTAAAATTAGATAAAATGTGTAGGAAAGGTAGATGAAGAAAGTAACAATAGAGATGACCGATGAGGACATAGAAGGTACACTAAGGCGCTTAGAAGAATTGATGGAACGGCTTGAAGATTTAACCGACCAAGTAGATAAAATAAAAATACTTATTGAAGGGAAAACTAAAGATGACTCAGTTTAACGATTCTATTGCCGCAATAGAAGAAGCAGAATACCTAGCCAAACTTCACCAACAAACGTACTGCGTTGTACACGCGGACAAAAACGTGATGGTTGTTATACCAAAACACGAAGCACTAGAAACACACAAACCTATTTTAGAAAGTGTGTCTCATATTGGGCTATTTAATATAGATGATTGACAACAACGACCGTCTTGACATTAAACCTTGTCAACGATGTGGGAGTATTGCAGAACAAATCATCAACACTGAACGTAACGAACGTTTGGGATGGTGGTGTATTGTCTGTAATAATTTTGAAGACGCTATCTTGAGAGAGAAAGTGTGGGTAAAAAAAGTGGGAAAACTAAATGGATATAATCACGATTGATTTTGAAACCTATTACGATAAAGATATTTCATTAAAGAAACTTACAACTGAAGAATACATACGACATCCTGAGTTTGAAGTTATAGGAGTTTCGGTCAAAGTAAATGACGAAGAAACCCAGTGGCTTTCAGGAGAGTTTAGTGACTTACAGAAACACATGCAGACAGCTTATAAATGGCACGACTCTGCTGTACTAGCCCACAACTGTATGTTTGATGGGGCTATACTCCATTGGCTTTTTGGTATTTCCCCTCGCGTATGGTTCGACACTCTTAGCATGTCAAGAGCTATACATGGGGTAGAAGTTAGCGCAAGTCTTAAAAACCTAGCCGAACTATACAGTATAGGGGAGAAAGGAGATGAAATATTAAATGCAGCCGGGAAACATAGGTGTGACTTTACGTCTGAGGAACTCTCCCGTTACGGAGACTACTGCGTTAACGATACAGAACTAACGTATCAACTCTTTAGTTTATTCCTCCCCCACATACCTAAAACAGAACTTAAAATAATTGACATGACCCTAAGGATGTTCACTCATCCAATACTTGAACTAGATGCCGCTAAGTTAACAAAACACTTAGACACAATCCAAAAAGACAAAGAAGAGATTCTTGCCGACACACACAAACTAGGTATCACCAAGGATGATCTTATGTCCAACCCTAAGTTTGCTAAAGCATTGGAGCATTTCGGCGTTAAGGCACCTACCAAAACAAGTCTGCGTACAGGAGAAGAAACTTTTGCGTTCGCCAAAACTGACGAAGGTTTTTTAGCCCTGCAAGCCCACGAAGATATACAAGTCCAGACCTTAGTAGCCGCAAGGATTGGGCTTAAAAGCACACTTGAGGAAACACGTACTCAGAAGTTCCTAGCCATTGCAGGCCGGGGGACACTTCCTGTGCCGATTAAATACTATGCCGCCCACACAGGCAGGTGGGGTGGGTACGATAAAATTAACCTACAGAACCTACCAAGCAGAGGGCAGAACGCTAAAGTTTTGAAGTCCTGTATTACTGCCCCCCACGGATACACGCTTATTGAATCGGATTCGGCACAGATAGAAGCTAGGGTTTTAGCGTGGCTATCAGGTCAGGATGATTTGGTGGAATCCTTTCGTAAAGGAGAAGATGTATATAAGAAGATGGCTTCTGTTATTTATGGTAAGCCTGTGGAAGATATATCTTCTGCCCAACGTTTCATTGGCAAGACCACAATTTTGGGCGCAGGCTATTCGATGGGGTGGAGGAAGTTCCAGAACCAACTTAAAAACTTTGGTGTAGAAGTAGAAGCTCAAGAAGCAAGACGGATAATACAAGTATACCGTCAAGCTAACGCAAACATTACGGGGTTATGGAAAGAAGCCCAAGCCGCACTAATAGGGATGTATAAAAACAATGCTTACGTCATCGGTCGTAACGGTGTCCTTAGTGTCGTACCAGAACAGAACGCCATACGTTTACCATCAGGTTTATTGATGCGTTACGATAAGTTAAAGGTTGAGCAAGACGAGAACGGTATGCAGTTAGTATACCGAACGCGCCGAGGGTGGACTAAAATATATGGTGGTAAAGCTATAGAAAATGTATGTCAGGGAATAGCTAGATGTATCATGGCCGAACAAATGCTTATGATAGCTAGAAGGTACAAGGTATTGCTCACTGTACATGATTCTGTGGTATGCTGTGTGCCAGACAAGGAAGTCGATACCGCCGCATACTTTGTAGAAGAGTGTATGCAGTGGGTTCCTGTATGGGCAGAAGGGTTGCCTCTTACTGGAGACGTACAGATAGGGAAGAACTACGGAGACTGTAAGGAATGGAAAAACCCGCATGGTCTTTTAGCAGTATAAAAGCATTTGACCAATGCCCTAAGAAATACTACCACCTAAAGGTAGTCAAAGATTATGAGGAGCCTACTTCTCATGCGATGACGTATGGGACAGAGTTTCATACGGCCGCCGAACACTACCTTGACGGTACAGATAGTACGCTTGACCCCCGCTTTTCTTTTGCTCAAGAAATGCTAGACACTCTTAATGGGATGAAAGGAGAAAAACTTTGTGAATACAGGATGGGGTTGACTGCTAACCTTGAACCCTGTGAATTTTTTTCTCCCGATGTTTGGTGGAGAGGAGTAGCTGACTTAACTATCCTAGATAGGGAAACAGGTACTGCTAAGGTAATAGATTATAAAACAGGCAAGTCGGCTAGATATGCAGATAAAGGCCAACTGGAACTGATGGCTTTAGCCACATTCAAACACTTCCCCGAAGTCCAGAGAGTTAAAGGGGGGTTATTGTTTGTAGTATGTAATGCCTTTATTAAGGATACGTACACCATAGATCAGGAATCTGACCTCTGGAAAAAATGGTTGTTGGAATACGCTAAGTTACAAAAAGCATACGAGGTAGATGTGTGGAACGCTAGACCAACAGGTTTATGTAGAGCGCACTGCATCGTAACGGAATGTCCACATAACGGGAGGAGGTGATATGCCTTACAAAAATCCGAAAGATAGAAAGAAGCAAGTGAACAAGCCTGTAGGAAGCAAGCCGTTTAAAGCTCGAATGGAAAGACAACGAGCAAGGCGGGCGGTAGATGCAACAGGCAGGGATGCGAACAAGAATGGTAAAGCCGACAGGCGTGAGGGGAAAGATGTAAGCCACAACAAAGCCCTAAGTCGAGGCGGCTCCAACAAACAGGGGGTTCGTATTGAAAGCCGTAGTGCTAACCGATCAAGGAACTACCAAAAGAAGAAGAAGTAGATGGAAATAGTAGACAACAAAGCCCTTCTTCTGCGGGTACGCACTCCAGAAGCGATAACAACTGCCATACCTAAAAGTAAGGCGATGAAGGATAACCAAGTCCTAGTTAAGTGGGGGGTAGATGAATCGCGTGTTCTTAAAAATCTCAACATCCGAAACGTACCATCACCTATTCTTGGACAGTATGAATGGGGCGGACAGTATAAACCCTTTAAACATCAGAAACTTACATCGTCTTTCCTTACTCTTAACCAACGCGCTTTTTGTTTTAACGAGCAGGGTACAGGGAAAACAGCTTCTGCTATATGGGCTTCTGATTTCCTTTTAAAACAAGGAGTTATAAACCGCGTTCTGATTATATGCCCCCTTTCGATTATGGATTCGGCATGGAGAGCTGATCTTTTTAAATTTGCCATGCACCGAAGTGTGGATATCGCACATGGAGCGAAGCGTAAACGCCAAGAGATTATTGCGAATGGGGCTGATTACGTCATCATCAACTATGACGGGGTAGAGATAATCAGAGACGAGATTGAAGAAGGGGGTTTTGATTTGATTATTGCAGACGAAGCTACCCATTATAAAAACGCACAATCTAAAAGATGGAAAACCCTTAACTCCTTAATAGCGCCTTCTACATGGCTGTGGATGATGACAGGTACACCCGCCGCTCAATCTCCAGTGGACGCGTATGGGCTAGGGAAATTGGTAAACCCCCGAAATGTACCCCGATTCTTTAGCGGGTTTCGAGAGCTAGTGATGAACAAAGTTACGCAGTTTAAGTGGGTTCCAAAAGATTCAGCTACCGCTACCGTGTTCAATGCCTTACAACCTGCAATTAGATTTACTAAAGACCAATGCCTTGACCTACCCCCAATGACGTACACTAAAAGGGAAATACAACTCACAAGGCAGCAGCAAACTTATTATGACGTACTAAAACGTAAGATGGTAACTGTTGCGGCGGGGGAAGAGATTACTGCCGCTAACGCCGCTGTCAATATGAACAAGCTACTTCAAATCTCCTGTGGGGCTGTGTATAGCGATTCGGGCGAGACGGTAGAATTTGATGTGAAGAATCGCTATAAGGTCTTACGTGAGGTTATAGATGAGACAAGCCAAAAGGTATTGGTTTTCGTACCCTTTAAACACGTTATAGAAATCCTATGTGAGAAGCTCACAGCAGATGGCATCACGAACGAGATGATTAGGGGAGACGTATCAGCCAACCGCCGAACCGATATATTCAAACGCTTTCAAGAAACAGATAACCCTCGTGTACTTGTAATCCAACCACAAGCGGCGGCACATGGAGTCACTCTTACAGCCGCCAATACCGTAGTGTGGTGGGGGCCAGTACCTTCATTAGAGACTTACGCCCAAGCCAACGCTAGAGTACATAGGTCAGGGCAGACACACAGGTGTACTGTTGTCCAGCTGGAGGGTTCTAATGTAGAGAAACGTGTTTACGCACTCCTTGACAATAAAATAAACATCCACACAAAAATAATAGACTTATATAAAGAACTGCTTGAATAAGTAGAAATACCACACTATAATTCGTTTCTTAACACAGTGGGAGTGTGATATGAGTGATGATATACCTGTAGACAAGGCTGTGCGTATGTATCTCAAGGTACGCGAGGCTAAACGGGAGCTTTCTCAACGCTATAAAGAGGACGAAGAAGCTCTTAACGAAGACCTAGATAAGCTAGATGCGATACTGCAAGGGCATCTTGTAGCTAGTGGGAACAAAAGCGCCACCACCATAGACGGTCATCAATACTACCGTCAGGAACGTAGACGTTATACTACGAGTGATTGGGCGGCGTTGAATAAAGTGATAATGGAACATGAAGTTCCAGAGCTATTAGAGAAACGCATCCACCAAGGGAATATGAAGCAGTTCTTAATCGAGAACCCTGATGTATTACCTGCAGGGTTGCGATGTGACGCTGAATTTACTGTAACTGTAAGGAGATCGAAAAAATGATTTTACCCGAAGACAGATATGTCCCCATAGAAGACTTAGCAGGGCATCTTTCTTTAGCTGTAACTACAGTACGTAGTTGGGTACGTAGTGGTGTGATACCGCAAGAAAGCTACATCAAGGTGGGCAATACTTATCGCTTCTCTATACCAGAAGTGGTAGCAGGGTTGAAGAAGGGGAAGATCGAACCAGATTTAGTACCCGCACCTGACAATGTTCCATTCCACCAACAAGATTTGTTCGCGGATTTTTGCGAAGAAGACGAAACTTAAACTTAATGAATGAAGTAACGGACGAGAAAGAGTTATCTCCTCTCTTTAAGGGGTTAATTTCCCGCCTAAAAAATACTGATGCAGAGGTGGGTGTAAAACCTGCAGATAGAATCAGTATTAAGGGTGGGGTATTTACGTGCATAGGAACTGAAGGTGATAGGCGGGAGCTAGACGGGAACGATTTTGATGGGGTTATACTTAGTACCGCCCCTGTTTCCAGAACGTATTACCCTAACGCCTATGACCCTGACTCACACGTACGACCTTTATGTTGGTCTAGTGATACACGTAATGCACGGCCTGATGAAGATGTGGTAGAGAAACAAGCTGTTAACTGTCTGAACTGTGACCACAATATAAAAGGGTCAGGGGAAGGAAACAGTAGGGCATGTAGGTTTCACCAACGAGTAGCAGTAGCCATTATGGAAGAAGAGACGGTTGCCCCTAAGGTATTCCAACTCCAACTACCTGCTACAAGCGTGTTTGGGAAAGACCCACAGAAGATGTCTTTCCAAGCATATTTAAAGCACCTTAACACTCATAGCGCTCCGTTAGTTTATGTAGTTACCAATATAAGTTTTGATAAAGGAAGCACTTTACCTCGACTTATATTCAATCCAGTTCGGGCTTTATCCGAAGAAGAACTAGCATTAGCTGTGCGACTTAAAGACGAAACATCAACACAAAACGCACTTTTATTATCTAGTAAATCTAAATCACCCTTTGCTGTACAGGAAGGGTTTATTTATGCAAACAATGAGGACTTTAGTAATGGCAAATGAACAAAATAAATTTCACATTATCAACAATGTGAAAGCACGTTACCCTAAGATGGATAAACCTTATAGGTTCGACACATCAGCAGGGGAGAAAGGCAAGAGCGTTCCATGCGCGGCAACCGATGACGGCGCGGCCTATCAATTAGACTTTGTATTAACTCCCGATCAAGCCAAAGAGTTGTATAAGGTTATGAACACCGAGTATAAAAACTCATCTAAGCGTGATGATACGTGGGACAATAAACTAGACCAACCGTTTAAAGAAATGGAAGACGGTACGTTTGTAGGGAAAGCTTCTATAAAAGCGGCGTACGATGGTACACCTACAAAAACACCTGACCAGTTTGACGCGAAGACTAACCGCCTCCCCCAAGGATTCCAATTAACCACAGGTAGTGTAATAAACATTGCTGTAGTTGTTGTGCCTTATAAGATAGCGGCTACTAAAACTACTGGCGTGAGCTTGAGGTTAAGGTCAGTACAGATACTTGATCTGGCCGCAATGGTATCTGCGTCACCTTTTGAAGCTACAGAAGGGTTCGTAAATGCAGACGGTTTTTCAGCTGACCCTACTCCCTCACCTGCACCTACTGTAGTTGAGGGCGGTGATGATGCCGATGAACTCTTTGACGAACCTAAGGTCAAAACCCCTAAGGCAGAAGTTATCCCTGCAACACCTGAGACTAAAGAAGTAAATAGTCTGTTAGAAAAATGGGATGATGAATAACAATAAGTAACGCACCGTATAGGTGTAGGGATAAGCCTTACACCTATACCTAAGGGGATACTATGGAAACTAAAAAGTTTCTAAGTACGGTGCTGAGTGACCAAGGGCTTTATTGTGTATTGGGGATACGAACTAAAGACGATATAACGGTTCAGAAATTTTACAATACGATAGATTCAGTAGTTGATTCGGCACGTAACTTTGACCAAGACGGGTATGACACATACTTTGCGTTAAGTACGTTTAACAAACAATCTCGCAAAGCAGATAATTCACAAGAGCTTAAATCTTTCTTTTTAGATTTAGATTGTGGGGAGGGTAAGCCATACCCTCTCCAAGAGGATGCCATAAAAGCACTTCGGAGTTTTTGTGGGGCTTGTAACTTACCAAAACCTACTGCTGTAGTTAATTCGGGAAGGGGGGTGCATGTTTATTGGGCGCTTGAAAAAGGTTGCTCACGCGAACAATGGATTCCAGTTGCTGAACAGCTAAAAGGTGCATGTGCCAAACACGGGTTACATGCTGACCCTGTGGTGACAGCAGATGCCGCACGGATACTTAGAGTTCCTACCACTCATAATTTTAAAACTATCCCCGCCGCCGAGGTTCATCTCTATGGGGAGCTAAATGGTATTACTACACTAGAAGAATTTAGTGCTAAGTTTCACGACATACCTGTTATAACTCCTGTCTCTGTAGATAAAAAATTATTAGCCGAAGACAAAGAAAGAATTGAAGCTTTTGAGAATACGTATACCAAAAGTTTTGAGCGCATCCTAGCTAAAACAGGAGAAGGGAGAGGGTGTAACCAAATAAAAAACGCTATAGAGAACGCCGCTACCTTGTCTTATCCTGAGTGGGTAAGCACATTGTCTATAGCTAAAAGGTGTAGGGAAGGGAAGCAGGCCGTCCATGCTATATCCGAAGCGTATCCCGATTACTCTTATGAGGAAACGGAAAAGGTAGTGGCATCTTTAGACTACCCACATTCATGTGATACGTTTGAAGCCAACAACCCCGAATTTTGTGGGGGGTGTAAACATAAAGGGAAAATAAAATCTCCTATCGTGTTAGGTATGGAGATTAGAGAAGCTACTGAAGAGGATAACATTGTATATGCTGACAGCCCTCCATCTTCGGAAGACACAAACCACTCGGCCGGGGTGCCGCCCTTAAAGAACGTAGAGAAATACGATGTGCCAAAGTACCCCCACCCTTATTTTAGGGGGGCGAGAGGGGGTATATACTTGAGGAGCAAAGATAAAGAGGGCGACCCAAAAGAAGACCAAATCTACCGACAAGACCTTTACATCATAAAACGTCTCAAAGACCCTGTGAATGGCCCAACTTATGTATTCCGTCATCACACAATAAGAGAAGGGGTACGGGAGTTCTCGGTAGTGGGTACATCTCTATCCTCTAAGGAAGAGTTCCGTAAGAACATGGGCATGAATGACATTTTCTTATTGCCCAACGAAGTGGACAAGCTTATGAGATACGTAGCCACATGGGTTCGACAGTTACTAGAAACCCATGATGAAATCCCTGCTAAAACTCAATTCGGATGGACTGATAACCACAAATCTTTTGTAGTGGGCGACCAAGAAGTTTTTGCTCACACGATCAAGGAGAACCCTCCGTCTACAGCGACTGCCCAATACTTTAACTTCTTTGTCCCGAAGGGGGATTTAGAAGGGTGGAAAAAAGTTACTGAGTTTTATAACAAACCTAAGTTTGAAGTACACCAGTTCATGTTTGGACTCGCTTTTGGTTCTCCCCTTATGGAGTTCGTACCGAATATCGCGGGGGGTATATACCATATCACCAGTGGAGACTCAGGTTTTGGTAAGACTACAGGACAATGGGGCGGCGCAAGTGTGTGGGGCAACCATAAAAAACTCGTGCTAGATGGGGATGATACGACCAACTCCATGTGGAACAGAGCAGAGGTTTACAAAAACCTACCTGTGTACGTAGATGAAATTACTAATGTCCCCTCTAAACCTATGAGTGACTTTGTGTACCGTGTTACAGCAGGAAAACAACGAAATCGACAAACCACTAAGAATAACTTAGAGCGGTATAGAGGTGAAGAATGGAGCTTGCTCGTAGGCACATCAGCCAACTCTAGTCTCCTAGAAAAGATAGGAGAATACAAAGCACAGCCCAAAGGAGAGACTCAACGGGTGTTTGAACAACGAACTCCGCAACTGTTATTTTCTTCGGCTGAAGCGATTGCCTCTAGGGAATTAAATGAAAACCTTGTGGAGAATTACGGCCATGCGGGGATCGTCTATATCCAGTACGTCCTTAACAACATGGACGCTGTAAAACAATTACTAACTCAGACTACAGATCGTATCATCCGTGATGCTAACCTTACCCCCCAAAACCGTATATGGGCGGCAAAAACAGGGGCGGTGATAACGGGAGTGCGTATAGCCAAACATATGGGGCTTATTGATTGGGATACTGAGGCGTTACTGAAATGGGTGATCCACAAGCTACAAAGGTTGAGGATGGATATGAAAGAAATGGACATAAGTATCACCGAGATTATTGCTCAGTATTACAGCGAGAACATTAGGGGGGTACTGCGTATAAAGAGTACAGACGATGCGCGTAAGGGTGAAAATGCCCTAGACCTACTCCAAACAGCAGACCAGATGCCCACTTATAATTGGGTAGCCAGACATGAATACGATGTACAACGTCTGTACCTAATGGTTAAACCTTTCAAACAATGGTGTGTAAAACAACAACTTAACTACAATGGGGTAGTGGAACTTGCTACCAACGAACTGCGCGGTAAGAAAGAGAAGATACGGATGGGCAAAGGCACGACCATTACTCTACCTTCCATTACCGTACTATCCATTAATTGGGAAGACCAACAGCTTAACGACACGGCTGAAGCGCAAAGTGATATGTTAGAGAGGGAGCAAAATGAGGATACGGCTATCTGATTTATCACCTGACGGGGTACGCATAGTGGTAGATTGGGATAAATTCCTAACAGGTACGTCTCTATTCATCCCTTGTATAAACACCAAGAAAGCTTATGGCCAGCTGCTGGAGGTAACTAAGTTAGGAAAACATGAAGTGGTAAGTAGAGTAACTGTCGAATCGGGTAAGTATGGTATTCGTATATGGCGGTTAGTATGATAAAATATACAGCGTAGTATCCCTACTCTCCTTGGTCGGAGATCGCCCCCACTTCGGTGGGGGTTTTTAACTGTAGATATCGTAGAAATCAATCCCCAAAGCTTCAGCATTTCTTCTTTGTACGTCCGCTCTATTCCTTCGACTGTACGTAACACCCCCTGTAGTTTTTACTTCTTCTGTAGTTCTGAGGTGTCCCGCTATCGACCTCGCTATTGTACTACCATTTATAGAGAAGTTAGGATTACGTGCGTTATAGTCACCAATATCTTCCAGTATATCTGCCATTTCGTCACTATCACGTTCTCGCAAAGCAAAATAATAATCACGCAATAGGTCGCTTCGCTTTTCGTTTTTGACTCGTTCTTTACGTTTTTCAACTGCACTAAGCTCAAGCTGTTTAGTATAACTGGCAGGTACAAGACCCATCGCTTGTGCGCCTACATTCCACCAACTTAAATTTTCAGTGATAGGGTCACCTCGTAATGTATTGGCCCCCTCAGTACCATATCTATAAGCCTTTAATGGGTTAGAAGCAAAACTAGGGAGCATCTTTTCAATACCCCTTTGTACTTCCCCTTCGCCTACCATAGCCATTCCATCCATAGCACGTTTGCCTACTCCGTATACAGGCCCACCCACCATCTCCAAAAAGTCCAGTACCATGTGCTGATCGGTTTTGTTGGGGAGGGTGCGGTACACAAGGTTAGTCATACCTATACGAGGAGCTACATCAAGATTAGTTAAAGCGTTAATCGCTCCTGAATATAAACCTTCTCCGAAAAATCTTGCCGCGATGGTATCGGCATCGTCATCTTCATCATCTAGGAATACAGTGTTAGCCACAAATGTTATAAGTCCATATAAAGGTAATCCTTGAACACCTGCCATTAAACCTGAGGTGGCGAACAGCCCAACAATTTGTCTTTTGGCAACACGTTTTATTTCATTAGCTGTCGCTTCTGCTTTTTGTCTGTCTGCGTCCGTTAACTTAGATTCATCACCTTTATATTTAGCATCAGCAATACGTTTTAGTTCGGCGGGTAATGCGTTCTTTAACGCCTCTTTAGCCATCTTAAACTGGAGTGCGTACATAGAAATGCCAAAACGCTTATACATCATTAGCACACTACCTACACTGCCTTGTGCTACAGTCGGTGCGGTTTCGGTCATAGCACCACTGTTGGTTAAATCAATGTCTAACATGGCTTGGTTGGCTGCTTTAGTATAATCTGCTTGCGTAAGACGACCACCTTTTTTACCTGCTTTTATTCTAGCTAGTTCAAGGTCATAAGCCGCTATTGCAGTAATCTGCCTGTTAAATCTTTCTCCTTGATGAAACATAAACCCACTAATGTTATTGGCGGCTGTCCATGCGTTATTTGAGGGGTTATCCATGTCGATATTATCCGCTACAGTAGACCGATTTGCTTGACCCTGTGCTACAAGCATCTCTGCAAGAACCTTATAGCGTTTTAATTCTGGGGAGAGATTAGGGTCGTTCCAATTTACGTTAACTAAACTTGGGCCATCCCAAACCTCTGTATCTAATTCTTCCCCTAGAAAATTTACCATCTTCCGTTTACGGGGGGTTCCTAATAAAACCTTACGGGCTGTATTCATCGCCTTCCCGGCCTTTCCATATCCGTACTTTCCGCCTAGGTAGGGGAAGACAACAATAGGCAAGTTAGTAGCGTTTACCAGAACAGATGATACGTTCACACCTAAAGTGGCAGCAAATCCAGCAGACTTAAGTGCTTTAGACCAAGTTGCTAAATCAGGGTTCCTTATAAACTTCGTGTATTGGGTTATAGTTTCATTATAAAAAGTCTCGATATCAGGATTGTCAGGACTTAACTCATCCACCCGTTTTTTGATACGATTTTCCACTTCGCTAATCGGGACATCATATTCCAGATTAAGTAAGTTCATAACTCGTGAGGGCATGGCCTTTTCAAATACAGCTACATGGTCAGTTTCAAAACCTAAAACACCTTCTCTGGTTCGGAAAATTTGGGCCACTGCTTTTTCTGGCATACTATTAAGCAGCGCTTCTAATACATTATCTTGTACCTCTTTCGGAGCTTTTGCTTTTTTAAGGTCTTGCATAATGCTAAAGGCAACACCCGTGCTTAATTTATCTATAGCACTGTTCCTACCTTCTAATTGAGAGCCAACGGTGTAGCCTGTTTTTTCCCACTGAGTATCTAATATATCCATTTCTTCAAGTTTACTTATATACCAATCTCGTTGTGCTTCGTCCTTAAACAGCATTTTGCGCGGCTCTGGATCGCCTTTTAGTTTATAACTTAACCACACTGTACCTTCTCTATAGAAAGGGAAGTAAGCAGGTATACGTTCTTTACCCCGCATTAATTCAAATATTTTATCTCCCATTGTTTTACGTTCAAGAAGGTTAGTGGTATACGCGGCAAGACGGTCATCCATTGCCATAAGTGTATCGTCTAATTGCTTTTCGTGAGATTTTTGTAAAATCTTAAACGCTTTTTGTGTGTCGGGTTTTAACTTATTCCATAAGGCATGTAGTTTTTTATGTTCAGCAATTTGTTCTTTCTTACCACCTGATCTTTGAAGACCCCGTATATCTTCAGTAGTTGCTTTTGCTGCATCCAGTTTTTTCTGAAGCGTGATTATTTCGGCCTCGTTATCTGCACCAAGGTCATGGGCTTTTTTGGCTCTAGTTAAATCTTTATCAATAGTTTTTATTGCCTTGTTACTTAAATTGTTATTTAAAATAAAAGCCTCACGTTCTGCCGCAGTATCGAAATCTTGTTTTTCCTTTGTGTAGATTAACCCTAACTTATTACCTTTTGCATCTGTCCTAAACTTCCCTGTACTTTTTTCCCAATGCGCCCAATATCTCGTATATTCTGTTGCATCTGCAGAACCATCTAGCCTAGCTAAGTTCGTCTCACTTATAAAAGTGTTTAGGTTTTCTTTCTCCTTTTCGTCAGGCAGTAAAGCTCTTACTTGTTTACCTGTATCTTTTATCTGAGCAAGTTTTTTCTGGCGTTTGCCTACTTTTTCTTTTATAAGTATGAACAAATCTTCCAATGCGTTAACAGTTTTACCTATTGGCCCTTCAGTAAAATCTTTGCGGTACATCTCTACCAATACGTTAAGGGGCATAAAACTATTCAATAACTGTCGGGCTTTAGAGGGAGCTGACTTTAAATAATTGCGGGTAAGTTCAATAGACTCTTTCCTCTGTCCTTTGGTTATCTTACCTAGCCCTGCTTGTTTTCCTAAGTCATCTATACTTTTTTGTATTTCTTTAAACGTCATCTTCAGTAAGGGCGCATCCCTAGTGTCAGGCGCAGGACTCATAATAGAGTCTATTAAACTGTCTATGTCGCTAACTCCTTTACCTTTAATTGTTTTGGCCTTGAACCGAGTCTTTAAAATAAACCAATTAAATAATCTTCTAAGCGCATCTAGCGCCTTTTGGAATGCAGTAAGAGGTTCGCCTTTAACGGTTTGGTAAGGGATAGAAGCTACTTCTTCTCGGAACCTTGGGTTGGTATAAAACTCCGCTACAAATTCCTGAAGGCTTTCTGCTCCATAAGCACTACTCAATGCGTCTTTAACGTTGTCATAAATTTTTTGTAGCTGCTGTACAGCAGGGGCTTGGGGGTTATCGTCTATAACATGGGATAAAACTGCGTGTGACCCTTCATGCAACAAGGTGTGTACCGAAACATCCCCTTCGGTATTTATATAAATAGTATTGGTTTTAGGGTCAAACGCTCCCGCTAGTTCATGTTTAGACGCATACCGCCGCCACATAGGAAGGTTAGCGTTTATGGAAGTGCTACCAATGTTCTGCAAAATACCTCTAGCTACTCTTGCAACGAGAGGGTTTTTAGATTCTGCTAGTAACTGGTACACCCGTTTAATCTTACCGTTACTAATAGCGTTCTCGATCCGGCGAGGAACTTTTTCTAGCGTTGCTAATATTGCCGACTTAGGAAGGTTGTATGGGTAACCTAGCGCAAGCAAGCCCCCTCTACTTCCCATTTCACTCCTAGTTTCCGATGAGTCTAATTGAGATATTGTTCCATCACTTCCTATATACTCATCGAGCGCCTTTAGCTCTCGCCCACTTAAATTTTCAAGATAGTTTTGGTACGCAATATCAAACGCTGTTATAAATTCCCTACTATCACCTCCATATTTTTTCTTTAGGTTTTCTAGTAGTTGATATTGTTCTAAGTTAGCTGCTTTTATCTCTTCGTATTTTCGTTGCCTTTCTGCGTCTGATAAAATTTCTGGACTAACATCTAAAGCCTTGAGTGCTTCTTGCGCGTCCTTTACTTTTTTCGTAGCTTTTTTAATTTCTATCGTATTATTGTCTTTTGTTGCTTTCGTTAATGCTTTTTGTGCGCTAACTAAATCTTTATCTAATCTTACTTTTTGGGCTGTCTCTTCTTTGCCTCTTACTTTTTTAGCGAATTTGTCTCCTTGCATCGTGGCGGTTGTTGCTAATTTCTCATCTTTCTTTGTCTGTGCATCTTCTGCAACTTCATCTGCATCTAGTTCACTCTTGGGTATTCCCTGTTGAGCTTTTGTAAATGCGTCATCAAACGGCCCTGCAAACTTCTCACTTTCTTTTCCATGTTTGTTTTCTAAAGCTTTAAGTTGGCTTGCTGTTACCCCATCCCACTGTCGTATCTTGTTGTATCTTCGTTCCCATATCTTGTCGTCATCCATAACCCTATTGATAAAAGATTTACCGCTACGAAAATCTCTGGCAAACTCTTTTCGTTGTTCATTAAATGCAGCTATACCTTCAGGAGATAGATTTTCTGAAACCCATACTCCTGCATTGGCTCCATTCTCCATTCGTTTGCTTACATTTATTTCTTTTATTTCACTTTCTGATAGCCCTATATCGTTTAATGCTGCATCTGCGGCCATTGCTCGTACTGTTACATTAGCAATATCGTTAGGAGGTAAGTTTAGTCGGCTATAACCTCGACTGTATAAATTAGCGGCTCGTATTGGCCCTGCTTCACGTACGCTTTTACGTTCGGCCAGTGTGCTTATTGCGTCTATATCCCCTTTCATTACAGGAATAGACTTTTCTACCATAGTAGTCTGACTAATTTTAAATTTATCTACGTCATCTTTATTTTTAGGGGTCAGTTGAACATCTATTAAAGTATCTACTTCTTCTTTAATGTCCTTAGCTGCGCCTTGTTTTCTTTTTGGTTCATCTGTTGCTTCTTCAGAGGTAAGGGTTTCGTTTATTTCTGTAGCGGTATCGGTAGGGCCATCAGCACGATCATCAGAAGTTGCATCAATATCAGCAGCAGGTGGTCTGTCTAGTTTTCGTTCTTTGTCATCCAATCTTTGTTCTGTATCTACGATATTTCCTGACAGTGGGCCACCCGCAACTGGGCCACCAAAAACTTGATCGTTTGTAGATACGCGTTCTCCTACATCCCCATCCCTATTTTGTGCATCCTTACCAAATAATTGTTCGGCAATAGGACTTAATGCTAACCCCATTGCTGTTGGAGGTTGTGGGCCTGTTTCCCCTGCTACCTCAGCTACTGTCGCGTCTGTTTGAGCTTGTTCATTATAGGCTTGAGCAATTTCAGATTCCCTGATTGCATCTTCGATTGTTAATTGTTGTTGAGATTGACCCTCCGCAGCTAATAATCTTCTCTGCATATCTTGTTCGTCTGGTGTTAACCCTTGTTGTGGGGCAGGAGCGGGGGGAGCAGCTCCAAAAAGTTCACCTTGTACGCCTGACGAAGCAGGAACTCCTAACGCCATAGATGCCCCTACTATTTGAGCAGTAGCGGGATCGTTCCATCTAATACTGTTGGCAATATCTCTTTGTGTTTTTTCTTGGGCTTGGAGTTCTTTTACTCGTGCATCATATTCTTCACGGTTATTTACTACTTGCCCGTCAACATTTATAGGAAACGCCGAATCCGGTACATAATCGGCGGGAGGGGGGAGTAAAAGAGTTTCTTCTTCAACTCCTTCGGTTTCTTCGGTAGCAGTACCGCCACCTCTTGGTCTTCTAATAGCTAGTTCCATTAAGCCTTGGAGTAGACCACCGACCCCTGCACCCAACCCAAATGCTTCTTCGGTATTAGCGAATGCTCCTGTATCAGGGTTATACACTCCTTGAGCTATAAGGTTTTGTGCTATTTCAGCCGATGCTTCCTGTAACCCTTCTGAACCTGCTGCTGTCCCTATTCGATTAAGGCGAGCCACTATATTGGTAGCCGCTTCTTGCCCTACAGCGTCCTTTAACTTTTTAAACTTTTGATATGTCCTACCTATTCCGTACGGTACGACTGTCTCGCCAAGCCCCGGAAGTAGACCCAATCCCGCAGCTTTGCTAATTTGTTCTTCTGTCGCCCCTTCGGCCATAGCGCGTTGGGCAGCTTCACCAGAACCTGCGGCAGCACCTACTCCTACACCTGCTAACAATCCCGGTATACCGAACGGAGCAGTTGCTAGGAACGGAGCCGTAGAACCTAAACCTTCCGCAAGCATTCTAGTTATGGTGTCTTCATAGCCCCGCTTAGGAGCAAAAGGAGCTTGAGCCGCTTCTGTAATATCCTGTATAGCAGTACGAGCAGCTTGCTCTTGTTCTTCGGGGAGTAAAAAACTTGCGCCTGTAGCTGCGGAACCTAACAACCCTAACGCACCAGAAGCTAATCCTGCCCCTACTTCTCCGGCATACCCCATTCCTTCTTCGCCTAGACCAAATAAAGTACGATCTGGTTCAGGAGGGGGGGCAAGAATATCTACGCCTAACGCACGTTCCTGCCATTTTTCAGGGGCCATTGCGTTAGCTTGTTCAACACTTGTTCCTTCTGGGACAAAAAACTCAACACTTTCCCCATTGGTTAAAGGTACATTGGCATAAGGCATAGATTACGTACCACTAGGTGAGTTACTTATGGTTGTTCCACCACTAGCTACTTGTGGGATATTTCCCCCTCCCCCCGACATGGCATCCAAACCAAATCCGCGACCTCTAGTATAAGCCTCATAGTGTTTTCTTACATAATTTGCGTAAGCAGCGTCTCTGGCTGCAGGGTCTAACTGATCTAACTGGGCCATAAACATTAGATGGTTAGGATTATCTTGATACTTATCCCACGCGTCATCCGCCGCCTTTCTTTCAGCTTCGTTAAACTGAGTGTTTTGGGTAATAATTTGTCCCATTAATCTGCTATTAACAGTACGTGCTACGTCTGCTGCTCGTTGTGCTACCTGTGCGTAACCTAAGTCTGTCTGCATTACTGCTATATCTCTACGTACATCAGCAGTTAACTCAGCTAACAGAGCGTCTTGTTCTAGTTTTTGTTGTCCTAGTTGATACCCTACATCTGCCCCACCTACCGCTCCTAAAGCCCCGCTTTTAGTAGTTTGGCCTGCCCCTCCTGCTAACGCATTTTGTAACCGTAACCAATCTATACCCGTTCCGCTTGCAATACCTCCCGTTCCTTCAGGAGGATTAAAAGTATCTGCCTGACCCATTGTTACTGACTTTAATTTATCTACGTTAGTTGGTTCTGTTGGGGTACTTTTCCCATCCATGTTTCTCATGTCATACATTTCCGTAGTGATATCCTTATTAGGGCTGTCTCGCATCGTGATGGCCTCTAAAATATCTTCAACACTATCTGGTGTTTCACCTTGCCGTACAGTTTCTTCCCATGCTGCATCACGTTGTTGATTATTTTTTTCAAATTCTCTTCTTTTACGTTCAGCATCGGCAGGAGTTGTAAGCCCCATAGTTTCAGATACACCCAAAAGAAGTTCTTCACCTGACTTCCCTACTGTGCCTCTTGGATATTTTCCTATTTCCCTTAAATGCGAGCCGTCATTCATAACCCCCGGTGGGGTGTAACCAGAAAGTCCGTATTGAGCCATTACGTCTTGAGCTTCCTCTGCTCGTTGGTTTGCCCCTTTCTCCAGTAAATTAGCTTCTCTGGCATCGGCAACTTGTTGAGCTACTCCTGCCTCACTTTGTAAATCTCCATCCATACGAGATACAATATCTTCTCCATATCCTACTAAGGTTGGAAAATCAGGTTGGTCACTGTCTAGCCTGTCTCCACCTCCAGAGCGCACAATGTCTATTGAATCTGGCCCACCATAATAACCTGCTGCGGCTAATGCAGGATCGCCATCAGCTTTATCGTACATTTTCCTACCATACCTAATCCCTGC
>Ga0098041_1000145_pt1 | contig 28222 bp, 9 predicted proteins | sample 8_EtaG_FD_77066 | JGI IMG/M metagenome (GOLD analysis project Ga0098041, IMG submission 77066) | Marine viral communities from the Subarctic Pacific Ocean - 8_ETSP_OMZ_AT15162 metaG | ecosystem: Environmental > Aquatic > Marine > Oceanic | place: Pacific Ocean | collected 2015-01-08
GAACTGTTTGGAGAATATATTACCCATTTATTTGTTGAGTCGGATAATAATTCAAGTCCGGCTTGATTATCTGTTGATTCAATAGTAATTTTTTGAACACCCGCACCCTTTACGTGAAGGTTTGTATCGGGAGCATTAGTACCTATTCCTACTTTACCATCGTAAGAACCTTGTGAACCACCAACGAAGAAATCGGGAGTACCGCCCGCATTTCCTATCTCGACATCTGCTTCTCCATTATATGATAGATGTAGTTTTGACGTAGAATCTTCTTCATAGTGAAGTGCCAAATCATTTCCTGCTACTAATCTAATTCCATCTATGTCAAATTTAATGTAAGTATCTGAATCTCCATTATGACGAAGATATGAGTTTATACCGATGTCTCCCGCTACATCTAATTCGTAGTCGGGAGCATCAGTACCTATTCCAACTTTACCATCTTCTAAGATACGCATTCTTTCTGTACCTGCGGCTTCAGTTCCATCTGCTCCTGTATGAAATCTAATAGTAGTAGCAGGTTCACCCGAACCTGTTCCGCCCCCTAGATAAAGAGAATTATATCCATTTGCGGAATACCCATAAATTCCTGTCCATATATTTGTACCTGCATAAGTTTCAAACATTAACCTACCATCTTTAGCGGTATTTGCCGCTTCACTACTAGAAGCCAATATATTTCCAATAACGTGTAATTTTTCAGTTGGAGAAGTAGTACCTATTCCAACTCTAGCATTTGCACCATCAATTACCAATATGTCGGAATCATCTGCCGCACCTAGATACAATTTACTGCTTGCTTGTCGGTCATAAATATAGGAAATTGTTGCCGACTTAGTTATTAAGAGCGAACTTCCATCTGAACTACTTTCATCAGTATCACTAAGATATATTCTAGGAGTTGAAGACTGAACATATAAATTAGTTCCATCATATGTGAGGGTCGCTTCACCATTTATATTACTACCATCTACCGCAGTTACAATGCGATTGTTACTCCCGTTAGCAAGAGATAAGTTGCTACCTATTCCTGCAAGACTACTTGCACTAGACCACTGAAAATTACCACTACCATCCGTAGTTAAGGCTTGGTTTGCACTACCATCTGTGGCAGGTAATACCCATATTTGATTAGCAGATAAAGCAGGGGCTTCAAACCCTACATAGTTAGCACCTTCATAAAATCTTAATTCTTTGTTAGAACCATTTAATGATAAATTACCGGAAATATCAGTATCACCATCTACATCTAGTAAAGCGCTTGGGCTTGTATTACCTATTCCTACTTTACCATCATTAATTACCATGCTTGAATCTGTGGAATAGTCTCCACTAACACCAAAAGCGAGAACAGTATCATCAGTCCATATATTACCCCAAGCATTACTGCCACCAATAAAGACAGAAGCATTACTTGTTCTCTCAAACTTAGCAATAGCACCGCTATCGCCGCTTGCCACTTTTACATGAAGGGTTTCAGCAGGAGAAGTAGTACCTATTCCTAGACTGCCCGCTATACTGGATGTTCCAGTTCCGTCTACTTGCAGTCCTTTTCTTACTTTAAAATCTTTTTCCACCATATTCTTTTCACCATGATTTCACTTTCCATCATTGTTTGATTACCTGTGTCGCTGTGACAGCGCTCTTGAACGTGCCGCTGGACGTGGGTGTGAACTTTAATTGTATTTTACCACTGCCGCCTGAACCTGACTTTGCAGCACTGACCGTGCCTAATGGAGTATCGCTGTTACTAGCGATATATGCATAGGTGGTCATGAATATAGCGTTGTTATCAGCAGGTTCGCTTGCTCCCTTGTAAGTTACTAGAACCTCGAATGCATCCACATTAGTACCATCACTCACTTGTCCTACATACTTGACAGTCCTGTAAGTGGCATAGAGATACTCCTCTATCATGTATGCCGTACCACCAGTCCAAGACTGACTTGTCAATGCGTTAGTCTCTATGACCGATACCACATCTGCACTAGTACCGACTCCAACTTGCGTGAACTGCCCTGTGGTAGCAGTTGTGACTCCTATCGTGCTGTTGTCTATCGTACCGCCGCTTATTGTCAGGTCATTAGCGACATAGGTATCAGTGATTGCAGTCCCGTTCCAAACGCCAGTCGCTATCGTCCCGACGCTAGTGAGACTAGAATTAAGAACCGTACTGCCGAGTGTGGTTTGAGTAAGCACATCGTTAGAATTAATAATCAACTTCTTACCACTTGCTAGTTCTAAGTTTTCGGATGATGTCCAAGCATCGCTGCTGTCCACCCAGTTGAATGTCTTGTTTCCCTGACTGGATACTAGGGTTATACCACCACCGTCTACAGCAGCATCATTACCTAGACCCTTAGCGAGTTCTATGTTCTTGTCATCCAGTTCTATGGTGGTGGAGTTGACTGTGGTGGTCGTTCCATCCACTTGCAGATTACCGGCTATCGTGACTGTGGAGGACGCTGCCGCTGCACCGCCTGTGATGGTCAGCACGTTCTCGACACTGCCGTTGCTGCCTGAAGTGGCCACTGCGAATTGCATCGAACCCTTTTCGGAATTGCTAGTTACATCTTCTGCTTTCACTTTTATCATACCAAAGTTTTGGTTGTTTCCAGCGCTGTCATTGCCGTACCACTGTATATATCCGAAGATATCGTTGTTCTGACCTCCCTCATTACTGCCAAGCGCTCTGTTCGTGGTAAATCTAAGAACTTGACCATTTACAGCACTACCATTATCGGATGCTGTGTTCTTCAATACTAGACCGATAGCATCACTACTTGCACCAGTCTGAGTGAGTAGGCCACTAACTGAGTTGAATGTGAGGTTAGTCCCTGTCTTCGGCGCTAGGCTTCCGCTCGCTGCCGTTGCGAATAGTGGGAAGCATGTGGTATCTGATGACTCGTCTGCCACTGTGACCGTGGCTGCATTTCCGGTGACATTCACTGGAGGGGTGTATGTGAAAACGCCCGTGCTGTTGTTGTAGGCTAGGCTACCATCTCCCGATGGCGTACCCTCGCTGCCTACAGACAGGTCGCTGAGTGCTATTCCACCGCTTTGCGCTACCCAAGAAAGTGTACCAGTAGTTGTAGATTGCAGCACCTTACTACTACTGGAGGGGAAATCAGTAGGTAGAGTGTAAGTCTGAGCACCAGTGTTGTTTGAAGAAATGGCATTGGACGATGCTAGAAATCTAATTTCCCTCTCAGCAGCACCACTCGTTGCCCCTGTGAAAGCAAAATATGCACCGACTCTATTTAGGGTGGTATTTCCGCTTGTATCGATTTCAAGACGGGCTTGCCCAGTTCGCATTGGATTTTCGCTTGAATCTGCTACGTTATCATAGTCCTTCGCTATGTAACCTATTGCGAAGTTACCTGTGGTTGCTTGTCTGCCGACACCCCAACTATCAGCATTCGTAGCATCGCTTCTACCTACTGTGTAGATGGTTCCTTGTCCTGTGTTGGGTGCCTCTTCCGCGTTGTCTACAATAAACACACCACCCATGTGCTCTACATGCATTCCCGCTAGGTCGTCGTTGGCTATGTCAGAGTATAACCTCACCTCTGCGTACTTATTGGTATTAGCACTGGCAGCACTCCCACCACCACCTAGATTTCCACCTGATGCTACGTAGTCACCATTGATTTGCAGTAGGGTGTTGGTCTCTCTAGCAGTTCCGTTTACCCTAGCGTGACTAGTAGCGAGCAAGGAAGTGACAGATGCTGTTGCTTGTGCAGCCGCACCGATGATTGTACCATCTATCGAGCCACCATTTATGTCTACGTTTTGTCCGAAGACAATCTGCTCGCTGCTATTAGTTGTGATGAACTTCATGTAGGAATTACCGCCTTCATTGATGTTGAGGGCGTCTGCTAGATTGTCTCCGAGGGTTATCTTGGATTTGGTTGTGTTAGCGCCGCTGAAGTCTATGTTGAGACCAGTCCCGGCTGCATCGACGCTTATGCTGTCTGCGTTTATGTCACCTGCATTGGTGATATTTCCTTCACTCAGATTGAGGCTCGTGGAGATGATGACCTCGCCAGTTCCCTTCGGCGTTATGTTGATGTCGAGGTTAGCAGTACCGCCGTCCGCTGTCGCTGCTATCGTGTTCCCTCTGATGTCAAGCCCCGATGAGGTCAGTGTGCTGCTAGCGTGGGTGTTGAACTCCTTTGCATATACAACCGCATCAGTGCCACTGCTACCGCTTGCATTGGATACGACTATATTACCATCGCTTACGATGATACCCTTTTGAACCTTGAAGTCTGTTTCTGCCATATTCTATCCTCATATCGCAAATGCTTGCCATCCTATCTTGTATGCGTAAGTGTCGCCATTCTGAGTGCCCGGTGCTGTGAGTGTTAGTCTCACGTTATCACCGCTGATATCCGCGCCAATAGTCACAGCAGCGATGCCTGTATCGCTTCTTACTGAGCCATACGTCGTCACAGACGCAGCACTGCCAGTATGAGTGAGCAACACTTCGTGAGCCTCGTATCTAGTGTCGGTGCTGTTGATGAGTTCGACCATTATCTTAGCACTGCGGAACTGAGTCTTGGTGAATAGGTTCACGTTGGTTGCTGATGAACTGCTAAGAGCACCTGAGCCGTTAACGTAATCAAATCCTATGCTCTTCATCTGCAAAGTTGCTAGTGGTGTACCTTGCTTAACTCCCACTCTGTCATTCGCAACATCTACTTTCAACACATCCGTGTCTATGGCAACCGTGCTGCTGCCTGTGATGGTGGTGGCGGTGAGCGCACCGCTGTCCAGCGATGTAAAATAACCATTAGTCCATTTCCTCCCGCTTGTCCCCACTGTCTTGCCCGAACTCTTCTGCACCAAGTGCTCACTGGATTCCCAAGCATCGGTTGTGTTATTCCAAAGGAAATCCTTGTCCCCGTCGGACGAGTCGACGATGATTCCAGCGCCGTTGACAGCACTATCTCCACCTGCTCCCTTGCCGACTTCTATGGTCAAGTCCTCGACCTCTATCGTACCCACGTTCAGGGTCGTGCTGTCACCGCTGACGGTCAAGTTACCAGTCACAGTCAGGTCATTGTTGACAACTAGCGTGGTAGCGCCTATGTTGGTTATGGTGTTCAGGTTCGTCGGTAGGTCGCCGCTTGCTATTGTGTCGAATATGATTGCATCAGGTGTGCTGTTGACTTGCAGGAACTTGTTCGCCGCACTAGTGAAGTTGGCCGGTGTGTCTGTTAGACCTAGAATAGTGGTTGCACCGACGCTATCTCCATCGAGCAGAATCTTGGTAGAACCAAAGTACAACCTGTCATCGTCCTCATCTCTCCACAACGTGCTAGCAGAAGGCGAACCGGGATTGGTTGTGACTGAACTCTTGAAGACTATACCAGTGGGGTTCTCAAGCAGGTTGTTCATAGAAACCTTGCCATTTATAGTAAGTATGTTTGAGGAGTAACTAAGGTCTGAAGACGCGGAGAAGTTGTTGCCGCTCTTGACCTGTATCTGACCGTTTGCGCTTCCGGCTACTGCTACGTTGATGTTTCCTGATACGAAGGATTGTTGCCATCCGTTGTCTGAATCTGCACCACCTGCATTTCCTGCCCAAGTGAATATGATGCTCTGACCCGCTGCTATTGTGTATGAGTTCGCACCGCTGTTCCCGTCGTTCGAGCCATTGAATGAGATTGCAGAGGAGTCGCTACTGTAATTGTATACGTTTATCGTGTGGCTGATTGGAAAATCACCTACTGGATTCAACTGTCGTGTGCCTCCAGCGGCGTGTAGGAGGAAGTGAGTACCACCATCCTTCTTGAAGGTCAGATTACCATTCATGTTTTCGTTAAGTATGGTCGCGTTAGGCCCTAGTCTCCAAGTGTACCTAGCGCTACCTTGTTCACCGCTGAAGAATAGAACGCTCTCATCAGCCTCGTTCTTGCTCATCCATAGAGCACCAAACTTAGAGCCTGTGAAAGAGCCATTCTCATTACTACCCCCATGCATACCATCAAGCAAATCGTGCTTGTTGATTCTGTTGGTGTAGACTGCGACATCATCCTTCGTCATAGGAGCCATGTATAATGGCGCATTAGGACGGATGAAAGTACGCATGTCATATATGTTAGCGACAGTAAGATTCAAGTCGTTATTCGTACCATTAGATGCATCCCTTGTTACTTTGAGAACTGCTAACACAGTACTTTGTTTGCTTGAAAGTGCAGATTTAGGGTCACTAAGGAATGCTTCAGGAGTGATTGGAAATCCACTTGTTACTGGAGTGCCCATCTCGACCTGTATATGCGAACTACCACCATTCGTAGATACATACACTACTAGGAGGGCTGTATGTGACGCATTAGTGAGTTCAGTACCTCCGCCCTCTATGGTAGATGACTTGAGTTGTAATGAGAAGTCCAATGGGTCATCATGCCCAGCATCGTAGCCACCGCCAAAGTCCACTAGCAGACCATCTATGGATGCATAGCCTCCTTTAATTGTCAGTACGTTAACCGATGCTGATATCGCACCCGGTAAGTCTGCTGGTGTGTTTCTTCTTCCTGATGTACTAGTAGCACCATCCTCGTACAGCATAATTCCATTTCCATGGATTGCTTCATACAGATTAGTCAATGAAGGTGACAAGAGAAAGTCACCATCGGTGAGGTTTTCCTTAATATTACCACTTAATGGATTCGCCATTTTATTGCACCTCTATTACTAATTGTATCTTGACTTCATTGTTCACACTCTTATTAATCGGCCTGAAAACATGTCGAGTAATCGGTGTAAACCCATTCGTACCACGTAGTTGCACGAAGACTTCCTTCAAAGTTTCATCGTAAGAATCGGCTGTTGAGAGCGTACCTTCGACCAAAAGTGTTGCGTTATCGAGTATTTTGACAGTTGGTGATATGGTGACAGCAGGACGTCCAGCAGCACCATCGGACGAGGTTGCGGGAGTGCCGTCAAATCCTATCACCATCTCGTTGATGTTATTCGCTACTGTTTCTATCATTAGTCTCTTCAAATGGTCGTTTGCTGGCATTATAATTCCCCTCTCATAGTTATCGACGTTCCCTTGTTTAACCCTAGCACTTTGTTATTCCCACCTATCATACCTCTATTTCCGTTTCGGCCAATAAGAAAACCATTCTGTGCTACTTTAGTGAGTGTTATCATGGGTACTATGGTTATGTCGAATGTGTTAAAGAAGGAAAAGTTCTCCTCCGTAATCTGCTGATTTATGTCCGGGTTTCTAACAGATGACTCAGTAATACCTGTTTCAAATATACCTTGTAGTATACCATCTATACCACTCTTCACGCTAGTGAATACGAAGTCCGATACCGAACGCGCCATCTTGTGGGTGGCTTCTATAATGACATGCTTCTGACCGTCGTACATTACTATGTCTCCCGGCATTAAATCGAATGATGAGGGATGTCCTGCTGTTTCTATTCTACCTTCCATAGCACTATTGGCCTTGAGCATCTTTCTCGCAACCCTCCTTGCTTGTTGCATGGATGTGATAGATGCATCAAATACGGGGGTTATACCCTCTATTACATCATTGTCGAATCTACCTTGTTGCCTAGACCTATCATCCATAGTTACTAGAAGTTCCTCGTTAAGGGCTATGTTCCTGCCTCTAACTGATACTCTGTTCTGACTGTCATGCACTGGAATGGTATCCTTGTTGCCCAGTCTTATATTAGCATCAAGTATTCTTAGGGAGGAGAAGTAAGACATAGGTACGTGTAAGAGCGAACCGAACCTATTGAAGACCGGAATAGCATTGTCGTGCTTGGATAGGTATCTTAGCGATGTTATTAGATTGACCCCGTTGAAGTTGGCTGCTAGGAACACATTGCTGTGTTGCCTTCTCTGAGAACTGTTGACCGTGTTCAGCGGATTGCCTATGGATACGGATGTGATAGAGCCTGTTATGCTATCTCCTAGTCTCATGGCTAAGTCAGTGGTTCTGAATCCCACATCTACTGTCTGCCCGAATCTCACAGCATCGTCATTGAATCCTATGCTCCTCAAACTCTTCCCCTTCATGTTTCTTAATTCCACACGCAAGCCTTCATCAGTTAAAGTGGTGGTTTTACCTAGTAGTCTCTTACCATCATTGACTGCACCGTAGAGAAGAGGAGTGCTCGCATTCTTGCCCTTGCTTCCGTATATCGCGTTTTTCAAAGTATGACCATCTGTCTCCCTATGTGTCAAATATGCAGTGGACTCGCTTTCTACAAGGGAATATGTTTTCTCAGTGGCTAAGTCGTAGTTCTCAGCATTGTTGTTTTCTATCGTAACCTTGCTACCCTCGCTACTACTCTCTACTTTCGCATAGTGCAATGCGTTATCCACAAATACAGGCGCTCTTAGTTTAGTGGCCATGGTTACTAAAGAGGTATCAAAACTACCTTGAGCAGGTGTTATTCTTACCATCATGCACCATCTCCACTGTGGTCTGATGTATTGAAGTTTATATCTCCTTTGTGTCCTTTACCATGCAATGCTTGACTAAATCTAGGTTTAACCCTATAATCCATTCTCATAGATACAGTATCCGTATCAATTGCTTGTCTTCTTCTAGGTGCGTCTGAGCGATGATGTTGAAGAGTGTTGTTTGTGATAGTCGCTGTCGTTATGGTAGATAGGAGGCTGTTGCTGTCATAGCCCGCTGCTTCCGTACCGGGTAATTTAGGGCCTTTCCCACCGGGTACTTGCAATGCAGCATCCCAATTCGAGAAGATAGGTATGTATGGGCCATTGCTATCAGGTATGCTTCGTCCAGTAGGTAAGTTATCTATATCCGCTCTACCGCCCGGCGTTTCATATGTGAATACCCCATACTTGCCTCCTGATGTGGCTCTTAGGTAGTTCTGAGCGTATTGTGGTGAAGAAGAGTGCAATGAATCATGTGGTCTGAATACCTCCACATGCTTAGCATCTAACAGACGTATCGGTCTGAGTAGAAAACGTACGAGCGAGTCGCTCTCATTGTTCCTGACAGTGTTGCTCGTGAAAGTGGAATCTTGGTAGGGGTTGCTTGTGTTGGTGCTCCCAGTGAGATTGGATAATCCCCATCCTGTGTCATCAAAATATCCAGCGTAATTGAATGACTCAAGCATGTATGAACCGCCGTACGGCCTGAATATGTTAGTATGTGAGAACTTGTGAGCACTGTTGAGGGATGACCCTCCACTCTGCCTTGCGAAGGATATGTTGGTGTAGTTTGCATCAGATAGCGTTGATGCGCCTGATAGCAGATTAGATGCACCGAGTAAGGTGACTCTCTGACCCACGTTCCTGTCAGTGTGTAGGCTATGTGCCTCTGTGTTAATTACCACGTGACTCTGCTCTATGTCTTCGCTTACCTCCGCATCAAGACCTATTCTAGGGCTACTACGAGATATCGCTGACTTGTGTGGCGTATCACCCACTATCTTCTCGACTCTATCGCTCACTACCGCATCGAGTTTGATGAGTCCTTTGTCGTCTATGCCTAGCCTAGCGCTGATGCCTCGTTTAACCTCGTCATTCTGAAGCAAATCGTCTCTAGGTCTTAGTAAACCATCACCGAAAAGCGGCTCTGCCGTATTATGGCTGAGTACGATACCTGTCTTGCTTATTGGGTCTGATAGACCAGTTAAGACGTCTTCATTGAGCATAGTGGGGTATCGAATACCTCTACCGCTACCCATGTCTCCTACTCTTAGAGAGTGTGTTGGTGCGAATACATCCACTAGGTCATTATCCGTACTGTTTAGATTCTCGTCGTTGTCAGTGCCTCCGAAGCGTGGTATGTTGTATCCAGTGGTGATACTGACATTACCATTGGAGAAGTTCACAAGACCCTTCAGATTGAAGATTGGTTTAGCATCGTTCCATATCCTACGATATGGGCTTCTGTTATTTCTTCTGTCGTATTCGTACGCATCACCTGCGTCCCATGCTGGTCTGATGCCGAATCCACGCACTGGAGCACGCCTCACGTCCTCTCCACGCTCATTACCCCACCAATCCACCAAGTAGTGCTGAGAAGCCACAGAGAGGCTTGTAATGCCTAATCCATTGACATCTCCCCACCAGTCTCTTCGAACTGCACTTGGATTGCGTATGGTACGCACTGGTGTGCCGAATGGCCTTGTCATCCTTCTACCGTCACTATACCTCACCTGAGTCTCCTGCTTGTCATGTCCTAGCATACCAGCGAAGTTGGTCTGCCTCTCCATCACACCTACGTATGTGGTTGGGAATGTGCTGCTGCTAGTACCATTGCCACCCCACTCCCAGTCCGTGGACTCCATCTGCACGAGTGGGCCGCTGTCCGCGTCCGTGGTGTTCTTGCCCTCTACATTGGCCGTATTCTCGTACATCATACGGGCTGGTGATAGACCGTACCGTGGTCTGTTAGTGGCTTGCAGTACACCGAAACGGTGACCGTACGCTCTTCTCTCGGTAGCATCTGCGGTCGTTGTAGTGATTCCAGCAGAGATGGCATAACTACCATCATCGTCGCTATCTACGAACTTGTGCTGCGTGGCAGATGAAAAGTTAGCCCTCTGTGATGTGTCGTGTGCGTTCCATGTAGTACCTACCATGGAGTAGTACCCCAAATCGCTGGCCTGTGCACCACCACGGCTACCGCATGGCCAGTATCCTGCTAGCATGATATTAGTGCCCCCAGCGTCGTGTGTGCTGTCACCAGCCACCGCCGTACCATCTTTCAGAGAGATACTAGGCGTCTTGATGAGGAAGTCGAATGGCCCATTGCTTATTGCATATGAGAAATCATGGTAGTGTATGGTCTCGAAATGCTCAGGTAGGCTATTGTACGCCTTCTTATCTATCGCATTGCCTCCAAATGTCGTTCTACTATCCGAGAAGTATGTATTAGGTCTACCTAGATTATGGTGCCACATGCATAGGAATGCATCGGGTACGTATCCTGAGTTGGTATCCCTATTACCTAATATGACATCATCTAATATATTTGCGAATATACTTCTTCTCTTATCTGTAATTATAGTACCAGTAGGTATATTGTTGAATGCTGAGGATAGTCTTAGAACTGCACCATCGAATAGGTTTGTCCAAAACACATCACTACCTCCAGCAACTTGTATATAGTCGCCCTTGTTTATGTCAAAATTGCTTCCACTGCGGTTTACAAGTGCTTTAGAATACTTATTGCCGTTTTTAGCAGTATATTCGATTACCTCGGAATAGTAGTTTTTCAAAGGAAATAGATTAGAGTTGTCAATTTGTATTCTACCACTGCTGGAATCAAAACTAATCACGGTAGTTTTAGGTACTAAACTGATACTTTGCATATTACCTGAGTATATATCTATATATGCAGAAGTATATCCATTAATTGTTAACTGTTTTCCTATACTTCCAAATGTATTTCTACATATATGATAATAATCGTGAGGTGTATATTGAGACATTTTCAAAAATGCACCTGAATTACCTGATGGGTCTTCCTTATGCAATATACTCCACCAAGGTATATTCAAGGTATATCCGGGTGTAGCAGGACTGAACATCGCCGAATATGGGAATCCTCTACGTGTAAATGACGGGCTTTCTGTTAATTGTACCCCTAATGGGTTATACGACATCAATAAAGGTATATTTGTGAATTGACTGCCGGGGTCGGGGTTTATGTCCAGCATCACCTCATTAACGAATACCTCGCATCCTCTTACATCAGCACCTACTTCCTTTGCTAATACGAGCGTTAAACCCCCTTTGGTAGCATCTTCCTTTATTGCTACGACTGTGTTTATCTGCTGACTAGTTAATTTACCGTGATTGTGATAACCCACTAATTGGTTATCGAATACATTTGGCTGTATTACTATCTGATATGCACCTACCTCAACCGGGTCAGGGAAGTGTCTGCCTAATGTGTAATTACCCGCTGCCTCAAGAACCACACTATGCCCTCCTAGTTTGTTAATATCACCTGCGTTAGTACCACTGGAAGCCAGTATACCGTATCCATCGTATCTAACTCCAGTTTCAAACATCAGTGAGAATGCACCTCCGTGTATGTCGCTTGGGCCGCTTGGTGCAGCGTTTATCGCACTGAAGTTTATCTCAGGCTCTAACGGGTTGATGTTGTCTGCTAGATTAGTTATGTTAGTTTTCTTGTTAGTCTGAGTCTTCAGGTTATCGAAGAATGCGGTATCTTTGAATCCAGTTCTAATCCCGTAGTCAAGTAGGTGTCTCTTGTATAGCGACTGATATGCTGGATGTGCCCAGTGTCCGGGTAACATAGGCATAGTAGGTGTGACGAAGTGATGCCCCATTCTTGGGAACGGCATTGGTGTTAGTTTGGGTCTGCTGTAAGCATTGTACGCTACTGAGTCTCCGTTGAAGTAAAGGGTCTCAGCCATGTCGGGGGAATTACCACTGACCTCCGCGTGGTCGCGCATTCTCCTTGCAGCAAAGAACCGTGTACTACCAGCAGGTACGTAATATGATGGTACTACCTTCACAGTAGCATCAGGCTCGTACTCACCGCTAGTTGTATTCAAGGTGAAATACTTTGATAAGAAGTCTGCTAGTTCTATGTCTCCTGTTACGCCTTTGAACCAGTTCTGCTCCACACCTGATGTGCCCGTGCTTGTATAAGACATCACAACTCCCTCCTCGGTCACAGTGTCGTACATCCTGATGAATCGTCTGTTATCACTAACTTCCTTTGTACCGAAGCCTGAGTAGTTTAGTATCTCATTACCAGCAGAGACGCTGATATTGTTGTCAAAAACAGGGTTTTGGTACAATCCAACAGTCATCTTCAAGTTACTGTTGGTAGCGTCCCATGACGTTACTTTACCGTTGTAGTTTCTCACACCACTGGCATGCGTGTACACAGTCGGGTATCGGTGGGTGTGGCTATGCCCCATCTTTGTCACATGGAAGAACAGTGTCCTATCATGCAGTTCATACGATGTGTCTAGCGGATTGTTGTTATTCCATGCTCCGATTTGAGAGTCAAAGGTTACTGGGTCTATCCTCTCCCAGTTGTGGTCTTCGTATGTAGGCGACATTCTAGGGCCAGCAACTGAGTTGTTGAAAAGATGACTGGTGTATGATGACCCTAAGTCGGGGTGGTGCATACCTCCACTTCCGATAGTCTCGTTCTGATATGCTTGTAGTGGGTCGAAACCTGAACGCACCACTATGTTACCCGGTATCGAATCAGGATTAGGTAGCATTACCTTGAGATTAGGGGTATTTCCACTGTTTGCTAATGCTGGTGCTCTACCCTTGATTGCTCTATTCTCAGTCCCTCTGAAACCACGTATGACAGTTCCCAGTGGACTACCGCCCTCTATGTTGTGCTTCTCACCAGCATCATCTACAACGGTGATTGCTCTGAACTGAACTTCCTCATTGGGTATCATTAACACGTTGTTAACCTTGTAGGGATGCTTTCTCATTAAATCGGGATGAGATAGTTCCTGTGCTTGCAGCACTGGCAGCATGGCACCGTTCGTGGTCTCGAATGTGAATCTCACATTACCTAGTAGTTTCTCTCCTGTGGTGTATGCTGTACCGCTTGCTATTCTAGTAGTCCAAGGCACTGCACCCAATCCTCTTGCATTGGATGTAGGAAGCGACAAGTTGCCTCCATCCATTCTCTTCCATACTATGTTCTCCACTGAGAAGTTCTTCACTGCGGAGTCCTCGTACATTTGGAATCCATTGACATCACCTAACCAGTACGGTGTTGGGTATGATGCGCTGTGTACGACACTATGTTTGTCTGCTGATGTATTCCTCTCAGCGTCATTGCTCTCTAGCAGTACAGAGCCAACGGAATGGTCTAGGTCGAATAGCAGGTCTCCTATCTTGTTGAGACCCGGCACTGCGTTCTTGAGTTTTCTGTCCTTTTCGCTACCATCGCTACCTGTGACTGCTGAGTGAAAGTACGAGCCTGTGCCCGGTGTATGAGTGAATGTGGTATCTGCCCAGTTAGTGTTCGTGAGCGTACCGCTAGGTAGAGCAGTGGTGTCTAGTATGAGCGCCTCTACGTTAGGGCCAGCATTCGCTGGTGCGATGAACCTGTCCTCACCATGTATTCTCTCATCCCACCTAGTCGTACCTGCGTAGTGTATTGGATTACTGGATTGGCCATGTATGTGTAGCCAATCTCCTGTACCCTCGATGCCGTCATTATCTCTCTTGCATATCAGAGTGGACTCAGCATTGTACGATACTACGATGAAAGCATGAGAGTACAGCCCCTGTGGTCGAGTGAGTTCCTCCGGGAGCGTACCGGCGTAGTTCGATGGGTCTGCCCATTGGTTGGCGTTGCCTGTCTCGTCCGTGTCCTTGAAGTTGTATGTATAGGAAGACCAACCGCCTTTACTGGGGGCTGTATGGTTATACTGTGAGTAAAAGTTGGCTTTCTTCATGTGAGTGCCTAGGTTGTTCCCTATGCCGTCTATGCTAGGCGTGCTCTCAGGACTGCCAAACATCGATGTTACTACCGGTACGTGACTGTGCAGTCCCACTACCGTACCAGCAGTACCGTATGGTGAGAATGCTAACATTGGGTGGTAAGCGCCTAATCCCGCTGCATATCCAGTGGTGTTCGTAGTGGATGAGTTCTTGGTTACGCTAGTCGTAATCTTCAGGCTATTGAGATATGAGTATCTTTCACCGTGCCATCCAACAGAGCCTATTGGACGTGTCCTATCTATCGCATCTGCTATGCCTGAGAAGTGCACTTGACACATATGGTCTCTAGTAGTAGCATTCTCATTGTTGAACCTCATAGTACCGGCTTTAGTCCATACGTAGATATCGTAAGTGTTGTTTATTGTTGGGAATGAGTTGGCTGTGAATGTGGCTGAGTTCTCTGCTTTGCTGTACCCCTTGAGTCTGTTTGGAGCCATGTAGAACTTAACCTTCCAGTTGCTGCTGTCTTTGAGTACCTCCCTAGAGTGATAAGGTACCCATGCATAGTCAGACCCTCCATCATCCTTGTAGAGCCTGAGCCAACCTGATGCTGGAGTCTGCTCCAATTGAGCCTGTGTGAATGCTGGTGAGCCTGTTCCCGACATTATGTGATACCCAGCGGTATCCGATACGTCATATGTCGCTACTGCACCGAGATTGACCCAAGAATACCTATCTTGCTGCATTGAGTTACCCATGGATGGCATGTGTGAACCACCCATGGCTTTGAGTGCCCCAGCACCGGGAAATGCGTTAATGGCTGCTCCTACGACGGTGGCGAGTTCTTCTCCGTTCTGACATCGAGTTCCGTCAACTACTATGTACTCCATCTTAGCATCTGTAACAGATACGTTATCTGTTTCGTTACCTCCCTGACCTCCGCTAGCCACACCGCTGATGTAATCAAGTATTCTACCAGTCATGACGCCTGATGCTCTGAATGCAGTGGGATGTACTTGTTTGGCAGCCTCCCAATGAGGCCCTCCACCACCACTCTGATTTACTGCTCCCTTGATTCTTGTAGCCTTGTTTGGATGTGGTGGGTTGAATGTGATTTGGTTGTCCATCCAGTGACCTCCGGGATGGAAGCCCCCATCCATGTGGAACACGGTATCTGCTGCCATTGCTATGCCGAAGCCTATGGTAGGAGTGTGAGAGCGGGGGAACATCAGAGATAGGTTGGATGCGTTCGTTGGGGTATCATCATTGAATTGCTGGCCGTAGTGCCTACCATGTGCTGGTCTCTGTGCTAGTATTACCTTGTTGGCGTATCCAGCGGGACTCTCCCAGTTGACCATTGCCTTCCAGTGAAAACCAGCCCTAGCAGCGTAGTTCGAGTTGCTAGGAGGTGTGTGATACAACGCAGTATCCATTGGTGGTGGCGGTGATGCCCAGTGATTACCCACTGTGACTACTCTACCCGGATATGGCTCTAATGTGTTACTACCCACGGTACTTCCGAACAAGGTACTACCAGTAGTGGATACTTCCTTGGTGAATGGGAAAGCCTGTCCCGGCCCGAATATCAGGTAGGTGGTTTTGTTGTCTATGTCCACACCATCAACGTGGTCTTCGTACCGAGCAGTCTGATGCGCAAATCTCAGCACCAATGGTACTGGTTTGGCTTTAATGAGGTCGTGAGTCAGGTCGTTGTTACCAGCCGGATTGCTATACTTCGTCACACCCTTGTCAAGGTCAGGGGAGAGCACGTTGTCCTTGTTGAACGCTGGTGGTGTTATGCTGCCGCGATGCTGGTTGCATAGTGCTGTACCGGGGAAGAAGGCAAACATAGCATTCGCATCAAGTATGGCATGGCTGGATGATATCTCGCTAGCATTCTGTAATCCTGCCACACCCATCGGCCCATTGGCGTATGGGTGAGTGTAGAACGAGGAGTAATCGTTTTGCGTACCATCATTTACATCTAGTACTACACCGCTAAAGCCTCCACCGAAGAACAGTGGTACGCTGTGGTCGTCTCCGCTCTTACCTCCTCTGAAGTACACTATCGGTTCTGACATGACGCTACCGAGAGACCTGAGACCTGCGAACTCCCTAGCCCTCTTCGAGTCTGCGAATAGGGAAAATATCACACTATCTAATGGGATAGGTTTCAAAACACCTGTGGTAGAACCTGTGAAAGTCAGTGTCTGATTGGTCTTGCTACCACCAGTGGTGGAATGACTGAGTTCAAACGTGGTGTCGTTGGTTATGCTGTTTATGATAGCATTATTGGGTATGTCAGTACCACTGACCTTCATGCCTACGAATAATGAGGATGTGCTATCCATCGTTATCGTGGGGTCGTTGTTGTAATCGCAAGTGGCATCTGTGAAAATATCGGTCGTTTCACTCCATGTTAGCATTGAAGAGACAAATGGTATTTCAGGCCAATTGTCGGATTGTGATTTGTCATCCCATATTAGAAGACTAGCATCGGAAGAAACCGTAGATGTCACATATCTACTAACCGTGGCAAATACATCGTTTCTGAAGAATATCTTCTTTTTCTCACCTACTGATATGTGAGCGCTATTTACATGAGCAGTACCGCTTTGTGCTGGTATGAATACTCCATCTTGTGATTTATTGCTAGTAAGAAAACGTCTATCAGTCCATTGATATTCTCTTGCTGTTCCCGGCCCACTACCTACTCCAGTGGCTGTGAATATCGTTCCTGCGTGGTTATCAGTAGCACCTATGGCAGTAAAGTCTGTATACGGTGTACCTTGCGAAACAGCATATGACTTTTGATTTATGATTTGATATTGTGTACCTATACTGAAAGAACCTGCATCTACAGAAGGGAATATACTATATTTACCCATAGGATTGTCTATCTTAGGTAGGATATGGTCTCCATAGGAACGAGTGAATCTCATGCCTTTCAAGTTCTCCATCCAAGTACGTGTATTAACTGGGATGTTCTGAGAGTCTACTAATATAGGTGTGGCAGTATTAGCATGAGGGCCTCTTGCTTTTGTTCTTATCTCTAGTAGATTATAAGGTATATATCCGCAGTCTATCGATTCACCAGCATCAATGTCCGCGTCAGCGACTGAATAGGAATTAATGCCAAAATTCCAATCTTCAGTACCTGTTGGCTCATACGCGTTTTCTAACTCTCCAAACTCCAAATGGGAGGCTTGGATACCTAAGTCTCTCTGTAAAGTAGCGGAATAGTCCATGCTTAATGGTCTAACATTGCTATTGGTGCTGAACGCTCTTATCTTGATTGACTCAGGTTTTATCCCCCATTCAGCGAATGTCCTACCATCAGTGGCATACATATTGGTACAGTCGAAGGTAAGACCTTTATCCGAGTTAATTTCATTACCCGCATTTATCGCTGCCGCCATTGCTGCTGCTATCACTTCATCTGTGAGTATGCAAGTCCAGTTGATGGATGGTGATATCAAGTAGTCATTACCGCTAGAGATAGAGGGTGTAACTCCGTAGAACACATTATCTACTCTCTTGGAGTATGAGTATACTTTACCTACGTCTCCTGTATGTACGCTTGCTTGGAATACTCCGTTTTCCTTTGGAAATCCTAAATAGGACAGTCCTTTATCGGTATCACTGTTGTAACCATCCACGTCTGTTATTGTCAATGCTGAATTACTAGAACTATAAGAGACATTCATCACCATTGCCACACTAGGTGACGGCACACTGCGCCATTCATTACCAAACCACCCATGAGCAGTACCAACAGTTATTGTGCTTCTTCCAGTGGCATCTCCCGACCCATGCATGTGAGCGCCTATGGTAAATCCACCATCAGACACTGACCTATCATCAAAGAATATACACACTTCATCTTCTATGGTGTTAGGTAGTATGGTGTTGTCATTCCCTATTGAGTCGCCCATTTTTCTGTAAATCAAGCGTATGCCTGATTCGGCACCTATGTTATTCTTGAATCTAAATCCGTATATCGGCTCTGTACCTATGGAATCAGAGGATGCTTGACTAGAGGGTATATGTGAGGAATATGCAGATAGGTTAGGTGTACCGTATCTGTGAGATTGGGCGGTTTCGTTCTGCTTGCCCATACCATAAGTACCTGCAATAGGAGACCAGCCCGGTATACCAGCAGCAACTAAACCGCCAAAGTTTATCCTGCTCATTGCCCTAGTACCAGTTCGCAATCCCTTGACCAGTGAAGAGGTAGAGCCTTTCACATCGAGGGATTCAAGCGATGCTGTGTTTCTGCTACTGCCCCCTAGCGTTTCTGAAGTAGCCCTAAGAAGGTTGGTATCATCAAAATCGGCTACACTGTTAACGTCCTCGCCAGTGCTCTGAGTGCTAATGTACTGCTGTAAGGTGGTAACTGGTGCGAATGGCCTACCGTGCTTATTGAGGGGCATTGGCGCTGGATGCATGTTTTCACCCTCGCTTTCTTCGGGCAACGCCCAAAAGTTACGCCATCTACCGCCATGACCTATCAGGAACTGAGGTTGGTATGTGGTCTGACCCTTGCTGTTGTCTAACCATGCACAGAAGTTCCTGCCGCTTGCACCCGGCACTGTGCTATGTATGACGATGGTGAATCCCCTATCTCCATTGAGGTCTTCTACCTCTCTACCTATATGGGCACGAACGTATCCCATGTGAGTACCCTTGTTATTGTCGTCCACATGCCAAAACGGAGATGGGTCATGAGCAGAACCTCCTGCTGTTCTAGCATTAAGTGCAGCATGCTGGTTGATGAGCCTAACTACTTCCTCGGCTGCGTTCTGAACGTTGGTTACTCCGTCCCTCTGTGCTACCTCACCCATGTCTACGGTGAGTCTTCTGATGAAATCCATGTTTGTCCACTGCGGCCTCTTGTTCACGTTGCCGAACTCGTGTGATGAGAGGTCTAGCGTATCACTGCGTATCCCTCTTAGACAAAGGAAGGCTGGAATGACTCTCGTTCCATCAGGAGTGTCGAAGAAAGTAGATGGGTCTCTCATAGTATGAGTAGTAGCGCCGGCCTTGGCTCTCCAATCAATCAACTTCCCGATGAAAAAGTCGGCCTCAGTGTTCTGTATTCTACTCAATGAGTGTAGTTTATCGGCTTTTCTATACAGCACTGCTTCGTCCTTAGTTCTAGGAGTAATGCTATTGCCGGACTTATATCCATCTACTATTCCCCCATAGGAAAAACCAGTATGAACGTGGTGTCCGTGAGCCTTACCCCATAGTCTGCTACCTGCTATCACTCTACCATCAGTGGGAAGAGCCGGAGATAGACTCGCTATTGTCGTGCTGTCTATGAGGTCGCTGGTGTGTCTATTTGCTAAATCGTGTGCGTAAGCGCTTTCTATGAACTTGGATTGTTGTGTGCTTCGTATGTATGGGTTTTGCGATGGAAATCCGTTTGCTACGTCTATCTGCGTAGTCCAAGGGCTTGGGCCAGCACCGTTGTACTTGGCGTTGATTGAGTGTAGAGGGTTCGATGTGTCCTCATCCTCCTCGACGACTTCCTTCGGCCATCCGAGTTGGGTGGCTTGGGGACTGCTCTGCACTTGCATATGTATGTCTTGGAACGCTACAAACTCCCTGTCATTCTTTACATCGTACAACAAAACCCTAGCATGGTCTTCGTTGGATAGATATGGGTCTATGTAAGCAATAGTAGGTGCTTGAGATATAGTGAGTCCAAGTGCTAGATAATTTTCCTCTATCGTTCTATTGATATGCTGTACGTAGTTTCTAGCCGTCTCTAAGCATGTGTTTCCTATCAGGAAGTTCTCTAGGGCAATGCTATCCCTAGGGCTGTTATTTACTTGAGATGCCCCTCCGTTGAACTCTTGCCACACTTGAGACTCGTCATAGACTCCCCTACTCTTGGCAAACAGACCCTCTACCGCATGTGGGTTGTTGTATGACATGTTAGCCCATACCGTATCGCCGTTTCGCAATCCGCCCGGTGCGTACGGATTCAGCCAAGTTGCGTTGAGAATTGCATCTTTGTCAATGTAATCTCCTGTTGAGATACGTACATCATAGGTGCCAGCACTCGGTGTTTGGTTAGTTCTACCTGTAACTGTTACTACCTGTTCTCCGCTCGTGTTGACGGTTGCTACATCGCTCACAGTGCCTATTGGGTAGAACGTGCCACCGTGAGCACCACCGGAAGTGTAGAAGTAAATGTAATCGCCCTTCTTGAGATTACCACCGTGCAGGTCATTCAAACTCTTACCTGCTGCCGTTGTAATTGTAATAGCAGAGCCTGTTACTGTTGTTGTCGTACCTATTTTATATGTAGAACCAAATAGTTCGTCATACAATGCGCTACTATATGCTGAAGAGTTACCTTGATTGTGTATCGGGTTTATGAGTCCAGCAGTTAGAACGTCTTGTAAGGCTTTTCTACTTTTTCTAGCAAGATATATTTCCTTTTTATCCAAAGAATTAGGATAGGAAGCCGAGTCATAATACGTCAGAACTATGCTAGTCTTCGGTATATTCGTATCAGTTTCTATGTTCTTAAGATGGCCGTGATACTGGTACTTGTATATCGTACCGTTATCATCGTGCTCTACTACATAAAGCAACTGTCCTTCGTCTGTTGGTGCTGCTGCAAGAGTATCGTATCCCAAGTCGGGGAACTTCTTGAAGTCCTCTTCATTCAAAGTGACTATAATTGCTTTTTCTATTGAGTTTATTCCTATGCTCTCTATCGTCTGAGCCTGTACTATACCTCTTGCCCTACCTGTTTCTACTCGTGCTGCATGTGGATTGCTCTCAGGCCCTGCCTTGAACTCGACTGCGCTCACGTACTGACGGAGGCCGTAATCGACGTTACCTCCCTGCGTCTTAACGCTAGCAGCATCGTGATAGAACTCGTTTCTGCTCTCAAAATCACTGGAAGGAGTAAGGTCATCAGATGCCATGGGTGTAGCATTCTCGACTACTGGGCCACCAACGAAGAGGGATATTCCTTCTTTCAGGCTAGATACGAAGTTCTCAGATATGTTATAATCAACATTGACCAGTTGGATATAACCACTGGTATGCGGGTCGTTGTTGTACCATGCCCACTCTCCTTCTGCTGTGAATACCCTTCTATATCTATGTTGACTAACTCCTGCTATAAGCGCGCTTCCTGAGTGAGTAGTTGCGCTTGGAAATATCTTGGGGTCGCTGACCGTTAAACGAAAATTGGTATCATCCCAAGACTCCAATATCGCTGACTTAACGTGCTTGTTCTGAGAGATAGCGTATGAGTATGCGGATTGTGCTTCTCTGTCAGCAGGGTGAACATCCTTCATTCTACGACCTACTGGACTTGGATTGAATGTGTGTGCCGTGTGAGTGGCATCGATATGAATCTTGAAGGCATTGTCCGGGCCGACGTTGTTATGGAAGAATTGCTTAGAGAATACTGGTATTTCTGCTAATGCTCTAGTGCTAGCATACTGAGTACCTAGTTGGTAGTCATGAGAGACGTCGTTTAGAGACTGATGCATTCTGTCATTTATGGTAGTACCATTCTCCAAGTTGGTATTGTTCCCGAAGTCAGGCTCGCTGTATATCGTGAAGTTACCATATACCGTCACATTAGTGCCAGTAGTGCTACCCTTCATGTATCCAGCAGCATTCAGTAAGGAATTGACTGAAATGAACTCTCTACCTCTACTGCCAACAAAATCTCCGCTGCCTAATGCTGCTGAGGCGAATGTGAATGTACTACCCGTCTTGCTAGTGTATTTGGCACTAGTTCCATCTGCTAGGTATATTCTCCCTACTTTGGGGAATCCGTATGTACCCCAACTGCTAAGAGAGGTGGACTTGTTATTTAGAGGCTCTATGTACAGAACAGCACTGCCAGCGTTGAAATCGATGTCCATCCTTGTCGCTGTAATTGCATATGCTCTTCTAGTGGAATACGACTCGTGCGCTAGTCTGCTTATCTGACTCATTGGCGCTGTGTCCTTTGCCCCTTGACCCGGCCCACCTAGAGTAACTGTTACTACTGGGGCATTCGGCTCTATTTCCTTGACTATATGGGAATCGGGGCTTCCACTACCAGTAAGACCAACAGAACGTGTGATTGCGGATTCTGCTAAACCTATACATTCTATCGTAGTGAGACTAGCATTCTCCCCCTCGCTTTCTTTGACTGCTCTGACTCTCGCTCTACTGAGAAGGTACATCGGCGTCATTAGATTGACTGGTGCTGTGTTTTCCAAATTGGATTTGAGAGAGGATAACTGATTCGTCCTCCTTCTATCCGAAGGTTGTATGATGATTTTAATGTTGGATATAGAACTTAAGACTTCAAAATTGTCTATTATGTCAAATACCTCATGGACGTGCGATGACACTTGAGGCAATCCCGTATCGAACTGACCTGCTGATGGGGAAGATGCTACTATTTCAGGCTCAAGACGTTCGTAATCTACTTTATCAGCAAGTTCAGTAGCAGCGATTATCTTGTCAATGGTCAATCTATTGAATACGGATTCGTGAGTTCCTGTCGTGCTGGATGACTCTGATATGACTTTAGGAGTAGTGTTAAATGAAGTAGATATTGCTCTAGGCGTGTAATTCGCTGGTACTAGGCTATCATCTAATGAAACATCTGCTTCGTATCCTTCGCTGTTATCTCCTATCATAGAATGAGGCGTTGCGAGTATTTGGTCTCCAGTGAAAGCCTCTATAACTCCTCCAGCAGAATACAGAGTTTTGCCTGACGCTAATGAATTTACAATAGCGTCATATACATATGACCCTCCTCCTGTTGCGGCGTCCGATGCTGGGACAGTCTTCTCAACCATCAACAAAGGCTGGTATCTTCTTGCTGTACCACTACCGCTACCAGTTCCAGTGGCTGTGAATATAGTACCTACATTATTGTCTGCTGCACCTATACCAGTGAAGGAGGTATTACCGGCGCTAACAATGACATATTGCTTGCCTGATACGAAAGAGCCAGCACTGGTTATTGTATGCATGCTCTCGCCGGTCAGGTCTATCGCATTGTAGTGAATCTCGACGTATGGTGCGAACTTCACATTGGTGGTCTTCAGTTGAGGTACATGCAACAATGCCACTCTGCTTTTGGTAGAGGGTCGCAAATGATGTGCTCTTATGGTAGATTCATATTTACCGCCTAGTGATGGAGTAGGGCCTTTCAGAAGGAATGGAGTATAATCAAACTTGTCTCCACCTATTGCTATCAGTTTACGCTTGCCAGCAGGTGGATTGCTGGTATTCTGAAGGGAGTTAATCGCAGATGTCACAGTTGATGTGTTGACTACTTTATTCAGTTCTAACTGGTCGAAGTCTCGATAGATGTCTATCTTACTGTTGACTGCTATCTGCTGGTCTACACCATCTTGCATTTCATCATAAACCAAATCAATAAGTTCTGCTCTACCATTTCCTCTCTGATGCACAATCTCATCGGATGCTTTGGGTAATATGGTTAGGAACGAATGGCCATCTACGTGATTGAGAGCATGTCTACCGCTATGTCCTATCTTCCATCCGTCATTGTCCTCAAGAGGCCAAGTCACTGCAAAGGGGTTCTTGGTGTCGACGTCTGTGGTTGACATTCTAGAAGAGAATACGAAACCGTGATTGTCAAAACCGCTTTCGTCTATGACCATCTGCCCTGTTCTATCTATGATTTGAGTATTGTAATGAGGCGGTTGGTATACCTTCCCTGACCTGTTATCTATGAGTAGGTCTGCACCTATGACAACGAAGTAATCGTCTGAATCGGTAGTTCTAGTCTTGTTTATGACACCGACTAGTCCACTGTTGGTATCTACGGTATGGTCTAGGTGTATGCTGGATACGGTAAGTATACCAGTAGCGACATCGATTGAATGTAATCTTACTCTCTCAGGTGGAGTGGTATTGGGCTTCTTGGTCTTCCTGTCTATACTTCCGGGATTTATTAATAGGTTGTAAGGCAAATGAGCCACAGTTCTATTGACGTTTGTACCAGTCGATGCATCGTATATTTCGTAAGAGCCTGAACTGTAAGGAGATACAGCGAAGTCAATCGTACCTGTGGTAACTGTGTTCCCAGTAAGTTTCTTTGCTAACTCCTTAGCATCTGCCGTAGTGAGAGTCATGGTACTGAGTGTATTGGTATCATAACCACCAGTCAGAGTAGTGAAGGTATACTCCTTTTCTACGGGTGCTATTGGTTCTTCGAATCTGTATAGCAGGATGGTGTCGTCACCTGCTAGTGGACAGTTGTTGTTCGTGAGGGTATTCTTGAAACCAGCAGCAATGTGTACAGCCTCCATCACTCCACGGAACTCACCGCCTTTGCCTCCAATGTAGGTGTTGGAATTAGATTGAACTAACCCCAGCGTAGAGTTAAGAGTCTTTTTGGCTACCAAGGCGGCGTTGATATAGAGTTCTATGGATTTAGACCGAACTGTGGCAACTACGTGAAGCAATTCCCTGTGATTCCTATTTAGGTCTGTCGCAAGTCCGTAGTTGGTAGTATCGAATCGATTATAGGAATCGTGAATCCCACCAAAGGTAGAGCGGGGGAAGACAGTACCATCGTACCTATTACCACCGGTTACATCTACTGCGCTGGATATCTCATGAGTCTGCCTGTTTCCGTTGTCATTCAATGTGACTCTGAATGTTGCTGGGCCGGGAGTATCTATACTGCCTACTGATAGTTTGAACTGCCCAGCCTTTTCTATTATCGTACCACCACAATCGGGCATTATCCAAGCCTCAAAGGTTAAGAAGGGATAATTAGCACTCATTACGCTTGCAGATGGGTCTGAGTTCTTGTCACTGAGCATTTGACTAACATCACTACCACCCTCGACGTTCTTCTTGCCGACAGCCTTGAACGCACCTTCGGGAATGAGAATGCTGTCGCTCACCCCATCGAAGAAGAATGCGTGGTTAGTGTTGCCTATTGCCGTCATGATATCACAGGATGTTGTCTATTGGTGCGAATATGATGTTGAAGTTATACGCAGTCTCTCCTGCATCGTATGTGATATCAAGTTTCTGAATAGAGCCTTGGATTCCAGTTCTGTCTTCACTGGCGTGTGAGAACTTCGTTCCTGCTGGCCGTGCTCCCTCCGAGCCTTTATTGGAAGAGGAGTGACCCAATCCAGTGGGCATGAAGAAGTTCATAGCGCTGTACTGAGTGCCATCTTCGGCTTTGAGCATGGAATTATAAGGTATCTGAAGACCGATGATGTAGTCTTCTTTGTTGCGAGCAAGTACAGCATTAGTCAGAAACCCTCCTGCTGCACCAGCACCAGCAGCAAAGGCAGTGCCGCCAGTAGCAGCACCAGTAACGGCAGCACCAACACCAGCACCCGCTGCGATAGGTGCAGCAACTATCAACCCGGCTATACCGAGAGCGGCTGCTGCACCTGCTTGCACGGCTCTTCCCGCTTGCGTCTTGCTGTTGTTCACGATGCCGTATAGGTCTTGCACCTTGTCACCTGCTGACTTCTTGGTCTCGTTAGCACCACCACCGAAAGTTTGAGTTTGGGGAATTTCGAATCGTGCTGCGTTGCCTCCGTATCGACTAAATCTAATAGTTGTCCCATTGGGAGCAGTACCCTTCACCACATGCTGTATTTTGACTGCGCAGTTTTGAACTGCGTCAGCGTTATTAGTGCCCGCATTACGGTTTAGACCGGATACTGATGTTGCAGTGAAGTATGACGATAACTCACCAGTGATGTATGCTGCTACTGCTGTCGCTAGGTCTACTGCGAAGTTACCACTAGAGTCTATCTGAATCTTGCTTGGATTGAGAGATGAGTTGTATAGCGCCTTCACTCCTCCTGCGAGGCCGCTACCTGCTACAAACAGAATGCTCCTTTCATTACCATTGAAGTCCTTTAGTATCATGGCTGGAGTCTCTGCCTCAAGCAAGTAGTCTATGTTTTCTTTTGTCGCCCAAGTATCGGAGAGTCCATGTTGCGAGCCAAAATTGACAGTCATAGATGCTGCCTCTGAGCCTTTTGCTATTTGGTCATCTACAATTATTCCTTGTATGTTTATCATTGCGGAGTTAACGTTGAGGTCGAATCCGACTCTCCTGCTGCCTGAGAAGGGCAATGCAGAGCCTCCTACCTTCCTGCTGGTGGTGAGCACCATGCTGGTGGCATCTAGTTCGATGACATCATGGCTCTCTTGTACGAGTCTTATCGGTGTACCTACTGGCATCAGAGCACGCTCCTATTACTTCCCAATGACCCTTTTACTTGGTCTTCAATCATATTGCCTATCTCTCTAGCGTATGCTCTCTTGTCGCTCTTGTCAGTCATACCAGCAAGACTCAATGTCATATTCACTGAGGTGTTCATTCCTCCGTTTATCGCCGCCCCAATTGTTGTAGCGGTATTTTGCCTTGCGTCTTGTATAGCAGATGCAGTACCCTTGACTTTGGATTTGGCCTTTCCTAATACTCCACCTATCTTGTTTATTATTTTCTTGATTGGTGCGAATGCTTTCTTTATTATACCGAATGCTGTTGTAAATATCTTTGAGATGAAGTTGCCGACTGGTGCGAATGCTTTCTTTATGAAGCCGACTACCTTACTAACTGTTGATTTTGCTGTCTTGAAGATTCCCTTTATCGCTTTCTCGCCTATGTTGATGCCAAACTTCAGTATCTTTCCGGGTATCCCCATTAGAGTCTTTATGAGAGGTATGAGATTGCTTTTGATGGTACTCTCGATTGTCTTGAAAGCCCCTTTGAAATCACCTGTGAATATCTGTATGATTGCTTTTAGAGTATCTTTGAAGATTTTGAATATCGGGATGACTATATCCGTGAATGCCGTTTTCGCTATGCCGAAGGCACCGAGGAATATATTTCCGATGAACTTGCCTACTCGTATAGCAGCATCTACTAAAGGTTCTAACATAGGCCATATATTCTCTTTGGCCCACTCTGTAAACTTACCAAAAACCTCTATCGCTTTGGTAGCAGCGGACGCCATTGCACCAGCCAATGCGCTTCCTGCCGTGGCTGCTATACCGCCTAGACTACTCATGAGGCCGCCTACTGCGCCTAGGGATGACGTGAGTGTCGCCATGCTGGTGAGTAATGCGCCTATTGCCATCAGAAGTCCTCCATCTCAAGGAACGTGTAGTCGAAGTCAACAGTGTCGTTACTCTCTGAGTTGTTTCTCAGACGCTCCTTCTTCTCTTCCTCTTCTCGCTCTTGCTCTACCGCCATAGCCCATGCGAGAGACTGCTTGAACATGGACTCTTCCATCATATACACCTCTCGTAAGGATATACCGTAGTGTTTCGCTACGGTGTAGGCGAACAGTTGAAGTTGAAATCCTAAATCGTCTGCTGTTTCTATATGCTTCTTCTTTAGGAAATCATTTATCTTCAACTGTTCGCTTTCGTAAAACCCCCTTGCATCGCCTCCGCCATTTCGTCAGGTTTGGGAAGTAGGGCTGCGATGTTTTGTCCTACGTATGCGTTGAGTTGCTGTAACTCTTGAGATGTAAGTTCAGGGTTAGTTCTCACTACCCAATTGCTCAGAGCGTACGACCAGTATCCTTCTAGGTCTAGTTCTATTTCCTGTCCTTTCATTTGGAACATGGACTGAGCGGCTTTCTGAATATCCAAGAATGAGATTTCACGAATCCATACCTCCATGACCTGTTCAGGGTCATCAGGGTCAGTTCTTATCTCATGCTTGCTTTCATTCTTCTTCGTTAATATCGTTTGTTTCTCCACTATTGGCATTTGTTGTCACTTCCTCGGTTACAGCCGCTTCTTC
>Ga0098041_1000147_pt1 | contig 27980 bp, 22 predicted proteins | sample 8_EtaG_FD_77066 | JGI IMG/M metagenome (GOLD analysis project Ga0098041, IMG submission 77066) | Marine viral communities from the Subarctic Pacific Ocean - 8_ETSP_OMZ_AT15162 metaG | ecosystem: Environmental > Aquatic > Marine > Oceanic | place: Pacific Ocean | collected 2015-01-08
GTTAAGTTTGATACTGGAGCAATATCACTGAAATGTTCTAGAGATTGGTATCGTACCACTCATGCATATCCTCGTGTATCAGATCCTATTCATGGTAAGTGGGTATCTATTGCAAGCACTACTGTCAATACATTTGCGGTAGATGTTGGTGCAACTGGTCCTAATGATCAATTTGCACATACCTTTGATAGTGCAACAACAGGTGGTATTAAGAAACAGACTGGATATATTACTCTTCAAGTCGGTGTTTCAACTGACACAACTGAGCATCGTTATGACATTGGTGCAGGACATGAGGCAACTAACGCAGTAGTCTCTGGCGGTAACCATACTCATAGATTCCTCAATGCTACTACTGGTGCAATTCAGTATGGTGGCAATTACGCTCATTCCTTTGTAAGTGCCGCAGCAAGTTCACTTTATATTGATTCTTGGTCTGGTGCTGCTCTAACTCCAACAAACGCAGTATATAATCCTGGTACAGGTGTTCTACAATTTACTGCTGCTAATCATGGATTAGTAAAACCTGAGAACTTCAAGTTAGCAGGTATTGGAGTTACATGTACATATGGATCTAAGACTTATCCTAGCGGTGTTCAAGGTTACTATTACACTGTAAGGTCTGTAGGAACTACTACATCCTTTACAACATTCGTTGGTGTATCTACACTAGCACATCCTTATACAGGTGGTGGTACAGTAAGAGTTGGTTTAACAACTAACATTTACCCTGATTATGATCAGACATTAGATATAACTGGTATTGTTTCAACTAGAACATTTAAGATTAACGCTGGTATTAGTACTATTCACCACTCTTATCATAGTGGTGGTACTGTTGCTCCTTGGCATAATTTGACATTTGGTTCTGGGTATAAGACAACTCTTGGAACAATTGATTCTATATGTGCTCATGATACTGTAGGAAGTGGGGAAACCATTACCGCAATTGTTGGTGCTGGTGGATCCCTAATCTTTAATGTATCTAATGGTGGTACTGGATTTACTGAAAATGCTACTATTAAAGCACCACAACCAAATGGTGAGTATCTAAGTATTCAAGGTAGTTACAGAGAAGGACTTGGCAATACTACAACTACTGGTGTTGGTTGTTCGATAACAGTTGATATCATAGGAGTAAGCACTAGTTTCATTGGACTATCAACATCTCCAGAATTTAAACTATTTGAAGTTCAAAGATGGAATTTCTCAAAACTTGGATATGGATTTAAGATAGGAGATAAGTTTAATCTTGTTGGATTATCAACTGATCCTGATGCTGGTGATGACTTTGAACCATTTGAAATTGAAGTACTTGATATCTTTAGTGATGATATCGCATCATGGCAGTTTGGTAATATTGATTATATTGATAATATCAAGGCATATCAAGATGGTGCTAGAACAAGATATCCACTCTATTATCAAGAGCAACTAATAAGTTTTGAAATTGATAATAATGATATTGATTCTAGACAAATTGATTTAGCACCAGTTCTTTTAATATTTGTCAATGGTGTTCTTCAAGAACCTAATAAGCATTATACATTTAATGGAGGAACATCAGTTTCCTTTGAAACACCTCCTACTGTAAATGATGATGTGTTTATCTTCTTCTATAGAGGAACAGTTGGAACTGATAGTGCTTTATTTGATGTTAATGAATTAATTAAGGTTGGTGATGATTTAGAACTATTCAAGAGTTCTGAAATAGAATTAAATAGGGTTGCTAAGGATAACACCAATTTCGCACAACAAGAACCAAGAATAGTTGTTAATGTAACTACAGCATCTGTTGTAGAAACACCATTCTATCAAGGTGCTGGTGTTAATAATGATAACTATAAACCACTTAGATGGAATAAGCAAAAAGTTGATAGAGTATTTGGTGGAGCAATAGTGTCTAAAGCAAGAGATTCTCTTGAAGCACAGATTACTCCTACAGTAAATATTATTGCTGGTGTTGCTGCTACTGACACTTTCGTATTTGTTGATCATACCGAAAACTTCAGAGATCTTGATGGATTATTGAATGATCCATTTGGACTTTATATTTACGGTGTTGGTATTGGTACAACTGCACAAGCAGGTGTTAACTGGGAGATTTGGAATGATGTAGATCCTTTGGATGAAGATGTTCAAGGATACATTGGTGTTGTTACTGGTATTACTACTTCTGCTGGTATTGGTACTGATCTTGGACTTGTTATTCAATTGGATACTAACAACTTAGTTAATTCCGAAAATTCATCTTATGTGACTGGATTCTCAACTGGATATCCATTCAAACTTTATAATACAGGAATAACACCTGCAGCAGGTGTGATAACAAGTGTTGATGCACATGATTCCGATCCTATCGGTATTAGTACATTTGAACTTGATAATATATACTATGCTCATGCATTATCATGGGATGGAAGTGCTAGAACAGGTGTTATCACATGTAACATCCATTCTGGAACTGATATTACAGGATTAGTTGGTGTTGGATCAACTGCAAATCCTACTGCATTGATTACATGGGGTAAATTCTCTAATACCCAAAGAGATCAAGCCCGTCCGATTACTTTTAGCACTAAAGGACTTCAGTATAATCCTGATTTGGACAATTATCCAATCGCTAAGAGGATCAATACTGGTCTCAGGTACACAGGAGCACTTGGAAAAACCTTATAAATACAAAAAAAGTTTGCACTCTCATTAAACGATAGTAATGTCAGCAATTATAACAGATCAATTTAGGATCATAAACGCTAATAATTTCATGGATGATATTACTAGCGGTAATAATTCATACTACTCGTTTTTGGGATTGGCCAATCCAACCATTTCTGGATTTGGTAGAACTGACACTTGGAACAGCACTACTGTTGAACCACCTTCACCCATTGATAGTATCAATTACAATAACCATGTGTATGATACTATGTTATTTGGAAGGAAGATCTTTCCTGGTGATGTAAGAAGATTGGTTAGAAAAATTACTTGGACTAAAGGTACATCATATGATATGTACCGACATGACTATAGTACTAACAATCGCTCTTTAGTTTCTAACTCTAGTAGATTATATTCATCCAACTATTATGTGATGAATAGAGACTATAGAGTTTATATTTGTATTAATAATGGTGCTGCTGGTATTTCAACTATTGCTAGTGCATCTTTAGACGAACCAAGTTTTACTGATCTTGAACCAGCTACTGCTGGTGTTAGTGGTGATGGATATCTATGGAAGTATCTGTTTACAGTTCCTCCTGCAGATATCGTAAAATTTGACTCTACTGAGTATATTGCGGTTCCTAATGAGTGGGAGTCATCCACTGAGTCTGACATTAAAGTTGTTAGAGACAATGGTGATTCACAATCAAATAATAACCAAATTAAAGTAGTATCTATTGATGAGGCTGGAACAGGATATAATTTCCTATCTAGTCCTATTGAAGTTGACATTGTTGGAGATGGTAGTGGTGGAAAATGTAGAGTATTGACCAATACCCAAGGTCAAATTATTTCTGCACAAGTCACTAGTGGTGGTAAAGATTATAGTTATGCTCGTGTTGATCTTTCTTCGATCAATGGTTCTGCTACTAAATTTGCCAAATTGACACCTATAATTCCACCTGCAAGTGGACATGGGTTTAATGTGTATAAAGAACTTGGAACTGATAAGGTTCTAATTTATACTCGTTTTGATGCATCATCATATGATTTTGCTTCTGATACTGTATTTGCACAAGTTGGATTAGTTAGAAATCCAACCGCAATTGGTGTAGCAGGAACAAATTATTTACAGACCTCTGAATTTTCTGCTTTAAAGGCATTTAAATTCTCAGGTAATACATCCCAAGCACTTGGGATAGGAACACAAATTGAGCAAAATATTTCTGGAGTGGGTACTGCCAGAGGATATGTTGCGTCTTATGATATTGATACTAGAGTTATTAAGTACTTCCAAGATAGAAGTCTTTCTTATAACCAATCAACTTTTGATCAGACAGATAGTAAGCAAGTTTCCGCACAAGCTCCTGTCTTGAATTTCCAGTCAACTGGTGATGCTGTCACTAGTACTGCTTTCAGTGTCAATGTAGATACAACCTTTAGTGGCATATCTACAACTACACCTGCAGGTAAGGTTGTTGATCTTGGAGTTCAGTTTACAAATGGTCTTGCTGATCCTGAAATAAATAGACGCAGTGGAGACATTATTTACCTTGATAATAGACCATCTATTACAAGGAACTTGAGACAAAAAGAAGACATTAAAATCGTATTAGAATTCTAAAAAAATGCCACAACAGACTAACCTGAATATAAGTCCTTATTACGACGACTTTGACAGGACAGACAATTACCATAGAGTTCTATTCAAGCCAGGATATCCTGTCCAAGCTCGTGAATTGACTAATTTACAGTCAATCATGCAGAATCAGGTTGAACAGTTTGGTAGTCATATTTTTAAAGAAGGGTCTGTTGTAGTTCCTGGTGCTTGCCATTATGATGGGCAGTACTTTTGTGTTAAGTTAGATCCTACACATTTAGGAACAGATATTGAAGTATATTTGCAAGATATTGTTGGTAAAAGAATTAAAGGAGAAACATCTGATGTAACAGCATTAGTAGTTAATTATATCACATCTGAAACTTCTACCGAAAATCATCCAACTCTTTATATAAAGTATTTGCGTCCAGGTCCAAGTGGAGATTTCCAGTACTTTGAAAATTCTGAAAATCTATTATTAGAAGAACAAGTTACTTATGGGAATACCACTTTAGGTGAAGGGTCATCATTTGCTTCAACTATTTCTATAGATGCATCAACAATTGGTACTTCTGCTAGTATTGGAGATGGTGTTTATTTTGTAAGAGGTGCTTTTGTAAGGGTTAATCAACAAACAATAATTTTAGAACAATACCATAATGCTCCATTCTATAGGATTGGATTGCAAGTAGTAGAAAAGGCAGTTAATGCTAAAGAAGATCCAAAATTATATGATAATGCAAAGGGATATTCCAACTATGCTGCTCCAGGTGCAGATAGATTAAAAATAGAACTTGTACTTACTAAGAAAGAAACTGAAGAAAAAGATGATACTGATTTCATCGAATTGATGAGAGTCAGAGCAGGTAGAATTGAAACATGGGAAAAGAGAGATCCCCAATATAATATGATAAGGGATTATATTGCTAAAAGAACACATGATGAATCTGGGGATTATACTGTAAGTCCATTCTTTGTTAATGTTAGAAACAGTTTAAATGATAGAAAGGGTAATGATGGTTTGTTTTATGCTAACGAACCGACTGTAGAAGGAAATACCCCTAATGATGATTTAGCATGTGTTAAGATATCACCAGGAACAGCATATATTAAAGGATATGAATTTAAGACTTTTGGTACAACTGTAGATGTATTAAAACCCAGAACAACTCAAGAAGAGTTTAATAGAGAATCTTTTGCTCTTCAAATGGGTAATAGTGTTACAGTTAATAATGTTTCTGGTATTACTACATTTAGAAATACTATTGATCTTCAATTAGCAGATGCTACTGGTTCTGGTAAAACTAAAATTGGTGAAGCAAAAGTATATAATTTTGGTTTAGTTGATGCTAAGTATGAAGATGCTGCAACTGATTTTGATCTATTTTTATACGATGTTCAAACATATACTACATTAGATCTAAATGACTATGTTTCTAGTAATGAAGTAAATGCATCTGCTTATCTTAGAGGAAATCAAAGTGGAGCAACTGCATACGCTGTAAATGCTGGTGCTGGATCTAGTACTCTTACAATAACTCAAACATCTGGTGTGTTTCAACCAGGAGAGCAGATAATTGTAAATGGTAAGGAAGAGAATGTATCTAGAACTGTTGAGAAGGTAATTACTTATGATATGAATGATGTTACTAGTTTTGCACAATCTGGTAATTCATTCACTGCTGATAAAAAGTTATATGGTAAAGTTCCATTTGGATTTAATGCTACTGATCAGGTAAGAATAACAACTGGTGGTGTAGTTACTTCTCCAGGAAGAACCTTTGAAAGGTTCCAACCAGGTGATATTATTAGATATCAGATACCAGGTAATAGTAGGATTCAACAGAATGTAGTTGAAGTAGTTGCTAATACTGGTGCTAATATGACAGTTAGAGCAATCTCTTCTGTCACTAATTTGTATAATGGTGCTCTTCCAGGTTCTACCTATGAAGGTCAAATTAGAATAGGTGAACAGGATTTAGTTTCTAACGATGGTGGTGGGTTGTATTTAAGACTTCCTGCTACTAATGTTGCTGATATAGACTTTACTGGATCTGAGATGATTTTCTCAGAACAAGTAACTGGTGAATCTACAGATGCTAATGGTGTTCTTGTAGTTAGTACAAGTTCTATTGATATAGATGATATTAATTTTGTAGCATTTGATCAAGAACGATATCAAGTACAATATTCTAATGGTAATATTGCTGAAATTGATCAATCTCAAGTTGAGGTTGCTACAAATACTTTAACTATTAATGGTCTTAATTTTAATCAATCAGGTATTAGAGTTAATGTTACTGTATCCAAAAAGAATATTAAGAGTAAAGTTAAGTCTTATCTTAAGAGTCAGACAACTGAGATCATATATTCAAACAATTCTGGATCAGGAACTAATGCTAGTTCTACATTAAATGATGGATTAACTTCTAAGCAATTATATGGAACTAGAGTTCAAGACGAGCATATTTGTTTAAATCATCCAGATGTAAGTGAAGTTGTAGCAGTATATGAATCATTAGATAATAATGCCCCTATTTTTGATAAGTTAATCTTTACATCTACTGATTCTATATTATCAGAAGCTATAGTTGGTGAAGATATATTAGGAGCAACAACAAATGCTGTAGCAAGAGTTGTTTCTGTTGATGCTGGTAGTAGTTCTATAAGTGTTGTTTATAGAACAGCAGACAAGTTTAATCTTCTAGAAGAACTTAATTTCCAAGATTCTAATACATCATCCATTCTTCAGGCAGTGAGTCCTGGAAAATATAGAGATGTTACAGATTTATTTGTATTAGATTCTGGACAAAGAGAGCAGTATTATGATTATTCTAGATTGGTAAGATTTGATAATAGTTATATTCCATCTAGAAAATTATCTATTGTATTTGATAGATATGAAATCCCATCTGCTGATACTGGAGATATATTTACAGTTAATAGTTATGATGCCGAAAGATTTAATCATGACATTCCTTTAATAGGAATGAATAAAGTAAGAGCAACTGACACTTTAGATTTTAGACCTAGAGTATCAGAGTATAGTCCTGCATCTGCTTCTTTTTCACCTTTCTACCAATCAAGTAGAATATTTAACGATGAACCTAAAAGGATAACAACTCCTAATGAATCAGCAGAATTTGGATTCAAAAATTACTTAGGTAGAATTGATAAGTTAATTATGAAGACTGCTGGTAATGTAGTTGTATCTAAAGGAACTCCATCAAATAATCCAAAACCACCTGCTGATGAATTAGATGGAATGACTATTGCAGTCATTACTATGCCAGCATATCTTTATGATATTAATGATTCTGCAGTTTATTTAATGGATAATCGCCGATACACAATGCGTGATATTGGTAGAATTGAAGATCGTGTAGGAAATTTAGAAAAGGTTACTTCATTATCTTTACTTGAGCAAAAGGTTGCTACTTTACAAGTTAAAGATGCAGACGGACTTGATAGATTTAAGAGTGGTTTCTTTGCAGATTCATTTAAATCATCTGATTTTGTTGATGTTTCATCTCCAATAGATGTTGATGTTGATAAGGGAGAATTAAGACCTCTTAATGATCTTAGTTCTGTTGATATGCAGTTGTTGCCTTCTACGCAACTACCACCAGAAGAATTAGATTTATCGCAAGATTTTGCACTTCTGGATAACAATACCAGAAAGACTGGTAGAATGATTACTCTTAATTATGAAGAAGAAGTATTTGTTAGTCAGGATTTTGCTACTAGAGTTAATAACTTAAACCCATTCCTTGTTCATAAATTTAAAGGTGATGTTACTCTAAACCCATCTAGTGATAACTGGATTAGTACTCGTAGATCTAGAACTTTACAAACACAGACCATTAGAAGAACTTCTTATGATACCAGATTATCAGTAAACAATATTGATGGTGGTTTTGGTGACGATGAGTTGAGGATGTCTGAAAGTAGTGGAGTAAGAAGTGTTGAAAGGGATGATATTAGATCAGAAAATACTTATATTGCTAGTGAAACTTTTGATCCTTGGTGTAGATCAAGGAATGTAGCATTTAATGTTCAGTGTTTAAGACCATTTAGTAGATATTTTATATTCTTTGATCAAGTAGGAACAGTTGATGTGGTTCCAAAAATTATTGGAATTACTAATGTAATTGGAGCATTTTCTGTTGGTGAAACTATTACTGCTTTAGTAGGTGGTGAAACCTTCAGATTTAGACTTTGTAGACCAGATCACAAAGAAGGTCCATTTGCAAATCCAACTAGAGTATTTGAACAGAATCCTTTAGATAGAAATGAGACTTTACCTACAGCATATTCTCAAGGTTCTACAGTTATCAATATTGACTGTAACGCTTTAGCAGCAGCTGCACAGGGAGATTTCTTTGGATTCCTTCCTATTGGAACTGTAATTGCAGGTGAAACTAGTGGTGCTCAAGCAACTATATCTAATGCTGGTGCTCAACAGGGTGCTGGTCTTGAATTAAGAACAGACGCATATGGTGATGTTTACGGTGCTGTATGGATAAGAGACCCAGAAAGGACACCAACACCATTAGCAAGGATTAGGTCTGGTGAAAGAGAATTTAAGGTTACATCAAGTTCTACTAATGCTACTGGACTAAGAGGTAGTACTTTAATATCTTCTGGTGCTGCAACATACACTGCTGTAGGAACTACAAGAAATGTACAAACAGATGTTAGAGTTACTACTCTAGAAACTACGACGATTGAGAGAAATTACGGACTGACCTTTGTTAACAGAAGGCCACCCCCACCTCATGAACCTCCTGCTCCAGATCCACCAGTAATCATCGTAATGCCTCCTCGGACGGTGAGAGTTCCTGGACCACCTGTACCGAATCCTATACCTGGACCACCAGTTCCTGGACCTCCAGTATTTGTTCCTGTACCAAACCCAATACCCAATCCTATACCTACTCCTGTTCCTACACAGGAAGCAAATCAGGATGACCCATTGGCACAATCATTCATGGTTGACCAGTTTGGTGCATATGTAACTTCGGTTGATGTTTATTTTGCAACTATAGATACTGATCCTTCTCGACCTGCATTTGTGCAGTTGAGAGAGATGGAACTTGGTATTCCTAAGAAGGAGATTATCAATAAGGATGCTATTGTATTCTTAAATTCTGCAGATATTCAAACATCAGTAGATGCTTCTATCCCCACGCATGTGACATTCCCGTCACCCGTGTATCTGAAACCAGCAACTGAATATGCTTTCATTGTTGGTGCTCCTGCTAATGGATATGAGATCTTTACAGCAGAAATGGGACAGACGGCACTTAATGCTCAGAATCTTCCGACTGCTGCTGGTAGAGTTTATGCTAACCAATTCTTAGTTGGTAACATGTTCAAGTCCTCTAATGGTCGAACATGGACTCCATCTCAGTTTGAGGACTTAACATTTAAACTGTATCGAGCTAAATTCACTTCTGATGATGGTGTTATAACCTTCCAGAACCCTCCTCTTAGATCGAACAACGCAACATTACCACCATTGAATACAGATCCAATACAGGCACTTCCTAAGAAGGCTGCTGTTGGATTTACGACAACTACAACTCCTGGTCATATAGGAACTGTATTTGTTCCTGGTAGAAAGGTTGGTGATAGTACTGCCACTTATCGATATGGTTATATCGAAGATAGGGGTGGTCCTGCAACAGGTGTTGTTGGAATCAATACAGGTGGACTCAATTATGGTACTCCACTTGCTGCTGTTAGAACCTTTAACATTACTGGTAAAGGTACTGGATTAAAACTTGGTGTAACAGTTGGTGCTGGTGCTTCCGCTATTACTGCAGCAACGATATCTATTGCTGGTAATGGTTATAAAGTTGGAGATATGGTCGGTATTGTAACTGCTGATATGAGTGGTTCTGGTACTGGTGTTAGAATTGGTATTAACTCCATTAATGGATTAGATACTCTATATCTAACTGGAATGCAAGCAGAAGAATTTACTGCTGGTGCTAATCTAAACTACTTCCATGAAGCTGGAACTGTTGTTGATTCTGGTCAAGATGTTTATAGGTATGATGCTACAGGTAGCATTTATACTGGAGAATATGCAAGAATCAATCATTTCAATCACGGAATGTATGGTATTGGTAATAAGGTAGAGGTTAGTGGTGTTGAACCCAATACTTTACCATCAACATTATCTACATTAGTCAACTCTACTACAACTAGCGTTTCTATCGCTGACAGTACTGGATTTGATGTATTTGAAGGAGTACTTGTTAGTGCTGCTAATACTGGTTATGCTAAGATTAATAATGAGGTTATTTCCTACACAACTGTTGGTATTAACACTCTAAGTGGTATTGTTAGAGGAGTAGATAATACTCAATCTATCAATCATACTGAAGGTTCTGTAATTAGCAAATACGAATTTGCTGGTGTATCATTAAGTAAGATTAATGCAGAGCATGATGTATCACCTTTAGAGAAGAAGATGGATGATTATGTCATCAAAGTTGATAGAGGCGGTAGATCTGCTGATAACGGCGGTCTCAGTATGCCTCAGTTAGGATTCAATGCTGAGATATATGGTGGTGGTGCTAATGCACACGCTTCTAAGAATATCCAGTATAATACTATTGTTCCAGCATTCGATGTAACTACTCCAGGGGCAACAGACTCTGCAGTTGTTAATGTAAGAACTGTTAGTGGAACTAGTGTTGATGGTAATGAAACATCATTTACTGATCTTGGATTCTTACCATGTGCAGTTAATCAAGAGACTAAATTACCAAGTACTAGAATCGTTGCTTCCGAAGTTAATGAGAAGAATAGTCTTACTTCCTTATTCAGGAATAAATCTTTGACAACAAGGATTGCTATTTCTAACGGTGGTAATTTCTGGAGTTCTCCTATGTTGTGTTTAGACACAGCAAATGTTCAGTTCACTTCAAGTAGACTTAATAAACCAATTGGTAATTATGCTACTGATCCAAGAGCTAATGTTCTAACAGGAGATTTACATACCTCATATTATCAATCAAAGATAATAAACATCAAACAACCTGCAACTTCTCTTAAAGTTGTATTTGATGCATTTAGACCTGCATCAGTTGATTTTAGAGTTATGTACAGTTTGGTAAGAGGCGACTCCAGTGAAATCGAACAGAGTTTTGAGTTATTCCCAGGATACTTAAATAGTGTCGATACCACGGGTGATGGCTTTGGAGATACAATGCTTGACTCTGCTGCCAATGATGGACAAGCAGACAAGTTTATTCTTCCAGCATACAAGTGGAATGAGTATCAGTACACTAGAAATGATTTGTCACCATTTACAGGATTTGTTATTAAAATCGTGTTAAGTGGAACAAACCAAGCTGATATTCCAATCATTAAGAATGTTCGAGCACTAGCATTAGCATGATCCCAGTAAAAGGACACCCTAATTTGTATAGGGATGAAGAAACAGGAGCTATCATTAATACTGATAGCTCTGGGTTTTCTGCGTATCAACAAGCAAAGTCTAAAAGAGCAAAGGAGAGAGAAGACATAGATAACATGAAGCATGAGATTTCTGAAATCAAAGACATGCTTGCAAAAATTACAGCAAAATTATGAGAGATCCACACAAAGAATTTTTAAGATTTCATTATGGTGAAGAAGCAGGTCCACAGGATACTTCTAATCTAACTGATATTGAATTAATAAGAGCAGACATAGATACTCTTCACAAAAAGGTTGATATGCTAGTGGTAGAGATAAAGAAACTAAATACCTTATAGGATAATAGTAAGCATAGCAGATGGCAATTTTTGTCTCTAATTTGCAGATTGAACAGGGAACTGATTTTGAGCACTTATTTGCACTTGGTGATAATGATAATAATACTACCCTGAATCTAGCAGGTTTTACAGCGTCAGCACAACTAAGAAAATGGGCAGGTAGTACAAACTATGTTGCCTTTGCTTCGACTATATCCAGTCCATTGGACGGAGAGATCCAGATTTCGATGGCATCTACTATAACAACCGACATAAAACCTGGTCGTTACCTTTATGATGTTCTTTTGAATGACGGTACTAGTAAGGTAAAAGTCGTTGAAGGAATGATCAATGTTAGAGCAGGGGTAACAAGGTAATGCCTTCTTTACGAATTGGTACTGGCAGCCAAGTTAAGGTTATTGCCAGCGGCTCCTTAGGGGGAGGCGGTGGAGGAGGTAAACTAGTTTTACTTTCTGATGTTAATGCCAATAATCTAGCAAACGGTAGTTTCCTAGTTTATGACTCAGCATCCGCTAAATTTATAACGCAAACTAACTTACCATCCACCACAATTGATGGAGGGGAATACTAATGGCCGCAACGATTCTGATCAAGAGGACGCAAGGAACCTCTCCACCAACCGCAGCACCAGTTGGAACTGGTGTATCATTTGGTGAATTAGTATATACCTACGATACATCTGATGTAGGTGCTGGTAAGTCGTATAAGAAATTATATATTGGTAACCCAGCTGGCCCTACTCAACCTCCAATTGTTGTTGGTGGTGAGTATTACACTCAAATGTTGCCAGAGAACCCAGCTGACTTTGGTAAGCCAGTTGCTTCTAAGGCAGTTATCCTTAACCCCTCAGGGCAAGTTGTATCTTGGAATGTTCAGACTGATCTTAATGTAGGTGCATCAGCAACAGTTACTTCTGATTTAACAGTTGGTGGTAATTTGAATGTCACAGGCGATTTAACATATGATGAAGTAAATGCAAGAAACTGGAATATAACTGGTGTAGGTACTATCCCTACTCTTTATGTAACTGACATTACTGATACTCTCAACCTACAAAGTAAGGTAGGTATTATCAGTGCTCTTTCTGGTGTCGGTGCTACATACAACGATTTTAATTCAACATCTGCACAGTTTGAGCAGATTAATGTAAGTCATGCATCCACTACTAAGAACCTCACGGTTACTGGTATTGCAACAATTGAAGATAATGTAGATTTCAGAACGCAGTTAATAAGAATTGGTAGAGAAGCAGGTGAACTAGAAACTGATGGTAGTGATCGTCAGGGGTTCTTTATCGGTAACTGGGCAGGTCAACAAGCTGGTTTAGGTAATAACACTAAGAGAAACATTGCTATTGGTCACAGTGCCTTCCAGAAGGGTGGTAAGACTAAGGCAGAATCCAACCTCTTCTTAGGACATTTTGCTGGTCAAGAAGCAGAAGGTTCGCATAACATCTATATTGGTGATAAGGTAGCACAGGATTTAGGTTCTCAATCTGTTATCACTTATGGTGAGACTGGTAATGCCAGTACCATTTCATTCTCTGATGGTAGTTCATTGGGTAATGATCCATATGCTTACAGAGTATATGGTACTACAGATAATTTCTCCAACATACAGGGTGGAGATTGGGCATTTGAGATATCCCAACTTGGTGACCTTGGAACCATTAACAATGCTGTTACTGGTAACCTATCATTTAACATTGGTACTTGTACTAATGCTCATCTAGCAAAATTAATTGGTCAGCAGATTACAGTTAAGGGACAGGATAACTTTGCCTTATTAACTGATCCAAATGATGCTATCTACTTATCAAGTGGTAGTATTGGATTAACAGATACTTATGGTTTCATAGTTGTTAGATCTGGTATTACCACAAATAGTGGTAAAGAAGATCACGATCAGAACATTGGTATAGGTCGTGAAGCACTATGGGGTGCTGGTATATCAACTAACCAGAGCAACAACATTGCTATTGGTGCGTTTACTTTATACAATGTTAATGGTAGTGATAATATAGCTATTGGTAATTCTGCTGGTACTCATAATACTGGTAGTAACAATGTTATCATTGGTAAAGGACAAGATGTTAGATATCCAGAGCAAGACGATCAGTTAATAATTGGTTCAGGTGATGTTAAGTGGGTTTCTGGTAATAGCGACGGTTGGGTCGGCGTGGGGACTACCACGCCTACAGCGTTGCTCGATGTGGATGGTGATGTCAACATTACTGGTGTTGCTACTGTTCCACAAATAGATGTTAATGATATTGGTGTTGAGGATATTAAGATTACTGCTGGTATAGCAACTGATCTAGCAGTTACAAATTTAGTTAACGCTGTTGGTATTGTTACTAATGCTTACATTGATGTAGGTGTTGTAACATCATTGGTTGGTACTTATGCAACCATTACTGTATTTGATACAGAAACTGCTGATCTTAAAGATGTTAAGATTACTGCTGGTATCATTACCGACATTGTTGGTACTGCTGCAACTATCACTACGATTGATGCTACAGTAACTGACATTATACATGGTAATATTGTTGCTGGTGTTATCACATCGATAACTGGTATCTATGCAACCATTACTAATTTTGATACTGAATTAGCAGATCTTAAGGATGTTAAGATTACTTCAGGTATCATAACTGATATCGTTGGTACTGCAGCGACTATAACAACAATTGATGCTACAGAAGGAGATATAGTTAACGCTAAGATTACTGCAGGTATTATTACATCACAGGTTGGTACTTACGCAACCATAACAGTATTTGATACAGAGACTGCTGATCTTAATGATGTTAAGATTACTACTGGTTTAGCAACAGATTTCGCAGTTACAAATCTAAGATCTCAAGTTGCGATTGCTACTAATGCTTATGTTGATGTTGGTGTTGTAACATCACTTGTTGGTACTTATGCAACTATAACAGATGTTCATATTACCAATGACCTTAGAGTTGGTGGTGCAACTACCTTCACTGGTAATGTAACATTCAATGGCGGTACAATTGGTCTTGGTGATTCTGTAACAGATAATGTTGTATTCAATGCAGACATTGATTCTAACTTTATCCCTGATGATGACGATACCTACAGTATTGGTACTGCTACTCAACAGTGGAAAGATATTCACATTGATGGTACTGCTTATGTTGATGACTTAAGTGTTGATTCAACCGTCGGTACTTATGCAACTATAACAGTATTTGATACAGAGACTGCTGATCTTAAGGATGTTAAGATTACCTCTGGTATTATTACATCAATAGTTGGTACTTATGCGACTATTACAACTTTCGATACTGAAACTGCAGACCTTAAGGATGTTAAGATTACCTCTGGTATTATCACAGACATCGTTGGTACTGCAGCTACAATCACTACGATTGATGCTACGGAAGGTGATATAGTCAATGCTAAGATTACTGCTGGTGTTGTTACATCGATAGTTGGTACTTATGCAACCATAACAGTATTTGATACTGAGACTGCAGATCTTAAGGATGTTAAGATCACTTCTGGTATCATTACCGACATCGTTGGTACTGCTGCATCTATAACAACAATTGATGTTACAGAAGGAGATATAGTTAATGCTAAGATCACTGCAGGTGTTGTAACTTCACTGGTTGGTACTTACGCTACTATTACAACTGCACATGTCAATGTTTTAAGTGCTGATAGTTTAGCCTTGACTGGGTTAGCAGTTACTGATGTAGTTGTTGCTACTGCAGCAACCTTCACAGGTGTTATTGATGTTAATACTGCAGATATTGTAAACCTTACGATTGGTGCTGGTTATGTAACCTCTCTATATGATTCCACTGGAGTTGTTGGTATTAACACTCAACATATGTTGAGCACTAATGCTGATGGTACTCTTTCATGGAAGGAACCTTCACAAATTGGTATTTCTACAGTTAACCCTGGTACTGATGTATGGTTTGTTGCTACTCATGGTGTTGATGATAACGAACCTTCTCGTGGTCGTACTGATGACAGACCATTCAGAACGATTAAGTATGCTGTACAAAGAATTTCTAATAAGTATGATCATACCTATAACGGTGGTACTGCTTTAAACGCAGTTAATATTCAGAGTGGTTCTTTTGCTGGTAATCAATGGTCTCCTAATGCAGCAACATATAATGCTCTTACAGGTAACTTAACTCTATCAGGTGGTGTTCATCAGTTGACCACAGGTGATACTATCACCCTTGATAATAATTCATTATCATTCACATGTAATATGGATGGTAATGCAACTTCGCATACTTATCCTCGTGCAACTGATCCTATTGCAGGAGTAACAACTGCTGTTACTGTACTAACCACTACATCATTCAGTTTAAATGTTAATATCGCTCCTAATAGTAGAGGAGTTAATGAGACATTGAACATCGGTGGTGGTGTTTATGAAGAGGTATTCCCAATTACAGTCCCAGAAGGTCTTACTGTTAAAGGTAACGGTCTTCGTGCAACTAAGATTGTTCCTACATCTGCTACTAAGCAGAAAGACGCATTCTTAATGAATGACAGAACAGTTGTTGAAGACTTAACTATTGCAGATGTCTTCTTTGACACACCAAATAATACTGGTTTTGCGTTTAGATATGCTCCTGGTATCGCTGTTAGCATGAGGTCACCTTATGTTCAGCGTGTAACCGTGATGAACAAGGGTACTAATATTACCGCATCTGATCCTTACGGTTATTCAACTGCAGATTCACCTCCAGCATCTATGATTGCTGGTGGTGGTGCATATATTGATGGTTCGGTGATGGCAGAAGGATCGTTAGAAGCAGCAATGCTCTTTAACGAGTGTACATTTATTGTACCTAACAGTCAGGGTGTTGTAATGACTAACGGTGCTCGTGTTGAGTACCTAAACTGCTTTACATACTTTGCTTCTGAAGCACTTAAGGGTGTATCTGGAACTCTTGGTATTTCATCTGTAGGTAAGACACGATTAAGATTAACTGGTATTACTACAGTTGGTGTAGGTAACACTATTACTTACTATGATACTGATGGTACTACTGGATTGGGTACTGCTATTGTTGCTAACTATGATGGAACATATCTAGATGTAACAGGCAAGCAAACAGGTTTTGAAGTCCTTAATAATAGAGTTGCTAAGACAGTAACATTCAACGATAACGCTCAATTAGATACTACAGTTAAGAAGTTTGGTACTTCATCACTTAAGTTAGACGGTACTAATGATTCTATTAGTCTATCATCTAGTGGTGATCTTGGATTTGGAACTGATAAAGACTTTACTGTTGACTTCTGGGCATACACAAATACTACAGGACTCTCTAGTGCAACTCTAATTGACTTCAGAGCAAATGGAACTGATGCAGAAGGTCTAAGTATTGCTTACCGTGCTGCTGGTGAAGTAGATGTTCGTGTTGGTACAACTACTGCTATCACAGGTTCTGGTGCTGGTATAGGCACAGGTGCTTGGCATCATATCGCACTCGCAAGACAAGGTACAAATACAAGACTATTTGTTGATGGTACTCAGAGGGGTATTAAGACTTCTGATACAACCGATTATGGTTCCACTAAACCATTAGTAATTGGTGCTGACTATGATGGTGGAAGTAATAATGTCACAGGATGGATTGATGAATTTAGAGTAGAATATGATGTTGCTAAGTATACTGCCAACTTTACTGCACCTACAGTAGCACATACTGGAGATGCTGATACTAAGGTATTATTACACTTTGATGGTCTTGCAGGTCTTACAACCACGACTGACGATGTAGTCCGTAATCAGGATATCAGAATCGTTCAAGCAGGTGGTGGTATTGGAACTGCTACTAAGGTACAATTAGCAGATTACAGTCAGTTCGGTGCTGACATGCGTTCAGTTGGTTGTGCTGTTGAGTACGGTCAGAAGGGTGTAATTGCTGATGGTGATGGTGTTACTCTTAGAATGTTCGCACTGAACTTTAACCAAGTTGGTTCAGGTGGAGATATTAGTAACGATCCTAATACTGTAATACAAGCAAATGAAGTTACTCAGACCAATAATGGTGAGGTATCATTTGTAAGTATTGACCAGAAGGGAGACTTCCGTGTTGGTGATGCGTTCTATGTTGACCAAGAAAATGGTACAGTTGCATTCTCACAACAGGTAACCAGTCTACAAGCACTATCTAACTTAACTATTTCAGACTCTTCTGGTAATAGCAGTCAGGTAACTCCTACCAGTGGTACATTTGGTAATATCCAGATTGCTGGTAATAACATTGAATCTACTACAGGTGATATTAACATTGACCCTGCTGGTGCTGGTGATATTAACATTACTGGTGATGTCAATGTCTTAGGTATCCTAACCGCTACAACCATTCAACTGGATGCATTCCAGAAGGGTGATACATCTATTGCTTTAACTGATAGTGGTAGTGATGGTACTATCGTTTCAAGTACTGAGAATACTGAAGCGATGCGTATCGATGCCAATCAGAAAATTGGTATTGGAACTGCTAGTGTTAGAGATAGACTAGATGTATTAGACACTGCTAGATTTGAGAGAATCAACGCTACAGGTGTTGTAACAGTTAGCAGTAGTGCAGATGTTAATAACCTCGATGCAGTCGATGCTAAGATCGCTACAGGTCTTGCTACAAACTTTACGGTAGGTCAGACAAGAGGTGATGGATCATTAACTATCAATTCACCTGTTGGACTTAACAGTCACACAGATGTCCCCGACAATGTTGAGTTTAGGGTGGGTGAGAACTCCGACTTTAAGTTCTATCATCAGGATACTGATGCATTTGCCAACAGAGGACATAGTATTGTTCAGCATAGTAATGGTAATGCTACTTACGGTAGATTACAAATAAGAAGTGATTACTTCAGTGTACAAACTGCTACAGGTAATAGCGACTTCTTAATGGCAGACAGTAAGACTGTCAAGTTGATGTATGCTGATTCTGCTGCATCTGGTGTTGGTGATAGATTAATTATTAGAGCATCTGGTTCAGAGATGCTTGGTATTGTAACTGTTAAAGATAACGGTGTTTATAAGGGAGAAGTTGCAATTGGTTCTTCTATAACAGCAACTGCTGGTGTAGTAACTGCTAATGCTGTTGACCTTGCTGATGCTGATATTCTTGACGCTAAGATAACTGCTGGTTTAGCAACTGACTTTGCAATAACAAATGCCAGAATACAGACTGGTATTGCTACTGAGATGACCTTCGCTGGTTTCTCAACCTTCGTTGGTATAGCAACATTCCAAGACGACATATTTGTCGCTGGTAACTTAAATGTTATAGGTGATGTTGTTTATGATGAAGTTAACGGCAGAAACATTAAAATTACTGGAATTAGTACCTTTAATGAAGTTGTTGTTACTGGAGTTACTACTATATTTGACATTAAGATTGGTGCTGGTAGTTCTACTACTAAGATTGAAACTAATAGCGGCGAACTAGTTCTAGATTCTGCTGCTGGTCAAGTAACAGTTCAAGACAACTTCCAAGTAGTTGGATATGGTACATTCAAGAATGGTTTATACTATCGCTCAGATCAAGGTGGAAGCACTGGTATTGGATACAGTGGTCCAAATGGTATGGGTTACTTTGAAGCAGATGGAAGATTAGTAAGTACAGCAAGCACAGTTGGTTTCCTAACTACTTCTAACTATGTAATGACCACAAACGCTTCTGGAGTCCCAACATGGACTGACTCCATCGATGGAGGATTCTTCTAATGGCAAAACCAAATAGTAGGGCAACATTACAAGATTATTGTTTAAGACAATTAGGTGCTCCAATTCTGGAGATTAATGTTGCCGATGAGCAAGTTGATGACTTAATGGATGACTCTTTACAGTTTTTCTATGAGAGACATTTTGATGGTGTTGAGAAAGTAGTTCTCAAATATCAACTTACACAGAATGATATTAGAAAGGGTAGGTCAAGAGGTGGTGGATTTAGTGTAGGTATTGCTAGTACATCTACTGTATCTGGTGTATTTGAAGAGAATGAAAGTTTTATAACAGTTCCAGATTCTGTACTTGGTATAGAAAGAGTCCATCAATTTGATAGTAGTGGACTTAGTAATGGTATGTTTAACTTGAAGTATCAGTTATTTTTGAATGATATTGCTTTTAATATGGGTTATGATGGTCTCCTAAATTATTCTATGACTAAGACATATCTAGAGGATATTAATTTCTTATTGACTACATCTACTCAGATTAGATATAATAAGAGAAACAATAGACTTTATATGGATATTGATTGGGCTTCTGCAACTGAAGGTCATTGGATAATTATTGATTGTTACAGGATAATGGATCCTGCAAATTATAGTGCAGTGTATAATGATTCTTTCTTGAAGAGATATTTAGTTGCAAAGATTAAAAAACAATGGGGTCAGAACCTCATTAAATTCCAAGGAGTAAAACTTCCTGGTGGTATAGAACTTAATGGTCGTCAAATCTATGAAGATGGTGACCTAGAGATAAGAGAGATAGAAGAGAAAATGCTATCTACTTATGAAATCCCAGTCCTTGACATGATAGGTTAATGCCTTTATCTCCATTTTTCCAACATGGTTCACCTGATGAGCAGAGACTGATACAGTCACTGGTCGATGAACACTTGTCTATTCATGGTATTGATGTATATTATATACCAAGGAAACAGATAGTTACTGACGATATCTTAGGTGAAGTTCAGTCATCAAAGTTTAATGATAATTATATTGTGGAAGCATACCTTAATAATTATGAGGGATATGCTAAAGGTAGTGATGTAATGACTAAGTTTGGGATCAACTTACAGAATGAGATTACTTTAACAATATCAAGAGAAAGGTTCGAGGACTTTATCGCACCATTTCAATTTAATTCAACAAATTTAAATGCTGCTAGAGATGGAGATATTGATTTTGGGACTAGACCTAAGGAAGGTGATTTAATATGGTTCCCATTAGGAGAAAGATTATTTGAGATTAAGCATGTTGAGCATGAGCAACCATTCTTCCAGTTAGGTAAGAACTATACTTACGAACTTCAATGTGAACTGTTCCAGTTACAAGACGAGATTATCGATACCAATGTTGTTGGTATAGATGAAAGATTGAGTGAAGAAGGATATATTACAACTGTAAGTCTTGCTGGTATAGGATCTACTGCTCAGGCATCTGTTGACACCTTTGCACTATCTGGTGCATTGCAGAAGATTACATTGAATGATGATGGTTCTGGATATACTTCAGTACCTTCTATTAGTGTATCACCATCTCCTGCTGGTGTATCAACATCTCTAGGTCAGGTAGTTGGATTTACAACTACTAAAGGTCAACTTGCTTCTATAGATTATGTTGCTATAACTAATCCAGGTTTTGCTTATGTTGAACCACCTACTATTGGATTTGGAACTCCAGGTGTGGGTGCTGCTGCAACTTCAACATTAACTAATAGTGGTATCGCATCTATTAGAATTACTCAGCCAGGATATAACTATGTTTCTCCACCTATTGTAACAATTCAACATCCTCAGTATGTTGACAAACAGTATCAGTTTACTGGTATTGCAACTGCTGGAATGATGGAGATTGTTGGTATTAATACTATGGCAAATATTGCTATCGGTCATACTATTAACTTCAAGACTTTTGGTGCTGTGACACTTATTGGTGGTGCTAAAGTAACATCTATTGGTACTAGCAGTGTTGGTATTGGTACTTCCCTTGGTGGTACTGGAACTGCATCTGGTGTTACCTTTGTTGGTACTGGTGCTATGGTTGGTGCTAAGGCAGGTCAAGTACAAGCAACTGCTGTTGCCACATTGTCCAATGATGCAATGTTTAGAATATATCTAACGGATGCTGGTGTTGGTTATGAAGCAACTCCAACTGTTTCTATCAGTGCTCCATTGAGTATTGGTGTTGGAACATATCACATAAATGAAAGGGTTGTTGGATCACTATCTGGTGTTGAAGCATATGTTAAGAAATGGGATGCTGCTAACAGAAAACTAGAAATCTCGATAAATACTGGAGAGTTCTACTCTGGTGAGTACATTACTGGAACTGCATCTTCTGCTAGATACCAAGTCTTCTCTTATTCTGATGATATAAGTAGTCAAGCACAAGGTGATGAATACTTTATGAATGATGAATTTGAAACTGCTGGTGATGCTCTTCTCGACTTCACTGAAAATAACCCATTTGGTATAGTATAATGTTAGGTACTTATTTTTACCACGAGATATTAAGGAAAACAATTATTGCTTTTGGTACATTGTTCAACGATGTTCATATTCAGCATGATGATAGACAGGGCGGTACTATTAGCGAAACTAAGGTTCCATTGATATATGGTCCTAAGCAAAAGTTTCTTGCTAAACTTCAACAACAAGAAGAATTAACAAAAGCAACTGCAATAACATTACCTAGGATGTCATTTGAAATGACTTCTATGAATTATGATTCTAGTAGAAAGTCAAGTATAACTAGAACTTTTAAAGCAGTAGATGCTGATAATAAAGCAAAGAAAGTATATTTACCAGTACCTTATAATGTAGGGTTTGAACTTAATGTAATGACTAAGTTGAATGATGATGCATTACAGATTGTAGAACAGATACTTCCATTCTTTCAACCAGCATTTAATGTTACAATAGATCTAGTAAGTTCTATTGGAGAAAAAAGAGATATACCAGTTGTATTAGAGAATATATCATTCACTGATGAGTATGAAGGGGACTTCTCAACTAGAAGAGTATTGATGTATACATTCCAGTTTGTTGCTAAGACCTATCTATTTGGTCCTGTTGCTGAGAGTACAGATGGTCTTATTAAGAAGGTTCAGGTCGATTACTATGCAGATACTAATGTTCAGCAAGCTAAGCGTGAGATGAGGTATACGGTTACCCCAGATCCAATTACTGCTGGACCTGAAGATGACTTTGGATTCAGTGAAACTACTACTATGTTTGATGATTCCAAGAAGTATAGTCCAACTAGACAAGAGGATGTATGATCCCACTACCTGAAATACCAAAGGATGACTGGTTTGATGATAGACCACATAATCCTCTTGATGATATGCCTATAGCAACTAATGACAGATTTGATATGTATGGATCTTCTGATGCAGATGATGCTTATAACCCAAGACCTGAAGAAGAGATAGCAGATCTATACGCATCAAGGCATGAATCATCACCTGAGTTTGAGAAATCTGCTGAAGAGGTAGTTACTATGCATGAGAAAATGTATAGAATTGCTACTGCAAAATACAATCCATTTGCTATAGGTGGATCGGAAAGTATTCATGATTTTGAAGGAGGATCAGAAAATGTCCAAAAAAATTGACAAAGCATTAAATACTTCTTCTGAAGTAGTAGAAGTTGAAGCTACAGATATACCCGAAAATGGGGGTGCTAAAAGAAAAGATCAACTAGCAAAAGTTGATATAGATAAAGACTATGAATATACTCGTGGTCAGTTATATTCCTTAATAGAAAAGGGTCAAGAGACTCTTAATGGTATTATGGAGGTTGCCGAAGAATCAAGTTCTCCAAGAGCATATGAGGTTGCAGGTCAGGTACTAAAGTCCACTGCTGACATTGCTGATAAGTTAATGGATCTTCAGAAGAAAGTTAAGGAGATTGATGAGACCAAACATAAGACTACAAACAATGTTACCAATAATGCTATATTCACTGGTAGTACTGCAGAGTTGCAGAAGATGATTAAGCAAGGGTTTCTAGATGCTAAATAAGAGCTAGTTACACTTATAACTATGCCTGAAGAAATAAAGGAAGAAGTTGTAGAGGAAGAAACGAAAGGTCCACTACAAAAACTTAAAGATAAGATCCTTCCAGATGAAGATGAGCAAGCAGCGATCATTAGTACATTTGTTCGCCTTGGGGTCTTGGTGTGGTCAGGTGGAATATTGACTTTGAACTATGTGGCAATTCCAGGAGTGCCACAACAGAAAATAGATCCGACATTTATAGCTTCAGTTTTTACAGGAGTTTTAGCTAGCTTTGGAATTCAGACAGCTAGTAAGAAGGGTGATGGAACTATGAAGATGAATGGCAATGGTAATGGTGGACCTCCTCCTGTTACTGCACAAGATATAGAAGCTATCATAGCAAAAGCACCTGCTGGTCCTGTTCAAACTATTAGAGTTGAGCAAGCACCACTTAAGATTACGACTGATACTAAATCAGACGAAACATTTAAAATGTGATATAATAACCATATACGAGGTTACTACAATGCAAAAATTAGTTAATGTACTTGCTGTTGCGTCTGCTGCTGTATCTGTTGCCGTTGTTGGCAGTGGGTTATATGTATATGTCAACAGGGATTCCATCATTGATGGAATTAAATCACAGGCTTTGGAAGCAATTACTGGATCTATTGGAGTTCCTGGTTTAGGAGGAGATCTTCCTGTAGGTGCTCCTGATCTAGCACCATCAAATCCATTGGCAGGTGAAAATGCTGCTGTTGGTGGACCAACAGTTTTTTAAACAATGAAAATCAAATCTATTACACCACCCATAACTGGGTGGTTAGAAATTGATTTGGATGAAAATATTATCACATATCTCAATGAACTAATAGATCAATCTAAGATTGATAATATTAGTATGAAAGGTAATCTAGCTGGTCATATATCATCCAGTTTAGCATTAAAAGATAAAGAAGATTATCTTATGGATAATCTTCTAATTGAATGTGCTAATGAATATGACAAAGCATTTCCATCAGCAAATAAAATAGTTAATCATATTGGGACTACTCAAAGATTGCTTATAAGTGCTTTATGGGTTAACTTTCAAAAGAAACATGAGTTTAACCCTATGCATGATCATAGTGGTGTATTTTCATTTGTAATATGGATGAAGATTCCTACTGATTGGAAGGAACAAGCTAAGTTACCTTTTATGGAAGGGCAAAAGCATTCTAGTGTATCAAATTTTGAGATTACATACCCAGATACTGATGGAACTTTAAAAGAAGATTATTATCAAATGAGTCCTGAAATGGAAGGAAAGATGCTATTCTTTTCTTCAAGGTTAAAGCATGGGGTATATCCTTTTTATGAATCTGATGGTACTAGAATTAGTATCTCTGGAAATTTAATGTATGCATAAATAATTCACCGTAACAAAAAGTAATGAAAAAAGTAAAAGAACTTGCCTACAAAGTAAAAGAATTTGATAAGAAGTGGGCAAAAAAGATTCAGGACAAATTTAATTTGACCGATTATCAGATGCTTTGTATTTCATTTGGTAAAGGATTTATCATAGGTGCTTTGATACTCTAACACAGTCAGTGAGTCAACACACAATTAGGTATTAATTACTACCATGCTATAATAAATAATGACAGTATGGGATTGAAACTATCATGCCCCTGACTAAGCATTATACAGTCGGTTATCACGACTCACAACTTCGTCATTTAGAAATCTGCGAGTACGCTGTAGATTCCTACGAGGCAATACAAGACGCAAAAGAGGATGTTCCGTTTCTACGGGAGCATCCTCATTTTATTGACTTTGCAACTTTAGAAAAATGACTACTATTACAAAACATAAGCACGAGATTATGTGGTGGATGAGTAGACTCACTATCATGGGAACTTCTTTAGGGTTATCAACTTGGCTTGCTGCACAAGCATATGTCTGAAGTAGTTTGGTCAATTAATATTATGCTAGGCTTGCTTTTATCGGGAGTAGGTGTTAGCATATACTACATATTCATGTATGATACTTTTTGGCCAAATGACTGACTTAGGATTAGATGCTTCACAGGAGACAAGAATAACTGTGATGCAATTGAAGATTGAAAGATTGGAAGAGAAGCAAGACGAGTTAAGAGAAAGATTAAAAGTTGTAGAGAAATGGGTCATTGGTGCTGCAGCAGTATTGGCAGCAGGTACTACTGTCATAGGATTTGCAACTAATATATCTAAAGCGTATTTGTAATGGATAAAGTACCATATCTTTTAAAAAGAGATGTATTCTCTGATGAGGAGTTGCGTCTTATTTTTGATGAGTTGCAGTTTTTAAACAACTCTTATTTAATGCAACCGCCAGAGAATAGTGGTTCAGCAAGGGTTGATGGAGAAGTTATAAAAAATAATAAAGGTGTATTTCTTCGTAATGTATATTGTAGAGAAGATGCTTCATCAATTATTAGATTACTTAAAGATAAATTAGAACAATATGTAATTGAATACTCTAATGTACATATTACAAATCTTAATGCAGCAGGTACTAACGAATTATGGTTTTTAGTTTCTTATTATGAAAATGCAGATTATTATAAACCTCATGAGGATGCTACTCTTGCAACTGCATTATTCTGGTTTAATAAGGAACCACGGAAATTTACTGGTGGTGATTTAACTTTTAATAATACAGATGAATTTGTTGAATATAAAAACAATTCTTTTGTTATCTTTCCTGGATGGGCAACACATTCAGTGTCACCAGTATTATTTAATGGTGGAGCTGTTGACAAAACTATGTCCATCTGGGAGAGAGAAGGAAGGTATTGTGTTACAGTAGGTATGCACATAGTTCCAAAATGATAGAGTTATTACTAGCAAATATTTCTGGTGAATGGATTCAAAAGATAAGGGAGCATGAATCCTTACAAGATAGAGCACCTATTGAAGAAACCATAAATAGCTCACTTGAGGATTTCAACGATGGGTGCAATGGTTCCACCGAGCAGAAAGAGCTGCTACAACTTCCGTGTTACGAAGATCAAGAAGGTCTTAGACGGAGACACGATAGATGTGATAATAGACCTAGGGTTCGACCTAGCGAAGACGGAGAGAGTGAGGATTGCTGGAGTGGACACACCAGAGAAGAGAACGAGGGACTTGGAGGAGAAGGCACTTGGATTAGATGCGACCAATTGGTTGAAGGGGAAATTAGAGGAGACAATTAAAGGCGATGAAGAACTCACTGTTAGAACTGAACTTAAGGGTGGGGTTGGGAAGTATGGTAGGCTTCTTGGTTGGCTCTATGTTGGCGACTCTGATCTTTCGTTAAACGAACAGATGATAACTGAAGGATATGCTTGGGCATACGATGGTGGCACTAAGCAAAAAAACTTTGAGGATCTCCGAGAGATCCGCAGAGCACACGGCACATTAACGGAGTAAAATCATGCCTACAAAACTACTTAAAGATCTTCCTATTCCAAAGGAAGCACAGAAAATGATTCAGGAAGTACCTGAACTAGCACCATTCATTGAACCAGAACCACAAGGTATTGGTTGGGGTGCAGGTATTGGCATAGCAGCTATAGTAATAGTTCTAGGTGCTGCATTTGCTAAGTATAAGTGTAAGTGTAAGAAGAAGTAATGGCAGAGGATATCTATCTTGGTAACCCGAATCTAAAGAAAGCTAACACACAAACAGAGTTTAGTGTAGAACAGGTTCAGGAGTTTATCAAGTGTAAACAAGACCCAATATATTTTGCAAGGAACTATATTAAAATTGTTTCCTTGGATGAAGGTCTTGTGCCATTTAAGATGTATGACTTTCAGGAGAAGTTGATTAGTAACTTCCACGAGCAACGATTCAATATATGCAAGATGCCACGACAGACTGGTAAGTCTACTACCTGTGTGGCATACCTCTTGCATTATATTGTTTTTAATGATAGTGTTAATGTAGGTATCCTAGCAAACAAAGCAGCAACTGCCAGAGAACTACTTGGTAGACTACAGACTGCATATGAAAACTTGCCTAAGTGGATGCAACAGGGTATCTTATCCTGGAACAAAGGTAGTATGGAGTTGGAAAATGGATCAAAGATATTGGCAGCTTCTACATCTGCAAGTGCTGTCCGAGGCATGTCGTTCAATATCATTTTCCTCGACGAGTTCGCCTTTGTCCCAAATCATATCGCAGAA
>Ga0098041_1000152_pt1 | contig 27707 bp, 16 predicted proteins | sample 8_EtaG_FD_77066 | JGI IMG/M metagenome (GOLD analysis project Ga0098041, IMG submission 77066) | Marine viral communities from the Subarctic Pacific Ocean - 8_ETSP_OMZ_AT15162 metaG | ecosystem: Environmental > Aquatic > Marine > Oceanic | place: Pacific Ocean | collected 2015-01-08
GTCGTGGCCCATCTGAAGCAATTAGGTAACCGTTTGCGACCCATATTCCGTCGTCTAAAGCCATTCCCCCCATACTCCACTCATTGCCGGTGCTACTCCCGACAGTTGTACCAGCGATCTTTTGAACTTTACCCCCTACACCCGCTACATATATGTTCGTGCCATCACTCGCAACGCCCAGCACGACCCCAGAGGCGGGATTAACAATAGGGCTACCGTTCCAATTTGCACCATGATCGGTTGAATATTCGATATTGGAAGCATTTGCCATGTAAACGTAACTAGTGGCACCAACAGTAGCAGTAGCCATATAAAGATTCGTATTGGTTGAAGCCTTCGACACGGCTGTAGTCTTATGGAGAGATAACTCGCCCTTCACCCACGGGTTGATACCCGTACTGGCAAAGAACTTGCGTTGCTCCGACTCAAGCATGTCAGCCTCACGCTGACCAGCCCCGAACTCCCAGTCGGTACGGGTTCGCTTCCATACCCCAGCCTGATTGAGCGTCTGCTCACCCGGCGTACCCTGAGTATCGAAGCCCTGCCGGATTGGATCTACAGTGGCACGCGCAAACCGCGCTAGATCTATATTATATTTACGATTCCCTAAACGAATCGGTAAAGAGTCACGGACTGACTGGTGCAGAGACATTGACTAACGACGAACAGTGGTCGGAAAGCCAGACGAGATCGCACCATCCATCCTCACACCGTATTCAGCCATCAAACGACGAGCCTCTTGGCTTACCCGACGGTCATACTGCGACTGTAGTACCAATGAGTACCTTGCGCGATCACCGGGAGCGACGGCTGCGTCAATACGAGATGTCCCGGCAGCATGGGGATCAAGACGAAGACTTTCTTCCCCCATTAGAAGATGTGCTGCTGCTCCTAATGACGGAATATCTTGCATCTGAGCATTCATTTTCACAGTGGATACAAGATCAGTATCCAAGTCTAGCGTTCCTGTTACAAGCGGATGGGCATACGTTATTTGGAGAGTGACCGCCTTCTCCAACGGTTCCTGTACCACAATGGCATAACCGCTGGCGAAATCTGTCGTGTTCGAATTCTTGTACACCTTGACATTGGCACGAACCCACCTGTCCGTGTCGCTGCGCGGCGTTCGGAGCGCCTGAATAACATGAAGAAACCCTGTAGAAGAGAAATCATAGTTGATTGCAAGATCCTCAGAACTGCTGACCGACGGGCTGATAGTCGATACTCCATATAGATTAGCAGGCAACCCACGGATGGCGTCACGTACCGCTTCAAGGATCTGATGCCCTGTGAAACGTGGCTCAACTTCAATAGCCGTATCAACTACAGCCGCATCATCGACATCCCCAGTAAATGCGACTGCTGTGCTGCCATCTACGCCACGCTGAACAGTTGCATACTCACCATTACGGGCATGAACATACATAGTTTCATACCCTTGGGTGTTATCACCTACCGAAATATAAGATCCAGCACGAATACCATCCGTCTGATACTTCAATTTAATAGTAGTAGCAGTAGCAGTAATTCCTGTATGAATCGCATCCAATTCGGTACGTGTATTGCTATTAAGCAATCGCTTTGTACGAGTTACGGCATCACCAACGGTAGGCATACGTTGATCCTAGCGACTAGCGGAGGGCAGGGGTAGGGGTGCCCCTGCCCTCCAACTAATCCAGCAAGGACTACGGAGTATCCGTGTAGCCAGTGAGGTTGGTGAACCTCGCCATGTGAGCCTCGCCCTTCACCTGAAGGCCTTCCTCACAGACAATCTGCACCTTGTCACTATCGCCGGTCTTTGCAAGCGCCTCAACTACGAGAGGCTGCATAATCCGACGGCTAACACCGTCCTTCTGAACAACAAACGCGCTTTCGGAATGCATCCAGCGGTTCCTGACACACTGTGTCTCACCAAACTCGGTGAACACAGACATGACAGGCACCCGGCCACGGCGGGGGTCATCGATAACGTGACGCACCGTGTCGGTGTTAGTGGTGTCGTTGAGAGTGGCAAACGAAGCAGGATTCGCAATCAAAAGATCGGGAATACCACCTGCGTTGTAGCACTTCTGCATCAACGTTTCCAACGCAGTAGCAGTCAGCGTTGTGCTGCTGCTGTCAGTGTTGGTTGTGATGAAATCCATCAAGCCACCAGTTGACCGGCGCTTCGCGGAAGTATCATCGTTTTTCTTACCGTAAAGGTAAGCCTGCTCACGAGTGATGACGTTCTCAACGGTCCTGCCATACAACTGCTTGGCAAACTCGTCAGTCACGCCATACCGGGTGATCTGCTGCTCAGTACGAGTCATGTTAACGGGTGTCGGCCCGAAAATCTGAGTGTAGTTTGAGCGGATCGTCCGGTCAGCCGACCGTGCGGTACCGGGATCAGAACCCTCAACGAGTGCAGTACCAAGACAGATGATCGTGTCTTCGTCTGCGGCTGACGTTGCGGGCCATGCTGAACCGTTGGTCCAATCGGTCACATTGATAACACCCGAGGTGTTGTTGATAGCAGTAATTCGCTTGACCGCACCGTTAACGGTGGCACCCTCTTCTCCAATGTTGAGAAGATCGTCTACTTGGAACTTATAAGAATCGGCTGCTGAGACTGTAATAGTCGTAGCACCCGCTCCTGCGGCTCCTGTACCTGCAGCCTGTGCACGGGGAAGCAAAAGTTCCTCGTCCATCCATTTGAATTCTGTCTGATCGGTACCAGAAGAGGATAGAAGTTGCCTTCCATCAGTTCCAATACCATTGATAAACGGCGAATCAACAGGCGAGATCATGTAGATCGCCTCGTCCATGTTGATCTTGACGCCGACGGCTAGATCATAACTAGTGACCTTGCCTGAGTAGCCTACGATAGCCACAATTTCACGCTCCTAAGTAATTAAGTGGAATGGTTCTTTCTGTCTCGCAACATTCCCTCGTACTTAGTGCGATTATCGGCCCATTTCTTGACACCAATACGTTCACCATCAGAGTCCAGATACGGAACGAACGAGCCGTCCCGCCTATGTTCTCCCTTGATACCTCGTTCCCAAGCAGGATTCGCTTGAGGCGGTGGCACCTTGTTCTTTACCGATGGTGTAGCCGCAGCCGTAGTCGCTGGCGATTGAAGAATCCGCTTTGCAGCATCCTCTCCGCACTCCACACAAACCGTGTCCGCGTCGTCACGCATACTCTGTACACGCTCGTAAAGAGCCATGCACTCAGAACACTCGTAAACGTATGTAGGCATTGTTAACCAGAAACTACCCGAGGATCTGGGTCTACCCCACCCGCTGCCTCCAACACCGTATGGATAAATTGGGCTGCTGAGTCTTCCTTCGGACGACCCGCATCCAACATCTCCCTAAACTGGCGATGGCCTGCGTCGTATGGGCTTTCTGTCTGATTCTCAGGTGCAATTTGATCCGCAGCAAGATCCCGACGCTCCTGTGCAACACGCACATCGGCCTCAGAATTATCCGGCTCAGGCGGTGGCGGTGGAGCAGCATCTTTAAGGATGCCTAGTTCCTCTGCCTCTGCCTTGATGAGATCTGTTTCCAGATCACCATCGTAAGCCTTGAACAATAACTGTCCTGCCTTGCTATCAGTATCAACCCCGGCCTTCAGAAACGCCATCTCGCGTTTCATCTGATCAAGTTCCTGAGATGCCTTCTTGCCACGGTCAGCGGCTTCACGCAACTCCTTGATCCCACCGTATTCCTGATCTTCTGCCATGATGTCTCTCCTGCCTAATCGCACACAGTCGGAGGAACCGTGCGGTAGATGACTAAATAAGAACATCCCCGGTCGTCACACTCCGGTTCTGTCTCCACTTTCTACTCATCAAGGGCGTGGGCGTCCAAGATGGGATAAGCACTCACCGGCCCGAAAGAGCGCACAGCGGCCTACATACAAATTGTAGCACGACTGTAATGCTATTGGCAAGACTCGCAGACATCAGAATTTTCCAAGTCAACCAATGGGTTCAAAGGAGGGCGTTCTCCCAACATTTCTTCCCTGTCGTAATAGGGAACCCATTCGCCATCTACTGGAACAAGACCGGGCCAACCAACCCTAGTCATCGTAGAACTTTTCGCACCAAGCCTTGGTACGACACGCTTCTTCGTTTAGATCGACACGATATTCTAGAGAATTAATACGCTGATAGATCTGATCAAACTCATCGATGCCATTCTCCACAATATCCAGAATCGATTCCATCTGGAATTTCATACTCTCCATATCACCGACAATGATCTCTACCATCGTGCTGGAAGCAAAGTTCCTAGTGTCTTCCACACGGGCAAGACGCATATTCTCCAAGGCATCGGCATTAGTGCTGACCCCTTCTTCAATGGAAGCAAGGCGCGCAAGCACAGCACTATCGGTACCCGTGTTCTGTTCGATAACAGTCACGGTCCTCTCTAAGTCATCGATACGTCCCGCTACCTGAGCAGCATTCCACACGACGACACCACTGGTGACAGCCACCGACAAAATAAGACCAAGGGTGATCCTTGAGATCTTTACCTGTTTGAGATCAGTGACTACATCAGACATTACGACACAACTGAAGCCGACTTATCACCAAAGCGAGAAGCAGCCATGCCCTTGACAAGACTCAACGCAGCCGTAGCACCAGCCAACGCAGCAGCCTTAGCGTTACCGATGTCTCCACCGACAACAAAGATACCTAGAAACGCCTGAACAAAGGTAGCAACTACCCGTTCGATAACATCCTTAGTAACCACTTCGTACCTTCTTCCCTGTTTTCTTAGCGTGCTTCTTAGCAGCAGCCTTACCCTTCTTCGTGTAAGGAAACTTCTTCTTACCAACCTTAGGCATTAGCCGCTCCAAATCCTGTAGTACCACCAGATACTAGCGCACCACCCGCACCACCAAACTTAGCAGCACGAGTTTCTGCCCGTCTAGTTAGTAGTTCCTCTGCCGAACGATCCAAACCAAACTGTCCAGCCAAACCCTCTTCCGATATCTTCGCATTGATTACTTCATCAAGATTCTCGCGAAATAGATCTTCACGCGCACGCAACAGATCCAAGTTCTCCCAAATCGCAGAAGAACTCAAGCCCTGTCTGCCAATGGATTCGGCCATCGACTGCCTAAGGGATTCAGACTTATCAAACCGAAGTCGCTGCTTCGCCCAACCACCAACTTCTGCTGCACTTGTAGCCGCAGAAACATCAGCCCACGATCCAGCCCATTCATCACTGGGATCTAGAAACGTCTTCATCAAGTTTGCTTCAGCAACTTCAGGCCCGTACCAATCAATATAAGTTTGCCTTACTTCATCAGGGACATTTCCCAATACCCGCTGTGCTGCTTGTAGACGGTTCTCTACTTCAGCGGTACCTACATTATTGACAATCAGATTCGTTACCAGATTATCGAAGTCAAGGCTTTGACCCGCCACAGAATACCTTGACAGATATTCCAACACATCTGATTCATAATCAATATATTCTGCTGGAGTAAACGGAGTTACGTTCTCCATCTTGCGCTGCTCAGTGATCGCAGGGAAACGCTGCTGGAAAGCCTCCGTATCATAAACATCTACAGCCAAACGAGTAATCGAATAATTCGGATCGACCAACTGCTCCTTAGCCCAATCCCAAAGTTTAGACGCAAACTGCTGAGTGATACCAACACTCTGCATGGTCGCAACGAAATCGGAGTACATGGCTTCCAATTCAGGATTAGGTGTTGTTCCTTTCACCTGCATAGGGGGATCTGATGCATCATCACCATCTTCTGAATCTGGATCTGCACCTTCTAAGTTTGGGACACCCCCGTATGACTCATAGAACGCATCCAATGTTTCCGCAGAAGACATATCAACGAACGTGGCATGGTCAGGGGCACCACCCGCTGCAATAAACGCATCGTATTGTGCCCGGTCAGTGGTAAATAGGCGTGATGAACTCCTTGTACCTGAAGGATTGGTTCGTTCAACAAGTTCAGGCCAACCGGGACCGCCTTCTGGATTATCCGCAGATGGCGCATCGTAATAACTGATATGAGATCCACCGTGTGGCATCAGATTGCTCCAAACATCTTGTACAAAGTCGCTGTCGCACCAGCAGACCTATCAGCATACTGCTTGGTCTTCAAATAATTAGAATGACCATAGGCGGCTGCCTTGATATCATGCCAATTAGCCAAACGAGATTCACCAGTGTCGTCCGCAACCATCAGATTCTCCTTGAGCCAACCAGTGTCAACATCCTGATCTGGAACTTCCCAAATATTTGAAACCTGCATCCTGTAATCTGCAAACTCGTCTTCCAACGTCAGACCCGCAGTCTCCAATTCACGGAAACGATCATCTCCGACCAGCGAACCAATTTGACCACCAGATGCACGAGTATAAATTTGGCTCTTCGCATCTGCGAGAGTCATGTCGCCAGTAATAATATCGCGTGCCCATCCTCTCAACTTGCTCTTAAACACATCGTTAAGGGCTATCCAATTTTCATCCGCCAACCGCAACAACTCATCGTATTGCGTGGCGACTGTTCCTGCGCCAAGTTCTTTAGAAGAATCAAATAGGCCACCGGTAAAAGGATCTTCTCGGAATCTCTCCCGTGGAGCAATCCTATCCCAAGCACCCAATTCGCTTGTACCAAGGATCTCCCTCTGCAACTCATCAACCGTATAGGTACCGTGCTGCATACTTTCCCTAGCAAGAGCCTCGGCCTGATTGTCGTCTAGCGGGAACCCAAGTTGAATCGCTATACGCTTAATCTCCCCGATATGGGTGTCAAGATTACCCTCCCATGTCGTATAGTCTTCAATCTGCGCTTGAGCATTCGCCCGGTACGCTTCTTTATGATCCGCCCACCAAGACTGCTTATTTAGTTCCTGAAGAAACCGGACCTCTAGAAGATCCTGATCCTCATCGAAGTCAGACGCATTCATCTCTGCGATGAACTTCTGAATGAAGTCAGCGAGCGAAGGGATCTTATTGATCCATGCGTAATTTGCTAGGTCATCATTTTCCCAAACAGGATCGGCATTGAAAACAGATCCCGAATAGAAAGGATCAGCAAAGCCGTGATAGTCAGTCGTCATAATGCAATGACCCTTCCGCTAACTCCGCAAACCTAGCAATTGGGTGCGTGCGAAACCGTGGCTTCCTACGCTTACCCGTCTGCTCGCCCAAGGTATTCATCTTGGGATGCAATTTGATGCCGAAACTGGAAGCATTCTGGTTAGCCCACTCACCGTTATCATGGTATTGGAACAAGACTGCCTGCCCGCGCGTGAATGGCGTTTCACGCAACTTGCCCATAATACCTATTTCCTCATCGCTCCAATTGAGCATGGATGTCCGGTATCTTTCTGGATCAACTCTTCCGATAATTGGGCTGACCCTTCCGCCACTAGCATTGATAAACCGTATGACATTCTGATCGAATCCTGATGTGATATCCAAGTCAAGATCCCACGGATCTTCCAACCGGTTTGGGACAACATTTATATTCTCGTCCATACCGCCTCTTGCCTCACCAGAAATTACCTCGGGATTGTTCCAGTCGTCGCTTACAGGTGTACTTTGGGTATCCATCTCAACGGCAGATTCGGGCAGAACATCAGGTTCAGATAAACCTTCTGATTTCGCTAAAGCCTCTTCAAAGAAATCAAACGATTCCTCAATTGTTCCACGCCAATCAGCCCATTTCCCATACGGGCGATCATCATACTTGAGTTTGTCCTTACCGCCCCAACCTTCACGATTGACAACCCATAGAGCCGCTATCAAATTGATTTCAGGATCAGCCAAATCGTCTGGACTATCGATGATGCCGTGGTCTATAAGACCATTTCCGATCCCGGTACCAACAATATTATTTTCTCTAATCTGCAATAGACCATACGACGGTCGTCCAAAATCGTCAGGATTAATATGATTAGATATGAAAGAAGATTCCTTCGCAGCCAATTTCCGTATCATGTCTAGATCTTGATCTTCAAACCCCACCTTCATAGCGATCTCAAGAATATCTTGTTCATTATACTTTAATGGTTCCGCATCATACTCGTCTTCTTCGTTTTCGCTATACCAAATACTCATCAGTAACGTGCCCTTTCAGTACGAACACCACTTGAGGCACTCAAGCCAGCCAATACACGAGCAAGACTCGCATTTTCTACACCATGCTCATTGATACGCATCGCAGTCTCAATACGCTCATCCATATTGTTTGACAACTGAGTCAATCCCGCCGGGTCATCTGTTGGAAGATCCCGATAGGCGCGATCCGCCATTGCAGTCAACTCCGTCGGACTGAACCCCCTCCGTCCCGCATATCCCTGACCCATCGTATTCGCATACATGATCAGAGCATTACGAACCGTGTCCTGACTAGCATCAACGACAGATTCCCCATCTAGGAACGACAAGAAATGCGCTACCGCAACATCCTGTCCATGCCGTGCACGAACCCTAGCCATGTGGTCAGGATTAAACGAATAACTCTTCAAATCATCTAGTTCCTGCTGACTCAACGCTCCCGTCTTGGAAGCATAGTTAATAAACATATTGTTATTGGACTGCGGATTCACATGACCGAATTCGATATGGTTAGCCCAATCATCGGTCGCCCCATAGAACTCCCGCAGAATACGTGAAACGGCAGCAGCATCGTCGGTACTACCGCCCTGCCCAGATACCACTTCTTGCTCCGCACCAGACATCCCGGTGATAACCTCGTTGACAGCCTCCTCATACAATTCGCTACCGGGCTTCAACGACAAGCCGCGCCGCTTCATCGCATCCAAAATACCAGTCTGCGCTTCCTCAAGTACCCGATTCTTGTACTCATTGTTTAGATCGGTGGCAGTAGTAGGTGCCTCCGCGTGCCAACTACGAATCTTCTCATCGGCAATTTCTCGGTAAAGAGCGTGCACATCAGGTTCGATACCATTGAATCGCGCCTCCATACCATTTTCCCAAAGATCCATCTGTAACGCCTGCATACCCTTGATTGTCCACTGATCCAAATAACCCCAGTCGTCAGGAGTCCACAGTCGATTATCTGGCCCGACAAGATAATTCATTGAATACAGGGTTTGCTGCAACTGCGCGATAATTTCAGAACCCGCTCCCGGCTGCTTGGTGCGTGATTCCAGATCCTCCAAGTAGCGGGCGATATCCAATGGCCCCCAATTGATTCCGAACTCTCCAGAAAACAGATCCTCTAATGAATGAACCGTTCCAAACGGGCTACCGTCATATGACAAAGCAAAGGGATCGTTGAAGGTGGGCAGCGCATATTGAAGGTCATCGCCCTCCCCGTAGGTAATGAGATAGGGGTTACCCTTTGCGTAGTCAGTTGCGTATTCGTCAATTGATTCATCTAGGAATCCAGCGAAAAGTCTTCCCGCTTCTTCCTGTGTCATTATTCCGCCAGCAATGCTAGAACCAATCACACTTTCCAGCATTCGGATCTCTTCTTCAGAAGCAGGCATGGCAGGAGAAATATTTCCGCGAAGAACACCTGTTGCCCAACCAACATTGGCACCCGTAGCAGTAGTAGGAAGTCCTTGACGGAGCCGTTCCCTTACCCGCCCGCCAAGCCAATTCTGGAATTGAGGAAGTTCGCTAATATTTGCACGAATCAAATCGCCAAACAATTGCATGTTTTCGCCTTTAAACAAAGACTCAGCCTTGATGCCGTGCTGTCCGCCTTCGACCGACATCCAATGCAATAGGCTTTCATAATTATTGCGGTTGATTGAAACAGGTAAGCCCTTGCCGAGAACAAAGTTAAGGATCTTATCTCCGACCTCTTCGGTTGATTGATCATCCCAATAGAAGTTTTTTAGAGTTTCTTCTGCAATTTCTAGTTGTCTAGGTTCTCCTTCGGGGCCAAGCCCTTGTTCATACGTTCTTGTAGAACCAGATTCTTCTTGATTGTCACCTAACGGTGCCAAGCCAGCCGCGAACATGCCACCAACCATGCCCGTTGTTCCGAATACTTTCTGCTTAAAAGAACCGGGGCCACGTGTCGGGCTATATTTCGATTGCCCCCTTCTTGGACCCACCCTTACCCTTGGATCTCCTGCGGCGCGGGCAAGCCTCTCACCACGCGAAGGCATCGATACGGATGTTCCCGGTATCGGCGGTTTACTACGAAATTCGGCTGCCTGACGGGCACGCAAAGTCCGCGACGAACTCACCCTTGACAAAGCATTCCGACCCAACCTGATCGCTGGACCACCCAATTTCGCCGCTGCCTTACCACCCCACTTAAGCGCCCTAAACGCGGGAAACATCGTTAAGACGTCAATTGCTAATGAACCGGGAGACTGGTCCCCCCGGTACGCGAGGCCAGACAACTCCGGCATCTCTACAACCGACTCAACGATCCTCTGCGTCCGCTCACTCTGTTCAGCAAGCCATGCATCACGCTCATCCGGCGTCATGGAAGACAAGGACACATCAATATCGAAACGCGCCAACATCTGCTCAATCGCCTCAAGCAGTTCGATATTGTCTTCCACTCTAAACCTCAATCAATCCGGCGTTAAACTTGCCGACCCAAGCATCGCCCAGTTCAGGCAAGAATACGCTGTAATATAGTTCATTTAGGAACGGACGGCTAGAACAATACTCAGTCATACGATTAAATGCCTCAATTCGCAATGCATCACGCGCCCTCTGTACTTCCCCTCCCTGCAAGCCCTGTAACCGGTCGATGCTCTTAACGAAGTCGATGACCATCGCTGCGGCAAGTAGAACCTCACCCTTATTCTCACCATTTGGCACCAAGTCAGGATTGGTGACAAGAACTTCCAATTCTGAAATAGTCTTATCCCGCTTCCCACGGGCATCACCACTCGTGAAACGCTTCATAAAGATGGGATTGCTCTGCAAGAACATCTTCTGATTAGCGTCCCATTCAGCCTCAATCCCGACAGTAGGCAATCCGGCATTCTTGGCCGCAAACAGATCTTCGTTATATTTCGCACGCACCTTGAAGTACCTAGCCCGTGCCCTCTTGTAGTACAACTCTTCTAGGAAGTCCAACGGAGCCTGCTTTTCACGAAGCCCCAGTCCCAAGAGGCGAGCGTGCGCCTCAGCAGAGAACTCATCAATCTCCTTGCCATGTGAACGAGGCATGAAGAACGCCGAAGCATACTTGTAGGTATCAAGGAAACTGTTGTTATCGACAATCCACTTATTCGCATTATCTGTAGATTCCAATACGGCAAACGGCACCTTCGTTGTCCGTGAAGGCATGAACGGCGAATACTGGAACGGGTTGAACTTCTCACCAGTCGATTCAATATTGTCAACCCAAGTACGATACGCCTCTTCCCAAGGCATACCTGCCCTCAACAACGAATAGAACTCGTCATTCCAATTCTGAGACTCGGCATCAACAATCAGATCTGCACTCCGTCCAGTCCCCGGCCCCAACCACCAAGTAGCCGTCTGGAACCACAGATAATGACGGGCCTCCTGAGCAATCTCTTCCATCAACTGTTCCACATACAATTCAGGATTCGGCTGTGCCGCAATAAACTCTTCCGTCGGCAAATCACCACGCAAAGCACGAGCCTTGATGACATCAACTTGTGCCTTAGTGACCGATTCGATATCCAATCCGACCTGTCCAAACATTGCGATAGTGGGCTTCACAATCAATGACGGAATGGCTGAAGTCCAGAACTGATTCAGCGTCGAATCAGGAGTCCACTTTCCGCCCACCATGTTCTTTTCAAATTGCGGCCTGATCGTTGCGTCAAAGTTGCCAAGGAAATTGAGCGGAACTGCCAATATCGGACCAAAGCCCATGCTGCCAACGGTGTCTGCGTTGTAACCGGGCACGACATTGATGTTCGTTGCAAACCCTCCACCGGCAGCCGGTCGTAGAACTGCGCCCAACGGGGCACCGAATATCTTTCCGACGACTGGGAAATCTTCCACAATCTCCAAAACATTTGTAGTGAGCATTTCATTGCCGGGAACAGTCAACCACTTGTTTCCCTGACTATCTTCTTGGATGACTCCGCCACGCTCCATTGCGTTCATCATCAAATTCAACCTACGGAACATCAGCGGGTTATGCGCCAATCCTCGTGCTTGACGCCTCAAGAAAGTGTCTTCCGCAAACCAGAACGGGATAGCGGTACGTACCATTTCTTGGAACTGCGACCGGATCGAATGATCATCGATGAATGAACCGGTTAAAGTCATTGCCCGCTTGAGCGCGGTATCACGATGCAAATCAAATCCGGCCTTACGGCCACGGGCGTACCTTACGAATTGCTCAAGGTCACTATCTTCAAGTGAAAGTACGGAACGCCAGAAATCAACCTTCTCTTTAGGCAGGAACCAATCTGCTTCGATATCTCCTTCCTTTGCGAGTTCGTCCTTATCCAGAAGATCCCGAACTGCCGCTTTGAAACTTCTTGGGTTATCTGATTCAAGCGCCCCAACGAGTTTCGCAAGATCAGACGGCGTACCATCATCCAGAACATCCAGATGCGCTGTCGGCCAATCCAACTTGATCAAATCTTCAAGCGTATCGATGACCAACTGACCATCTCGGTCCAAACTCCCAAGATGCTTTAGGTTCTTAACATCAGCAGCGGTATGGAAATGGAATTTCCGAATACCTTCAGTCTGCTTCCATGCTTTCACCAAATAGTGCAAGAAGATCGGTTCACGAATCATCGCACCCAACATCGGGCTGATCGTTCCATCAAACCAATGCCTAGTGAACGATGCCCACTTATCTCCAATGCCCGGTGCTTCACTCGCAGTCGGGAACCAGCCCTGCAATTCAGAAGGAGCATTCGGGAACCAGCCTCCTACAGCCCCGTCATGGTATTCAGCCCCATACTGGACCCTTGAAGAACTCACCTTGCCTGAAGTAACCTCTCGCATCCACGGATAGAAGACCTCAATCGGGTCTGTACCGGCGCGAGAAGCATTACTCAGCAACTCAAGAATCTCCATCGTATTCAACAATGCCTGTTCTTCGATGAAATCAAAGAGATCGTCGCCACTTGCAAACTGTGTTTCCAGCAACTCCCATTCATCAGAATTCTCAAAGTGGGTAACTTCCATTTCGCTACCCGCTCTAGCAACAACCGATGACTTTTCTCCAGCCTTATGCTTGTAGACGCTCAGTCGCCTCATTCTCGGTTCACCACCAACAACAGGAACCGGACGCAACGGTCGCTTTGGACTCATCGTAAGATCATGGGCACCAATACCAAATACCTTATTATTGCTCAAACCACCAGTACCAAAGGAAGCCGCTGGTGCGGGACCATTGGGTCCGTACCCGTAATAAATCGCACCAAATGTCTGCTTGGACGGAGCGCCTAGCAGTTGGACGCCGCCTTCGCTGTTGTAGAACTCCCGACCATCAACATCTCTCGTTCGGAGGCTCACTGGTGGAAGTTCGGAAACAGATACACCCCGCTTGTATGCGATTGTTTCCAACAGGGCTTCACCAATGGCATTCGCAATTCGGCCATCCGTGGAAGCGGTTACCAACGGGAAGTAGTTATCTCCTGCTTCAGCATAGTGGGCAGCCAACTTCATATAATCAGTGGCCGAACCACCAATCCTCGGTATGGTCACGGCAGGATTAAGCAACAGGCGAGCATGGTCCGCTACGGGGTCGGTACGAGGAATACCCAAAGCATCCAACTTCGCCAAAAGTGTCGTTACAAAGATATCTCTAAACTCCTCTGCCGCTTTTGCCGCACCTGCTAGACTTTCAGCCTTATCTGATTTAAGGAGCAGATCATTCGTCAAAGGAATAAGAACATCGTTCAGATCTTCAACAAGTTCTGAAGAGATCATCGGCACGTAATAACGAAGCGTATTGCTATCTACGGGATGCGTGATCATCGGCGTATCAGCACTCGTACCGATATTGGCACGAGCCATGCTATGTGCATAATGCTGACCGGCAGGGCTACTGAGGAAGTTGATGATCGCCTTACGTGCACGATCAGTGATTTCATCAAAGTCACTAGATAGTGCTTTAGGATCGGCTCCGCTCAAAAGGAAACCGGTCATGTTCGTTCCCAGATTATCCCTCTGCACCGGACCAGTGGGAACAACCGGTGGGCCACTTGGGGGAGGCGGAGGCGCGCTGGGAGGTACAGCAGCCCCAGCGGTAGGTGCTGGAACCGTATCGGCACGTAGCACTTCGGCTACAAAATCGGCAACAGCATCCTCAAACCCCGGTCCTCCCTTGCTGGCACGATTACCAGCAATATTTAGAGTTTCGACATTGTTATCTACAAGCCATTTTCTGACTTTGGCGATTTCGGTGGGCTTGTCGAAGAACTCGCCTCCGACATTGACAACCAGAACCGGCTTCGGCTCACCCTTAATCGCAAATGTTTCGCCCGTTACGGTGCCTTCAGGAACAGAATCGACATCAACCCATCCCCGAATTCCCCCTCCCTTTGCGTAACCAACCCTCTTACCTTCAGCCATCATTTCGGTAACACCAGTTCCGGCGTCACCTTGTTTGGGATAGAAGATTAGTGTTGCATCCGCATTATCAATATTATCTGACGTTCGGGCCATGTAATGTGTACGAAGTCCTTCGGATAAACCAAAGCGATCTCCCAAGAGTTCAGCACGCTTTGTATATGCAGCACTTTGAGTCTCTTTAGAGCCTCCCGAGGGTGTCATTTCGGGACCAACTATCGAATGCGGAGAACCTTCCATGCGGTATCCCTGAGTTGCTCCACCGCCTGTTGGGATACCAGCAGTTTCGGCACCACGAAGACCACCTAGATCTCCGCCAGTCTGTCCGCCTGAGATAATCAACGTGACTGGTGTCGGAGATGGACCGGCAGGAGCAGCCTCCCGACCCAACTGCATTTCTTCTTCCATTCGGAAAAGAGCATCCTTTTCCATCGGGTCCATCTCTTCGCCAAACTCATCTACATGCTCTTCAGGTATCCCAGCCATTACTTCTTCCTCATAAGCCTCCTGCTGGGCCATCTCTTCTGTATATTCCACTTCGTCCGGTGGCCTTACAGCCTCACCATCAACTTGAGGCACCCTCTCTGGATCACGCGGCGCACTCTCAACATCTTCACCAACTCGCCTAAACGTCAAATTGATACGTCTACTCTGAGCCGCACCCTCCGACGGAATAATGCTATGCAGCACACCCGGCCTCATCACATCATCCGACATCACCAGAATGTCGCCATGCCCCAATTCAACGCCACCCAAATAATTAGGATGGTTGATAATCTGCTCTCTTCCTCTGGCATTGATGTAGTCTGAAGCAAACCCGAATGTTCGGGTATCACCGACATTCACGGAAACAACGACTTCTTCACCCGGCACAGAAACGCCACGCGGATAATGCGGTTGCGCGATTACCAGCCCAGTATCCCTGTCATAATGCTGCTTCCTGTCATAATGGAAACCAAGTTTCTCTTTCTCCGTATACCTTTGTGCAAGAACAAGATTGAATCGATAACCAGTGATTTCCTCAACTCGTTCCTTAATATCAAGAAGCACTGGTGACCACGGATGAACTACCGTCAGCCCCGTTTCGGGATCGTTGACAAAGAGATGTCCACTATAGAAATACCCGGTACCGGGATCACCCTGAATATGGACTCTCGGCGTTGCCCCTCTTAGTTTCGGATGGTCTGTCCATCCGCCATGAGCCATAATTTCTTGGCTCATTTCAGAAGCAGTCGGCAAATCGATTGCGCCTTGATGATGTTCAACATTGGGCGGATTTTTAGCGCCGGGGGCTTTTGGTAGGAAGGTTACTCTGACGACATTTCCAGCAGGAGTAACTGCCTCTGTGGGGGTATCAAATGGTTTGGCAGTAGGAGCAGGAACGTCGTCTGCAACCTTCATCGCTGTTTTCCGCAGAGCGTAGCCCTCTAACCATTCTCGCACAGACTGACCGATAGCGTCCAAATGCGACCACTGTGCGCCACTTTCACGGTAACCGCCCGATGGGAACTCCTCCAATTCCCGCGACAAAAAGATAATCGGATCTTTGTCAGGATAACGAGTTAGAAAATCATCTACATAGGCTTCCCACAGATCGTCGCCTGCCTCCCACCCTTTATCAGATACAATATAAGGGACTTCGATTTCGCCTTGTTTTGCTAGTTGCCTAAATATGCTTTGGGCACCACCAGTCGTAAGACCAGTATAAACATATTCAGCATCGCCACCCATGAAAGCCTGATAAGCCCCAGTAAACTCGTCTGGATTCATGCTTTCTATAGTATTAATCTCTAATCCCTGTTCGACCTTGGCCCAAAACTCTCCTTCCAATTCATCTGCTTTTGCTACAAGATCACCAACAGTGGGATTTTCAGTTATTAATTCACCTGTTTCATAATCGTACAGACCACTGAGGTCACCTAAATACTCATCTGGTACGGGCAGATCATTAACAATAGCAGCAGGAGCAGCAGCAGGAGCAGCAGGAGCATCGTCCAAATGCCGATCCCGAAGATCCATCAACAACTCAGGAAACTTCTCTTTCCAAAACGTATCTCCTACAGGATGGACAATCTTTCGTCCACGAGTAGCAAGCAAGGCTTCCCTGAATTCAGGAACCTGTTCAAACTTCGCCTCAAGAATCTCCCGCATCAGAGGAAGAGAAGACTCTTTATCTACCTCAATCTTGCCTTGTGCCCACTTCTTCGCTGCTTGAGGATCTAGACGTTCGATGTGTTCCAGAATCGGCTTGCCATTGAGTTCAACCGTCTTACTTTTATGGACCTGATAGGCATGTTCGGCGGATGGGTAGACCTGACCACGAAACTCAAATGAAGTGGTATCGAAGTTTGAAAGAACCAGATTCTCTTGTTTCGGTCCCTCGCCGCCGTATACACGTACAGGTGGCTGCACATCGGGAGCAGGGGCAGCAGGAGCGGCAGACGGAGCCAACGGACGACCATCCGGCCCCAACAACCCACTCGGCGGTGGAGGCCGATATCCGCCCTTACGCGGACGCAACACATCCTCCCAAATATCACGATACTGGGGCGGAACCAAATCCAACGCCTCATCAACAGCCTGATTCCACGCACTACTCAACTCTTCCGGCGAACCCTCCATGTTGTAGGCCCGTAGAAGTTTCTCGCGGGCAGCCGCAGGAAAATACGCATTATCCTGAAAGAGCGCCAAAACCGTCGCAGAAGCAGACATGGGTTCAACGGCTGGTTCAGCCGGAATGTACTCGGCCCCTGTCGCCGTACCCTTCCTGTAAACCCGCAGGACAGTCTGATCGCCCTCAACGGTTTCCTCAACCGTATGACCCCTTGAAGCAAACCCATCTCTAGTTCTGCGATAACGACCCGACTGCTTCACCGCAGTAGGCACTACCGCCGGATCACCAAAGGCTGCCTGATAATCGATACGGACACGCCGTTGCTGTGCAGTAGATAGAAGACCAGAAAGGCTGCCACCCATCGGCATGTCCGGTCCCGGTGCCTTCAGCGTCTTTCCAGTTTCGGGATCGATCTCGCCGGGAACCTCAACTTCACGACCGGGCTTGGTTCTTCCAGCAGCAACATCTGGCTCTCTCAACTTGTATTCGATAACGACAATCTTGTTCGCATCTTCTGTAGACAAATAGCGGGTCTTCGTATTCATGCGAGAATGCGTTGCGCCAGTCTTCCAGAGAAAGTCCTTGTTCAAATTATCCAAAGGAGGTGCAGAAGGAGGAACAGCGAGTTCGTCAGGCTTCTGACCCAAGCCTTCAGGCATTTCTGCTTGCCTGCCACCTCGCGTACCTTCGCTAGTTAGTCCTGACCGTTTCACTCGGGCAATTACTTCAGCACCATTACGATCAAAGATGAACTTATCTCTATTTCCTCTTGTATCAATCGAATTAATCCGTGGATCTGTTGAGTCATAAATGGTGACACCAGTTACCTCAACAACAGCAACGCGATCCGACATTGAATCACGAGTACCACCGACTTCGGTATATGGACGACTCACGGATGTCGGCAACTCTTCCTCAGCCGCACGGCCAGCAGCAGTTGTCGCACCACCAGCATCCGCAGTTGGGTCTACTTCAAAGACATTGCCGCTCGCTCGTTGAGGGATACGCAAAGCAACCGTGTCACCCACCTTCGGCACACGAGCAACACCATCCTTCTGTGAAGTTGGGTTTATAACCTCAGCAAGTCTTCCAACAGTCGCAGCAAACGAAGCCTCGGTACCTGCTGGCTTGTTGAGAATTTGCAACAACTTTCTTGTACTCGCTACAGCAGGAGCCTGCAAATTCGCATCCAACGCCTGCACGGTTTGACCGAACAACTCAGTCTCATAGAAACTCCAAACCGCATCAGCACGTACAGCCTTTTCGGGATGATCGGGATCAACGATGCCGTCTACCAGTCGTTCATTACGCATGTGTCCAGCGCGGTTAGTTACAGCATATGAATAAGGCCCGGTGGGAGGAATGGCATAGGTTTCCAGATGGACAGTTCTGCCCATTGCTTTCATATTCCCAACAGCAGCCTTTACCGTGTCTTCGGCCCAATCGCCGCTACGGACACGCACAATGGAACCATCCGGCAATGTTTCTATTGCTTGGAATATGGCAGTCTGAAGAGATTCAAGAAACTTTCGTCGGGCTTCCGCTTTCGCTTCCTTTGTTCTTGCACGCGGAAACTCCGTATCGACTATGTGTCGGATCTCGTTTTCCATGAGACTTCCGATGGCGATTGTCAGAGGTTCACCTTCGTCCGCCAAGTAGGCAGTAGAGATCGGCATCTCCATGATGCCTTGTTCACTGATCGGCATCTGCTCGCCGGGACTAGCCGGAACTGTTTCCTCTGGCCTACCGGGATGACCCCTGAATTGTCTCTGTTTGACCGGATGCATCGTATCGACCAAACGATCTGCGGCACCAGTCTCCAACAACTGCTGCTCTCGGATCGGAGAAACATAATGTATCAATTCCTGAACGGCAGCCTGACTAGCGGGATCGTCAGAACGCAGAGATAGATTCTGAGAAATCACAATCGAATAGTCATTGGAATTCATTCCATCCAAATGTCGGACCATACGCAAATCAGTCTTTGTATAGTCCAACGGCAGTCTCATTATTCGATCCATCGTGGCCCCCACACCACGATTGGCTCGCATCAACTGATCCAATCCAGTCTTATCGAAATGAAGGAACGTGTCGTATCCGCCAACAATTGACTTCATCTGCTCATCAAGCATCGTCGGCTGCGACATCATAATCGTCGCAAGTTCGACCCGTAATTCGTGATCAGGGTCAAACTTTTCTAGATACTTGCGTGCAAGATCACTACGCTTCGGAATACCCAACGCTTCTGCTCGTCGTGAAATAAACCGGGCATAACGATTAGAAGCACCGTGCCCCCACACCAGCATTTGTCGGCCTATATTACTGAGTGGCCTTGAAGACATTTCCTGTATCAGCGAATGGCGCGCATCTTGGAAAAGCCCGATCATTTGATCCGGCTCCAAGAAAGTCCATTTCACACCAGTATCTACGGCAGCACGCTGCAATGCCTTGGTCGTGATAGCCATGTCTCCCCAACCACCAAGTTCATTGACAAACCGCATGAAGCCGGTAAACGGACGGAACAACAAAGACTGTTCCATCTGCAAATTCAACAACTCGTCTTCTTTGAGAAGTTCCTTATGCTTCGGATCTTTGGGATCTATCTGGATCTTCCGCCCATACGCATCATAAGCAACACGCTGCTCTATCGCACTACGGGCACTTTTCGCATCCACATATCCCTTCGGTCCTTCTCTCAACGTCCACGACAACAACTCTTCGCCACCATTACGGGCGACATAGCCGAGCCGCATGAGAACCATCGGTCGCCAAATACGAGCAAACATCTTGTCTACAAAGGCCAAGGGCGCACCCCAACCGATACGCCGGTAGAAACTCAAGTGTTTAGCCAATACCGCCAACTGGGCATAATTGGGAATGATGTTTGCCCGTGACATCTGAGCCATACCGGCCTGCCCGCCGATAACGGCACGCTTTACAGAAACGCCGTACAAGCCGACATCATCAGATCCGGTTATCAAACCATACTTAGCGCCCGCGTGTCTGATGAACCTGCTGAAATACTGCTGTACCTCTGCCCCACCCATGAGTAGCGCACCGGAACGACCTAAGAAATCCAACAAGAATTCTGTTTGTACTATCCAACGCTGGTTTTCATTTCCATGAATGAAGACCTCTAAGAGATTATCGATCTGTTGACGAGGCATATGGGCCAAAGAACCCATATCCACCAATGCTTTGAATTCCCTAATGGCATCATCACCAAGGACATCCAAGTATTGCTGTCTCGGCACATACGATGTAAGTTTTTTCGCCCACTTCGCCGGATAATACGATGCGGCGACAGCAACAGACTTCGTGATAAGCCCAGTCCGCTCCAACGCCCTTACTTCACCATTTGCCGTACTGGCTGCATGGAAGCGATTATCGTAATAGTTTCTAGCCGCTCGCCCCATACCCGCGAAAGGAACCTGTCGTGCAGCCTGATCGATAGTAACGCCATCGTCGGCAAACTGGAATCCGGCATCCTGATACCATTGGAGCAGGTCGGACATTTCTCCACTTTCAAGAACCAAACGTCCCGCTTCCGAATGAAGTTCTTGAATCAGTTCCTCAAACTCGTAGAACTTCTCACCGGTAAGTCCGTGTTTGGCAGCCTCCGCTTGTCTTGCTGCTGACATGGTTTCAACATCATCCAGACCCGCAGTTAGAATCGCCCTGATCTCATGCGGTTCCAACTGCTTGCCAAGATCGTTTACAACTCCAGCCTCATTTAGCAGAGCGATCATTTGCCGACTCTGTTCAGCGGCAAAATCACCCACCATGCGGGCCATGCCTGCCACCACGGCGTGTTGCGGCAAACCGAAGTCTAGAATTTCGTCCATAAACTTCTTGCGCTTGACCCATTGGGCACCAAAAGCACTTATACGAGGAATGAACATGGCTTCGGGGCCGGTCCCGCCAGCCTTTGTCGCCAAACCGACCTGCCCAACTTCACTAGCGAGAAAATAGTCATACCCTCTGGGGGTACTCAGTGTCATGTCGGTTATGAAATGTTCTTCAGGAATAATCCGATCTGCCGGTACAACAAAGTCAACAAATTCACCGGCTTCATTGGGACCGACATATACGGTACCCGGCTGAATATCGTCAGTCCAAAGTTTCGCAAACGGAAGTCTACGATCCCCTATCTTCTTTATGATCTCATCTCGTTCGGCTTCCTTTCTCCTAATCATCTCCCAATCTTGAAAGTCTTTATCCATCGCTCGTGCAGCAGCCAATTCGTCATCAAGAACTATGAGCCGATTTGCAAGATCGGTTGACACCTCTGAGGGATCTTGTCCGCGCCGAACCCAAAGCATCTTGCGTTGGTTCAAATGGAACCGCCGCATATCTCCAATGATCGGATCTAGCGACGGCCAGTCTCTAGACAAATCAGCCAAAGGATTGCCATACCGTCTATGGACCGCATCAATGGCTTCTTCTCGTGCAGCACCGGTTAAAGAAGGATCTTGATCGATCTTCGCAACTTCATCCAGAATCGAATCGTAGTCCTTGAACGCACGGTTGATTCGATCAGCCATACGATTCTGAGACTTCGCCTGATTCCAAAGATTACGATTCAGATACTTCAACCGTTCAAGATTCGGTACCCTGAATCGTCCTCGCAAAAACCCTCCACCCACAAGAGGACGACTTGTTTCATTTAGCCAAGCATGAACCTGTGAATCATCAATTCGACCAGTGAAATTCTTGATATTGTCTGATTCACGTTGGATGGCCCGAAGTTTCTCCCAAAAGGCGACCTGATCGAAACTTCTAGCAGACCCCCTAATTCCAGCACGGGCTGGTCGAATAATCTTCGTATACGCTCCACCCGCATATGTGAGTGGATCTAGAAGAATCTCGGTAGCCAAAGAACCCGTAATGCCGACTGCCTTGCCATATGCCGAATCAGGACTTGCATCAGGTAGAAACAAGTTATTTTTGTTATAGAAACGAATCGAATAGTTGAAGGCATCCAACCGGTTTCCATTTAGAATCTGACGGGCTTCAACAAAGTTGGGAGTAGAGATCTTCTTCTCAAACTCAATGTACTGGTTCATCACACCAGCGACATTGCCGGTACTCTCAGCCACCCCTTCAAAGTAATCGTAGAGTCGCTGCGGACTTGACAAATACATTCCCAGCAATCTGGCATTCTCGGAACCAATAAGATCAGTAGCCTCATCCATCGCAGGCCTACTGTACGAATTTGATTCAATTTCCGTTTCTTGCCAAGACTTCCACCAACGCTTCGGGTTATAGAAGTTCCCCCATTGGGAATCTTCCGCCAACCATGCTCCGCTTCTTTGAAGATGCAGGGCAAAGCGGCTGAATTTCATCAAACCTTCCCAGCCGGTCCCAACTACTTTACCAAGACCAAATCCCACCGCTCTCGGAACAGCCAATCCGGCAGTTACCAAGCCACCAGCGACGGTACGACCACCACCCAATTTAGAAATCAGATGCTCTTCAGGAAGCAAGGGCCAGTCCCAAGTAGTTATACGTTCAAACAAACCCTTCTTCTTGTCACTTGGAATTTCGTAACCAGAACCAACCAAAAGATCCTGCATGTTCTTCGGCAGCAACAGGAATTGCGGCTCCTGCATCTGCTTTGGCATATTCTCAAACGACTGCTTCAACTGATTCATACGAACCTGATCATTTGCCATGACCAAAGTTTCCAGCATGTCATTCTCAGATAGCGGGCTTTGCGCCAACTCAACCAAACTACTAGCATCTGCTTGAAAATACCGGCCAGCACCCGAATCAAGTAGCATCCCCATACGGGTGCTATAAAATTCGTTATTGAGATCGTCTACCTCGTCCTGCGGATTCCATTGCTGGGTAGTCCGAGCAGGTGACCATCTAGCCATTGAAGTTCCTCAACTGAGAAGCGGCAGCCCGAATAGAAGGATCATCACTCGCTTCAGCCCACCTCCGCAACAAGGACGCTGCACGCATCTGATTATCAATTACCAGTGGCTTGTTCATTTTCTTCATTCCCCGACCGGGAGCAGTCAAAGGTGTAACCGTATTCGGAAATCCACGCGCGGCATCCAACGGCAAAGCAGGCATCTGCTCTTGAGGATCTGGCGGTGTTGGAATATCGGATGTCCTATTATCGGGCAACGGAATACCCATCTCAGAATCTTGCGCCTGAATATTCTCGCCAACTTCCCCATAGGAAGCGCCTGCTTCCATAGCAGTACTTTCAGGCTTTAGAGTTTTCTTAGCGCGAGGCATTACTGCGTCCTCAAAGCACTAACCAACTGTTGAGCCGATTCTGGAGAAAATTCGCCAGACGGCCCCGGTGGTGGCGCTCCCTGCTGAACCGCAGCCTCAGGACCACCAGCCAAACCAAGAGCCTGCTCAGGGGCCATCATCTGGCCCTCTTCAGGAGCCGGGGCCATAGCAGCCTGCTCCTTGCGGATCTCCTCATCAGCCTTCTCAATCGCGCCAAAGATATCCAAGCCCTTCTTGCGGTGCTTCTCAATCTTAGCGACATACACCACCGGCAACTGACCGGACAGAGCCTGCTGCTGGATCGAAGCCAACACCGCTTCCTCCAACTGCTCTTCATCTACCCTACGCCCCTCCGCTTCAGCATCGTCAATATAGGGATGCTTGGTACGGAAGGTACGTAGACTGATGCCCTTCATTCCAAGCAACTGCCCCAACTGGATAGTGGTCGCTTGAATGTCCGCACCGGGAATCGAATGCGAAACCACGTTGTCGTAGGTTTCAAAATGTTCACTTGGAGTGAACTCCACCTGTGAAGAATCACCCGCATAGCCGGTAAACATCGCAAACTTTTGGTTACCGAAATATCCGTCGTAAGTGGCGAAGATCGCTTCGTTCAGATATGGAAGGTGAGCCTCCATAATCTCCTGCATTTCCTGAATACGCGGGTCCAGAGCGGCACCCATGAGCGAGTCGATACCGCGTCCGGTACGCAAAGCCCCGTATGTTTCACCACCAATTTGAGGTACTGTTCCGGTAGAGATCCGTGCATTACGTTCCAATCGGTCGATTGCAATGTTCGTAGACGAATCAGGTGTCGAACGCAACTCTCCGATCTGTTCAGCATCAAGCAGGATATTTACCTGCCCCTCGCGGCCATCTTTCCACTCGCCGCCGACAATCATCGGTACCTGACCCGAACGACCAATAATATACCGGTCAGGGAAGATCGCCTTCTCTGTCGCCATGATATCCAACGCCATCATCTTCGACATTAGATCTACGATGCCGACAACGTTGGAAACCGATGATGCGATCTTGTCCAACGTGACGCGCCCCGGCGTGATCACACACGGAACCATTGCCCTGTTGGTAGAACGAGACAACTCCATCAGCGACGAATGCTGCGGATAGGCTTCCTTGTAATGGCTGTATCGCGTACCCATGATCCCGATGACCATGTGTTCCTCGTCAACCCACTCAACGACATCCCAAAGTTCCTGCCGTGCCCTATCGTCACTATCTACAGGCCCGCCGTTTTCCATGCGTGCAGCCGGATAGCGGGCACGTAGCCAGTCACCGGACTTGCCGTGGATGAAAGCACAATTTGACGGCGGGTCATAATCCTCGTATGTTTTCGGTTCTGGGTAGACACCAAGTGGATCACGAATATCGATCCTTGGAGCGCCCTTTTCAAAGTCGGGAGATACCACGAGACAGGAGGTGGCGTACCCGGCCAGATGCCGGTATGCGCGACGCATCTTGATTTTGTAACGCGACTGATACCACGTAGCAGCCAACGCCCTACGCCTAATATCGGCGTACTCCCTAGAACGAACACCCCGTTCCTTGCTGCTGTCGATTGCAGGGCATCCAATGAACGGCATCACTGAAGCAGCGCGCTGTGCGACCGCATCGATGTTCTCTGAAATCAACGCTGGAGTCAACGGAGGAAGAACCGGTTCATCATCCATTGTAGGAATAGGAATGACATAATCGCCGTTATATCGATCCCTGACATCCAACATCTTTTGCAGCAAAGGAGATTGGGTTTCTTGCCGATGCTTGACAATCCCAACAATCTCATCAAAGGTATACATCAAAACACCTTACTAGAAGACAGAGATGCCTTCCACGGTAGTCCTTTAAAGTTAAATTGTGAAGAGTCAACGTCAAAAGATTGTTTCCTTTGACGCCAAAGAATCCAGATAAACCACAAAGCCATGACCTGATCCTGCCGAAGACGAGTACCACGCTTCAAGGGACGCCACGCCTTCAACTGGCGAATCAACTGGTCAACCATATGCCTAGTGGACTTGTCGTCCGCATACGGAATATCGATCTCGCCGCGCATAAACGACAACGCCATCGACGGTACACCAATCGTTTCGTCGTACTTGTTGACACCAGTGAGATGCTCACGCACACGAAACCCGTAACGATTCGTCATCTCAACCAACCGTTCATCACGAGACAAACCCTTCTGGAACACCATCGCTTCGATCACGACATCGGAAACGCTAGCACCATTCCTCATGCATTGGAGAACAGCGTCCTCCACGACACCGAGGATCTGCTCGTTGCGGGTCAGACCAGTGTCTTCCCGAACGAAAAGAATCTTAAGTTTTCCCTCATGCGGCGTAGCAGCCACAACACAATTATTGGAACCGAGAGCAGGATCAAGCCCAATATAGATCGAACAGTTTTTCGGTGGTTCATGGTTAACGGACCTCAAAGGATTCAAACACTTCTGGATAGAGTCATCGGTAAATGTCGCAGACATAGACGATGATGGTTCCTGCATGTAGTTCCGTGACCAAGCCTCTTCACCCACCTTGCGGCGAATGCGATCTAACTTCTCCATCGTAAACATTTCAGGCCACAACGGTTCAGGCTCACCCTGCTTATTCGTAATGATCGCAGGGAACTTGATGACCTGCAAAAGATCGTTATCGATCTCTTCCATTACCCGCTGATAGAAATCATCCTCACCGACACGAGTCCCATTGATAGTGGTGCGCCCATTCTCGCCGGGACGAGTCAACCAATCCTGACGAAACACCTCAAACATCTGTTCAGTCAAATTGAGAGAAACACGAGACTGGATATCATCAATATGTAGATGATCGGTACGAGTACCAGCGATCTTTGACCGCCAACCCAACCCAACCATCGAATAATCACGCTCATCGTGCCGCTGCTTCTTGAACACATCGAAGTAGTCGGCCCCCCAAGACTGTGCAGTCTTACGACCAGACTGATTCTGGGGTACAAAAGGCCCAAACTTGGCTACATATCGGGGATATGGGCCATGTGGTTCCATACGGGAACGAATACGACCAAGGATCTTGCGGGACATATCCTGCCCCTCAGACCCTACGGTGATACGGAACTCAGGGTTCGTAGCAAGTTTGTAACAGAAATAGTCTTCGGCTAGGGTCGTTTTTCCATGTTCAGGAGGCCAAAGAATCACCGTCATATTACCGGGAGGCGTGTTCTCGTAGGCATCAATTGCCTGTATGTGGAACCAAGGCGACATATGGTCAAAGAACTGGCCCCTGAACGACGCAAACGAGCCATCCCACGGGTTATCTCCACGCTGAAGGGCTTCATGGCGTACAGCATCCGCGCGTTCCGCGAAATCAGGGATACGTTGACGCCATTTATCGTACGCTGACCGTGTGACACCAGCGATACGGCACGCTGCTTCGATCTTTCCATGCTCGCGCAACCCCTCCATGAACAGGGCGCGTGTGGATTCGCCCTTATCCTTGGCGGCGTTGCCTTGATTCACGAGTGATCAAATACTGATTTGGCTACTTCAAGTTCAATAGTTTCAGATGCAATTACTACATCATCACTAGCAACCTTGACCGTATGGGTACCGATCTGATCCAGATCAACATCGACATAGTAGATGCCGGTACCGCTACCACCTACCACGGTTAACGACGTATCGGTCCCGTCGGGCTTACGTTGCGTACCCGCAGACGTAGTAGCCGTAGCGGTTCCTGCGGTCTTGAAGGTTGCGGTAACCCTTACCCGGTCACCCTTATCGTAAGTAGCCATTACACACCTACCAGTAGTTCAAGCGTATGTTGTCGTTCTTCGTTATTTGACGATCCTGTTACATTTGTAACAGAAAGGACAAGTTCCGGCTGCGGAACCTTGTGGATAAGGGACGCGAGAACGACAGTAGCGGTACCCGTAATCGCCCCTGCGACATACGCTATTTCAATAACATCAGCCGTAACAGTGGCGGTACCCGTAATAGCAGCCGTAATCGGCCTCTCACGCACAATCGCAGCCGCAACAGTACCAGTACCGGTGATATCCCCAGCGATAGACGCTTCTTCGGTGATCGCAGCAACAACCGTAGCGGTACCAGTGATATCTCCGGCAATTGACGCTACCTCTACAATCGCAGCCGTAACAGTTGCCGTACCGGTAATCGCACCGGCAATGGACGCAACCTCAACGATGTTGGCTGTAACCGTCGCCGTACCAGTAATCGCTCCCGCAATGGCATGACTCTTGACACCCTGATAGGTGTAGTCCGCTACCCGATAGTCAATCCCTGACTGGCGATAGTCAATCATTGGCTATGAAAGCGAGGCTAAATAAGTCTCCCAATCAGCCACGACCTCA
>Ga0098041_1000158_pt1 | contig 26836 bp, 34 predicted proteins | sample 8_EtaG_FD_77066 | JGI IMG/M metagenome (GOLD analysis project Ga0098041, IMG submission 77066) | Marine viral communities from the Subarctic Pacific Ocean - 8_ETSP_OMZ_AT15162 metaG | ecosystem: Environmental > Aquatic > Marine > Oceanic | place: Pacific Ocean | collected 2015-01-08
AACCCTCAATCGGCTACGTCCTGGTTGGTCCAAAAAATGATGGAGGTTGGTCAATGCGCCATGATCAGGGATTCCAATCTCTCACCAAACATGGTTATGTAGTTGAGGGAGTGGAGTCTGTATCCGAAGCAGACTCTGGGCGAGTCTTCAAGAAACTTTCACGTAAGCACGATCTCGTGTTTGGTACGTCATTTGGTTTTATGGAGGCAATGTCCAAGACAGCAGAGAAAAGGAAGAAGACCTTTTTCCTGCATGCTACGGGCTATAAAGGAAATGACACGAACTTCGACAACTATGTTTGTCATTCGTTCCAAGCACGTTTTCTTACTGGTATTGCCGCAGGGATGCTAACCAAAAATGGCAAAATCGGGGTAGTTGGGTCTCATCCCATTCCCGAGATTATTCGTAACATTAACGCACTAACACTCGGTGCCAAATCTGTAAATCCAAACATCAAAGTTGAGATAGTTTGGATCAACTCTTGGTTTGATCCTCCTAAAGACATGGAGGCAGCGAAAGTGTTGTTAGATCAAGGTAACGATATTTTATACACCACTACAGACTCTCCTAGTGTAGTTGTCCTTGCTGAAAAAGCAACAAAGGAAGGCAACAAGGTTTGGAGCATGGGTAACGATGCCCCAATGGGAGAATTTGGTCCAACTGCATATGCCACTGGTATGATGTTTAATTGGAATGTTCTGTATAAGCACATTGCTGACCTCGCCAGTGAAGGCAAACTTACCACAGGTCAGAGATGGAATTGGGGTCTCAAAGAAAACTGTGTTGGCTTATCACCATGGGGCGAAAACGTACCTGGAAAAGTAGTCAATAAAGTTGAGACTATCAAAATGCACTGGATTAATGATGAGATGGATGAATGGTATCCATTTTCACAGGGATTCACCAAACAAGATGGTACAAAGGTTGAAGCAGGGGTCGTCAAGAGACCTGAGTTGGAAACCATGATGTACTATGTTGATGGAGTTACAGGACAATTTCCTGTCAAATAATTTTAAAAAAAAGTGCCTTCGGGCACTTTTTCGCTTGACATTTTTCCCTTTTTGTGCTATACTTAGTTTAAGTAAAAAATGCAAACAACCAATGAGGTATGATGTCAAACATTAATGTAGAATCCAAATCACAGTTAGCTCAGTTACTTGCTCAAGAGGGCATTGTCGTTATCCACGATAAGAATCTTGAGACTGCCGCATTTGATCCCGTCAAAAGAAAATTATTTTTACCTGTCCTCAAAAAGATGACAGGTGATGTGTATGACCTTTTTGTTCTTCATGAGGTTGGACATGCACTTTATACCCCACCAAAAGGTTTTCATGATACCCCATCTGAGCATGGTGCTCGCTACAAAGGTTTCCTCAATGTAGTTGAAGATGCTCGCATTGAGAAAAAGATGAAACGTAAGTACCCAGGTGGTCGATCACCAATGATTCGTGGCTACCATGGCTTGATGAAGCAGGACTTCTTTGGAGTCAATGGCATGGATTGTAATAAACTCAGTATGATTGATCGTTTCAATCTTTACTTCAAGTGTGGTCTTGCTCTTGACATCAAGTTCAGTGAAGATGAAAGTGAGTTCATTGATCGAGGTCATAACCTTGAGTCATGGGATGATGTCCTTGATTTGGTTGAAGACCTTTGGGAGTATGCTGCGCAGGAGCAGATCGATGAAGAGACACTCAAAGACATGATGGCATTACCTATAGACTTTGATATAGATCCATTTGATGAGGATGATGATGACGATGTAGAGTATGAGCAGTCTGAAGGATCATCTAATGAAGAAGAGATGGAAGCCAACGTCAAACAAAGTAATGATGGTGAGAAAGATAAAGGTGAGGAAGAGGATGATGAAACTCCTGTCATGGGGCAAGAGGGTGGATCATTCATCAATGACTCATATGAGATCCCTGAACCTGGACAAATCTCAATCACTGATCAAATGTTCAGAGATAAAGAGAATGAACTGGTCAGAACAGACTTGAATGGTGATGTCCATTATATTAACATCCCAACATTCCCATACACTGACTATATTGCCAAAGACACCGTAGTATTTGAAGATCATATCAAACGTATTGAGGAAACATTCGATCACTGGGAACAGACTGGACAACAAGCACGTTACGTCAGTTGGTGCCAAGAACGTGGTGATGAGTCCTGGACGAAATACCAAGAATGGGAACAGCAAAACAAACCCATTATCAACTACATGGTCAAAGAGTTTGAGATGCGCAAGCAGGCAAGACTTAACAAACGTGCTCGCATTGCTCAGACTGGTTTGATCGACACTAACAACCTCTATAAATACCGAATCGACGATAGGATTTTCAAGCAGGTCACTTCAGTACCTGAAGGTAAAAATCATGGTCTGATTTTCTACATTGACTTTTCAGGTTCAATGGGAAACATTATTGGTAACGTGATTCAACAGGCAGTTACCATGGCACTGTTTTGTCGCCAACTCAAAATACCTTATCGCATATATGGCTTCACCAATGGTAACAGTCATAAGATTGCTAAGATCATGGACGAAAATGGTGTTGGTAACAGACAGACGATTCGTGAGAATCAAAAAGAGAAATACCAAAGGGAAGGTGATATTGACATGGACCACTCTCTTTGCTTATTTGAGATGTTCACCGACAAACAAACCTCAGCAAACTTCAAACGCATGGCTCGAGCCATGATTGAGTTTCCAAAGTATGGACATGTTCCGATCCCACTGTCTGGCACACCATTAAATGACGCCATCATGATGGGCATCGACCTTTGTAATGACTTTCGTAGGGAGTATGGCCTGGATATCGTCAATACAATCTTCATGACGGATGGTGACTCTCATGGTTGTAGTAGTTACATGGTTGAAGAGAATAATAACATGGTACCAAAATACTTTCACACAAGCAAAGATATTATCTTTGTCAAGCATAAGAAAACCAATACACAGGTTGAGGTTGGTCGTGAAAGTGGTCGTAACAGTGGAGTGATGACTGATGCCTTGGTCAAGTTGTACAGAAAGGCAACTTCATCCCAGGTCATTGGCATCAACATTGTTAATCGTATTGATGGTTTTGTTGCTCGCAAGGCAGGACTAAACTACTTTGAAATGAAAGAGGACATTCGTAAGAATGGTTTCCTTGTTAGTGAAACTGATGCATATGATCAGTTCTTTACTGTAATGGATAAGACACTCAGAATGTCAAACAAGCAGGAGCAAAATTTTGGTGCCATTGAAGCACAGCAAGATTACAGTCGCTCAAAACTTGGTACTGCATTCAAGAGAATGAATCGCGACAGACTTAAGCAAAGGTTTATGCTTGGGCAGTTTGTTGAGATGGTTGCTGAAAAAAGATTGTGAAAATGGAATTTTTCGCTTGACATTTTCGGAAAAGTGTGTTATACTTAGTTTAAGTTGAAAATGAGAAATTGATAACCCCAAATAAGAGGATCTTATGGGAACTAGACCAGCACGCAGAACAGTTGAAACATCAGTATTCGCAACAGCAATGAAGAGTAAGGTTCAAGACCGAACCATTGGTGGAGCAGAACTAACTGAGGTATCTCATGAACTTGGTATGAAACCAAAATCATGGTCTGACCTCGATGACTTTAAAGCAGGTTATGGTAAGTGGTGTTTTGCTAACTCAGAAAACCTGATGATGGCTGAGACAAAAACTGACTCTTCAGCTAATACTACGTCAACCATTAAAGCAACAACTGAGGTATTTGATGTTGCTGGTGACAATCTGGTACCACCCAAAGATGAAACCTTTGTCCCATGGGGCAACTATAGGGACATCCACTCAGTCCTAAAGTCCAATATGTTTTACCCAATGGTAATAACAGGACACTCCGGTAATGGTAAGACCTTCGGTGTTGAGCAGGGTTGTGCCCGACTCAACAAAGAATGTGTCAGGGTCAACTTCACAGTTGAGACTGATGAGGATGATCTTCTTGGTCACTACATCCTGGTTGATGGTAAGACTGTCTGGCAGGATGGACCAGTACCAACTGCAATGAAACGTGGTGCAGTTTTACTCCTTGATGAGTATGACCTGGCTAGTTCCAAAATCATGTCACTCCAAGCAGTGCTTGAGGGCAAGCCATTGTTCATTAAAAAACTCAACACCTACGTATATCCTAAAAATGGATTCAATATCGTAGCAACTGCTAATACTAAAGGTAAAGGTAGTGAAGATGGTCGGTACATTGGTACCAATATCCACAATGAGGCATTCCTCGATCGCTTTCCGATAACCTTTGAGCAACCATATGCCAATAGGAATATGGAGGTCAAAATGGTCGTCAACAACATGACGGCACTTGGCAAGGTTGATGAGGACTTTGCTTCCAAGTTGGTCGACTGGGCATCCATCACCCGTGCTACCTTTAATGAAGGTGCGATTGATGAGATGATTGCAACACGACGATTGATTCACATAGTTAAAGCATTCTCAATCTTCAACGATAAACGCAAGGCAATCGAACTTTGCATCAATCGTTTTGATGAGATCACCCGTCAGTCCTTCATCGACCTCTATGAGAAGATTGATGCAGGGTTGGAGGAGAATCCAGAGGAAGCAGTCTCCCCAACTGATGACGTAATATAATCCTCTAAATAATCTGTCGATCGACAGGGCACGTGTTGGATGCGTGCCCATCCTCTAAAGGTACATTATGAACGTATGGCGCAAAAGCATTGTCAAGGGACTTGGCTCCCAGATTGAAGAACTCTTAAAACAAGAATATGAACGTGGTTGGGATGATGCTATGAAATATGCCCAAATGGAGCAAAAAAAGGCAAATGAGTTGTTACAAGAAAAACAACTTGACAAACAGAAGTAAAAAAGGTATAATATATTATTGTTAATTATGAAAGGTTTTGAATGGAAATAAAAATAGATCAAACGACGTTGGGTGGCAAATCACTAATGATTGCGACACCAATGTATGGAGGTCAATGTCATGGTATGTATGCCAAGTCTTGTATTGACCTGGCTATGTTACTTGGCATGAATAATGTACCTCATAGATATTATTATATCTTCAATGAGTCCTTGATCACAAGGGCAAGAAATTATTTGGTCGATGAGTTTCTCCGAGCAGAGGATAATAATGGAAAACCTCTTGAGTACCTTCTTTTTATTGATGCTGATATTCATTTTGATCCACGTGATGCTATGGCCATGTTGGCTTTAGCAGGACCAGGTAAAGATGACAAACGCATTGTTGGTGCTCCTTATACCAAAAAGACGATTGCTTGGGAGCAAGTTCATGCTGCGACCAAGATGGGTGTAGTTGACGACAACCAAGGCAATCCTGATATCCTCAAAAGGTTCACTGGTGATTTCGTATTCAATCCTTCGACTGAAGAGGGCAATGAGATTAAACTATCTGAACCAGTTCCAGTCATGGAAGCAGGTACAGGTTTCCTGTTGATCCATCGCTCAGTGTTTGATGAGTTTAAAGAGACATGGCCAAAGTTTTCGTATAGACCTGATCACAATCGGTCAGAACACTTTGATGGGTCACGAATGATTCATGCATACTTTGACACAATCATTGATAATAAAGAGTGGTTGCCTGAGAATGCTACCAACAATACTGATCGGTATTTATCTGAAGACTATTTGTTTTGTCAGATGGCTCGTAAGATTGGTATTAAGATTTGGTTCTGTCCTTGGATTCAGTTGCGTCATATTGGCTCATACATATTTGAGGGTCACATGGGTGCGATTGCTGAGATTCAGGGTCGTCAAATGTATTTGAAGAAGCATGGCAAACTGCCTACAAATCAACCTGATCCTTCTGGTAAAGCACAGTTTCCTGGTGCACCATCAGCAGTAACTCCTGTCAAAGCAGATGAAGTTAAAGATGAAGAGTTGTTCTCATTAACTCCAACCCCACAGTGGAAAAAAGATCAGTTGAAGGCAGACCTGGAGAAATCAGCAACTGAGAACAAAGGTGCTCCCCCTCCTCCACCCAAGACTAAGAAAAAGGGTAAAAAATGATTGGGAAAAAGAAAAAGTCTGAAACAGACATCAACCTCAAGTATAATGAAGATAAAATACTTGATGATCTTAGGTCTTATATTGAGACCACGTACGGTCAACACTATGTTGACGTTAAAAAGGACATTCAAATTCAGGATGTCTTCGATTCTATTAGCATTGCAGAAGAGTTCTGTCGTGGTGCTGCGATCAAATACCTGATTCGATTCGGTAAAAAAGATGGCAAAAACCCTAAGGATCTCATGAAGGCAATGCATTATACGGTACTCTTGTACCACTATGCTTTTAAAACGATAAAGGATGGCAATGAAATTAAGTGATAATACAATCAATGTCCTGAAAAACTATTCGACCATTAATGAGTCGATTGTGTTTGAAGAAGGTAACCGACTGCGAACAGTCGCTAAAAACAAATCAATCTTGGCTGAGACTGTGATTGAAGAGACCATTCCACGTAGGTTTGCGATCTATAATCTCAATCAGTTTATTGGTGCTATGCAGATGTTTGATCGTGCTGATCTTGAGTTTGAAGAGAAGTTAGTCAAAATGAAATTCTCAGGCACTACAATCAACTACACTTGTGCAGATGAGTCACTGGTTGTTAAGCCACCTGAGAAGGATATCAACTTCCCTGATGCTGAGGTCAAATTTGTAATGTCCTCAGAAAACATTGAACGCATTCGCAAAGCAAGTGCTACTCTGAGTTTACCTGAGGTTGTCTTCAAAGGCGAAGAGGGTGCTGAGTTTGTTGCATGTGTCATGGATGTTAACAATACTTCCTCATCAGTTATGGAAGTGCCTTTGGGTACAAACTCCACAGTCAAATGTTCGATGGTGTATAAAGTTGAAGCATTGAAACTTATCACAACTGACTACAATGTTGCTATCTCATCCAAGGGTGTTGGTAGTTTCATCTCAGGGTCAGATAAATATAAGTATTTCATCGCAACTGAAGCATCTTCAACATTTGGGTCTTAATGGATAAAAATATACTATTTGTCGAGAAATATCGACCACAAACTATACAGGATTGTATACTTCCTGATCACATGAAAAGTGTGTTCAGTAAGTTTGTTCAACAGGGAGTCATGCCAAACCTATTGCTGACTGGTTCAGCAGGTGTTGGTAAGACCACTGTGGCAAAAGCATTATGTAATGAACTTGGATATGACGTCATGTTCATCAACTGCTCAGAAGAAAGGGGTATTGATACTCTGAGAACCAAGATGATGGGTTTTTGTTCAACTGTCTCAATGACAGATGATCGCAAGTGCCTAATCCTTGATGAAGCAGATTATCTTACACCTGATGCACAGGCAGCACTTCGAGCATTTATTGAGCAGTTCGCTGCTACTTGTTCATTTATAATGACCTGTAACTTCAAAAATCGTCTGATCCCACCTTTGCATAGTCGGACAACTGTTATTGACTTCAAGATAGGCAAAAAAGAGTTGCCTACACTCGCAGCAGGCATGATGAATCGCATCATTGGAATCTGTGAGCAAGAGAGCATTACAGTTGAAGATAAGAAGATTATTGCTGAGGTTGTCACAAAATACTTTCCTGACTTTCGCAGGACTCTAAATGAAATACAGAGGTATTCAATCGGTGGTACGATTGATACAGGTATACTGGCTCAGATACAAGAACTCAATACAAATGATCTGATCCCTGCTCTCAAGGAAAGAAACTTCAAGATCGTCCGCAAGTGGGTTGCAGACAACTCAGATGTTGAGATGAGTTCACTCTACAAAAAATTATACGACGAATTATATAAAACACTTGATCAAACAAATCAATCGATTCCTCAGATGGTCTTGCTGATGGCAAGGTATCAGTACCAGTCTGCTTTCGTCGCAGATCAGGAGTTGAACCTCACTGCTTGTTTGGTTGAGATCATGGGCGATTGCTCATTCAAGGATTGAAATGACAGAATATTATGAACACCCTCAATACAGTTTTGAGTGTACTGATGACGTTGGAAACAGAATAGTCGTTGAGTTTACTGCTGAGACATTGTCTGAGATTACTGCTAAGTTTGTTGACTTTCTTAAGGGAGTTGGCTTCTCTTATGTAACAGGTATCAGTGTACTATCAAAAGGTTCAGAAGAAAATCCATCAAACTGGAATTATCACTTTGATAGTTGGGGCGAATATCAGCATCCGCCCATAGATGAAATGATCAACAAAATCGCAGAAAAGGTAGCAAATGAGTAAACCTTCTCCATTTTCCATTGTTGGCAATCTTAACAGCAAAGAAAAAGGTCATCTTATGGATGGTGAAGAAGGTGAATTATATGAGTCCTCCTACTCTGGTTTTATTATTAACCGAGGATTATCGATGACTCAAGAGACAGTTGTCCATGCTAATATAATGAACTGCTACCCTGACCTCCCATCAAGATGGCAATATGATTTTTTGTTTTATGGTATACGTGCTAAGAAAAGATGGGGCAAGTGGGCAAAACGTAATACTTCAAAGTATCAAGAATCAGTAAAAAAGTTTTTTAGTTATTCTGATCAAAAAGCAAAAGAAGCAATCAAGGTTTTATCCAAAGAACAACTTGACGAGATATTCCAATGGTTTACGACTGCGGAAGGTGGAAAATCCTAAATATGTTAGTGATTATCTCTATGTTTTATAGGGATTATAAGTATGGATATTATCCAATCGTTCGTCGAGATCACCCTTAAGCAACCTGATGATTTTTTGAAGATAAGAGAGACATTGAGTCGTATTGGCATTGCTTCAAAACGTGAGAAGAAATTATACCAATCATGTCACATTTTGCATAAACAGGGTAAGTATTATCTCGTTCATTTTAAAGAGTTATTTAAGTTGGATGGAAAACCATCAGACTTCAACCAATCTGAGACAGACATCGCAAGACGCAATAGCATAGCGAACTTGCTTTCGGAATGGGGTTTATGTAATCTGGTTGAACCAGCAAAAACCGCAAGTCCAACCTGCTCAGTAAATACATTGAAAATCCTCTCATACAAAGAAAAAGGTGAGTGGATACTTGAGACAAAATATAATGTAGGTAACAGTGAGTAAAAAATTAAAAATATATAGAACAACAGACAAGGCAGTCATACCCAAATATGCGACAGAACAGTCGTCATGTTTTGACCTTCATGCCTGTTGGAATGGTCCAGTGAAAGTTTGGAATGCCTATTCAAATAGTGACACTGAGAGAGAACCTCAAGATGTCTTGATTTTGAATCCAGGCGATAGAGCATTAGTACCAACAGGTCTAATATTTGATATTCCTAAAGGTCACTCAGTGCGCACGCATCCACGTTCAGGGATGGCGTTAAAAAATGGGATGACATTAATCAACTGTACTGGAGTCATTGATAGTGACTATGTACAAGAGACCTTTGTCCCAATCATTAATCTTACAGAGGCACAGTCATCGATCAAGTTTGGCGATAGAATCGCTCAAGCAGAGATGGTAAAAGACCTGAAAGTATCATTTGAAGAAGTTGAAAATGCTCCTGGCGATAAAACTGATCGCACTGGTGGTCTTGGTTCAACTGGGGTGTAGTAACCGATCAAGAAGTCCCATGATCAAATGCAAATCTTGTACTGGAGGTGCTGGGTACTATGTTGACAGCACCAAACAGTCTTGCAGTTGTGGATTCTTTAAATAAAATAACATGATAGAGAAAATGAGAACTGACCTTGACTACCGTGACCCAAAACACAGGTGGGAAGGTTTTGACATGTTCTATCGATACATGCTTGAGACTCATGAATGGTCGCCTGATATCGTACTTGAGAGATGGTTACTCGATGACATGAATGCAGACTTTGAGAAGAGATGCACAATGGCATTTTTTCATGGTGCCTGCCACGCAGGTCCAGTTGAGTCTGCTTTTGCAGTAACATTCCCCACAGTTACTGCTGATATCATTCCTGAGATGACTGAGTGGTATCTAAAATACAAGAAAAAACTTATCTTTAGTCCTGACTGTAAATATCGCAAAATAGTATTTGAGAAGTTTCTCAAGTCAGTTGGTGACTCTCTTACCACCACCCTTGGTGATTACATCAAAAAATCCTTCACAGTTGGTACTGACATCGAAAACTATAATGACCTTAAAAACAGGTGCATGAATGATTGGTTTCACTGGGGTCGGATGGGTCACTGGTCTTTTGTTGAGGCGATGGTTGGAATGACTGATGCACCACTTGAAGCACCTGACATGGAGTTTGCGACAGGCAAGTCTCACAGATCAGGTTGGGCATTTGCCATTGGCAGAGATGATTTAGTTGACACTGATGATATTAGTAAAGATGATATGGAGATGCTTGAGAGGACAGCAAAGGAATATGTTGAGAGTGTTGACCATCCCAATGCTAACTTTTTGAACTTTGAGACCTGTTGTTGTAACTACAAACGTCAACACAAAGGTACAAGGTATGCTGGTTGTTATACTGATGAGCAAGAGTTAGAAACAGAAGAGGCAAGACACCTGTTGCCTGAGTTTGAATGGCTTTGGGATAAATATATGAAAGCACGACCTCAGGTTTTACCTCACGCAATGCTTGCTGAGATGAATCCTGAACAATGGGAAACACCATCAGCATATGTGGCAAGTATGAACAAGGCATTATCCAACTATGGTAGGATACCTCGTGCTGAAGCATGGCACAACAAAACACCTCAGTTTTGGACTGAGGTTGAAAATCAACCCTTTGCCCGTACTAGTGCGGCAGTGACGGATCTTTTATTTTGATATGATACAAGAATACATTTTAGGCAGTTGCATGGACAACATGGATACAGATGAGTATGATTACTTCTGTTCCAGTCCACCCTGCTATGAAGACCTAAAGGCATTTGGTGTACAACTAAACAAACCTGAGACATACAAGACTGGGTTTCTTGACCTTATTGTCCCCAAACTTAGACCAAGTTTGGGTACTGTTACTTTCACATTTACAGGTTGTCGCAGAAACAACTCTCAAATCCTGCCAAAGTTTTACTATCTTACACAGTGCTTTTTTGAGAATGATTACTACCTACGTGATGTTAAATACTATAAGAAAAAAGATGGATATGATGGGTACTCGCATACCATCGGTCATGTTTACACTTTCCAAAAACGTGGGACAAAGGGGTTATACAATCTGAGACGTGATGAGTTATATAATACATATGGCCATGACATCTGGGGACCATTTTTGAGAGAGCAGAAGATAGCAGGTGAGGTAGTTGGTCTACCCATTGAAGTGCCTGAGCGATGTATTCTTAATTTTACTGACCCAGGACATGTAGTTTATGATCCATTTGGAGGGATTGGTACAACAGGTTTGGCAGCAGATGAACAAGGAAGAGGATATCTGATGTATGAGATCAGACCTGAAATTTATGCCGAAGGTGTTAGACTCTTCGACGAAAAACATAATGATGTAACTGAGATACTATTTTGAGAAAACTAATATACATGATTGGCATGCCTGGTACTGGCAAAACCACTGTAATCAAAAAACTAATGGAGCAGGTTCCCTTTATCCGTGATGAGGCACCTATTCAACTCCTTGAGACTCACTCTAGCACAACTGATCCTAAAATCAGATTGCTTGGTGTATATGAAGATGATCAGGTATATAGTGGGACTGATCGGTTAAGCATGGCAGTTGCCCCTCAGGCAATCAAATACCTTGAGAGGAAAAATGATGAGATAATCCTTGGGGAAGGTGACCGCCTAAATAACAAAGGATTCTTCCGTGCTGCGTTGGATAATGATTTTGAGTTACATATCATTGTCCTTGAGACCTCTGATGCTGAAAGGCAACGAAGGTATGATGAGCGAGGGTCGAATCAAAAGGATTCATTTTTGAAGACTGTGAATACTAAAGTCAACAATATGGTTGAAGCATTTGGTCCACAGAATACATTGTTTGGTCAAGAACCAGGATATGTTACAAGAGTGCAACACAGCACTCCTGATCAGACACAAACAGTGGTAGATCTAATCATGAGTTTAAGGGACTAGATGGGTATGCACTGGGGAGAAAGACTGGCTCTACTTGTTGGGCTATCATCAATATTATTTTTGCTGTTATATGAAAAAGGATTTAGCATCATATGATGTGAACAAGGAATCTAATGGCGTATGCTGATAAAGTGGTGGACCACTTTGAGAACCCAAGGAACGTAGGATCACTCGACAAGGACAGTCCAAATGTAGGAACTGGTCTTGTTGGCGCACCAGAATGTGGTGATGTGATGAAATTACAGATACAGGTAAATGAAGAAACTGGAGTCATCGAAGACGCGAAATTCAAGACCTTTGGTTGTGGCAGTGCTATTGCTGCTAGTTCCCTTGCTTCTGATTGGGTCATTGGTAGAACTGTTAATCAGGCGAAAGAACTCTCGAACGTTGAGATTGTTGAGGAACTGTCATTGCCTCCTGTCAAAATTCATTGCTCTGTACTCGCTGAAGATGCGATCAAATCGGCCATTGAAAATTATAAATCCAAAAGGGGACAAAATGGATAAAAAATCGAAAGGTAAGGGTGGGGAGCAAAAAGAAAATGCTCCCCATTGCCTCTGACCAAAACAATTAACAGGCAAGGAACTTGAAGACGCAATACGTCTTTGGGAACTAAGAGGGGGAATGTGATAAAATACCAAGATTTAAAAGAACTCAAATTGAAGAACTCAGACAAGGCGATGAAGTTAGAGAAAGAGATTCAACAACTAAGGACTGCTCTAATGAAAAAGGAAACAGAACTTGCTAGATTGATGGCAGAATGAAAACTGTTCTTCAGATGTTTGAGAATAGGATGAAAGATGAACGTACTGATAAGTACGTTGCTGATGAGATTAAGAAAAGAAAACTTGCTAAACATTTGGTCAATGCTACAGACGACAAGAAAATGTTGAAAGGCAAACCTGCTTTCATTTTCCCACACCATACGGGCAGCACCAAAATTCACGTTTACTTAAGGAAGATGGCAGGTCCCTCGAAGGGAGTTATGGCCTATAATTATGATATCAAATTTTAATGTAACTAAGAGGGGGAATTTAGATGTTAAAGATTGTGGGTATTTTGGCAATCTTATTATTAATGAGTGGATGTACCCCAGATGTTCACGGATGTTGGGGATATAATTATGAGTCAGGTTTATTGAGAGGAACAAGGGACGCAAATAAATTTTATGTATCACCTTACAGACAATGCGTTTCCCGAGACACAATGCAGGACTTGCATAGAATGAATGATGAATGAAACCATACATAAGCACTGGAGAGACTGGTTAGCAGTCGTCTATATTACCATTTGCCTGTGGGATTTTATTATTGGCGCAGCATGGTGGAATCTTTCCATACAAAGCATGTTTTTAGATTGCGTTGCTCGCGAAGTAGGGCAAGCCATATGTTTTCAAAATGCTCCACCGCCATGGGATCCATACACTCTAAGAAATGGTGGAATGTTTCACATTGCTATGGGTGCTATTCTTGGTGCATCAGCATGGAAAAGATCTGAAGAAAAACCTGACAAAACAGATTAATGGGACTTGGCTCACCAATACTTTATTTTATAGAGTCCAATATTGAGGAAGTGTTTGGCAAGGTTGATGGACTCAAAATGCTTGAGTTGGGTGATCAAGAAATTAGACAACCCAAATCCGATCAAATATACTACTTTAAGGATTGGAAGGGTATTGATGGTGAGACCTCTGGCAAAGAGTATTTTACAAAGAGAGGTTATCACCATACCTCAGTTGATGAGAAAGGTTTGAGAGGTGCTGAAGTAAGAGACCTCACCAAACCTGAACAGTTTTTAGATTGGCATGACTGCTTTGATGTTATTACAAACTCAGGGACAACAGAACACGTAGAACCTCATGAAGCACAATATGACTGCTTTAAGATTCTGCATGACTGTTTAAAAGTTGGTGGTATTTTTATCCACTCTGTCCCAAGTGTGTATGCGCATGATGTCCTTGGGATATGGAAGGGTCACTGCCAAAATTATTATCATAGCCAGTTCTTTGAGATGCTGGCTGAAGAGAATGATTATGAACTTTTGCGCAACACCGACATGAACAACAACTGTTGCGTAGTTTTGAAAAAAGTTATTGACCAACCATTTATGGATGATCGCAATGCACTCAATAGTTTAGTTGCGAGAAGAATAACTTGACAAAAGAGAATAAAGAGGTATAATTAGTCTATGATTAAAAAAGCTAAATATATATTGAAATGCGAAGCAGGCACATATGCCGAAGACAGCATTTCATCATTGGTGTGGACAATCTTTACACACCGACTCGGACACTTTCTAAAAGGAGAAGGTTTTCGAGACTAACCGAGTCGCCAAATGGGACTCATATTAATAACACTGCCTATAAGGAGTGACTATGTATACTTACCGCGATCAATGGACAACCCAATTTCCCCAGGAATTCAATAAAGCACTTAACTGTGCAGTTGGATTTGATAATATGATCCAGAGACTTTTTGAAGTATCTGATGGAGGAGGTAAGGGATCCAATAACTACCCACCTTACAATTTGATAAGAGAGAATGATAATTACATTCTTGAAATGGCTTTGGCTGGCTTCCACGAGGAACAGTTAGAGGTTAAATATCAAGATGGTACCCTGACGGTCGGTACTATAAAAGGTTGGGAACAAGACCTTGATGAAGATAAATATATTCATCGTGGCATTGCGGCACGTACGTTTACCCGCACGTTTACCCTATCTGACGATGTTATCGTGAAGGGAGCAGACTTCAAAAATGGTCTGCTTATTATTACTATGGAACGCATTGTGCCTGATGAGAAAAAGGCAAGGACTATTCCGATAGGGGAGTCGAATACTAAATCAGAAAGTCAGTTATTGACTGAAGACAAGTAATCACAAGTGGGGTGCCTTCGGGCACCTCTGAAGGAATGAATGAAAATATCACGTAACTTTTCTCTGAATGAACTTACCAAATCATCGACTGCTATACGTCTTGGTTTAGATAATTCTCCATCCATGGAGCACTTAGTTCCTATGACCGCACTGTGTCACAAGGTATTACAACCTGTTAGAGATGAACACGGGGTCGTGACTGTTAACAGTTGTTATCGTAGTCCAGCACTTAATGAGGCAGTAAAAGGTTCAGCAACATCCCAGCATTGTAAGGGTCAGGCAGCAGACATTGAAGTCATGCGAATGGGAAATGATGAACTCGCCGCATGGATATACAACAATCTTGATTTTGATCAGTTGATCCTAGAATATTTTGATCCTAAGTCTGGTGATCCAAATGATGGTTGGGTGCATGTTTCTTACAGCCATGATGGCGACAATCGTAAAAACGCCATGATGATTAACAAATCAACACAAGGCAAGTACATACCATGGGAACCATAAAAGAAAAATTAGCAGATAAATGTTGGAATATTTTGCAGTGGGCAGACTCAATACTGCTACACTGGCGTAGTAAAGTGAACAAGTGGAAAGATAAATTAAAACAAGAACAACGAACAACAAATAACTGATTAATGCATTTTTATACCTCAGTAAATAAACTAGGTAATAGTGTCGTCGTCAGGGGCATCCGTGACGGCAAACGATACAAGCAGAACATCAAAAATTATGAACCCACGATGTTTGTTGTTGATTCAACAGGCAAGTCTCCGTGGCGTACAACTGATGGGAAGTGTGTCGCACCAATCAAAGTCGGCAACACAACTGAACTCCATAAGTGGAGAGAAAAATACAAAGAAGTAGACAACTTCCCTATCTATGGGTATGAAAGATATGCCCAGCAATGGATCACTGAAAATTTCCCTGAAGAAATCGCCTTTGATTTTACCCAGTTCCGTATTGGTTATATGGATATTGAGGTATCATCTGAAGAAGGTTTCCCCTCCCCTGAGCAAGCAAATTACCCAGTTACTGCCATCACTCTTTACGTTGATGGCAAATATTACATCTGGGGTTCACAACCTTGGGAAAACAAAGATAACATCAATGCAGAATATCGTCTATTTGAAGACGAAAAGGTTTTGCTTGATGACTTCCTCCTCACTTGGCAGAAACTAGACCTAGACATCATCACTGGTTGGAATGTCAGGTTCTTTGACCTACCTTACCTTTACAATCGTGTAGCCAAACTTGTTGGTGATGATGCCAACAAAAGATGGTCACCATGGAATTATGTTAGGTATGCTACCACACCTGGATATGCAGGCAAACATAGAGAGTTTATTGACATACTTGGTATAGCAACTCTTGATTACATTGAGTTGTATAAGAAGTTTACCTATGTCAATCAGGAATCATATAGACTTGATTTCATTGCTAATGCTGAACTTGGTACAGGTAAACTTTCATTTGAGGAATATGGGTCACTTCATACCCTTTGGAAGAGTGATTGGCAAAAGTATTTGGACTACAACATACAAGACGTATCATTGATTGTACAGTTGGAAGCCAAAATGAAACTGATTGAGACTGCCGTCACCCTGACCATGTCAATGAAGTCTGTGCCTGATGCATGTTATACTCAGGTGCAAATGTGGGACAACAAAATATATGACTACCTTTGGAGACGCAATATTGTTGTGCCACCTCGTAAAGATGATGGGCATCGTGATTCAGTTGAAGGTGCCTATGTCAAAGATGTTCATCCTGGCTTATACAACTGGGTCATGTCCTTTGACTTGAATAGTTTGTACCCTCATCTCATCATGCAGTATAATGTATCACCTGAGACTTACCTTGGTGTCGACAACACTCCTGGAGTAAGAAGGTTTTTGAACAAAGATGTTGACTTACCTGAAAACTGCACCATGACTCCAAATGGTGCCAAGTTCAAAACAGACAAACAAGGTTTCCTTCCCAAACTGATGCAACAGTTTTACGATGATCGTAAGATTTTCAAAAAGCAAATGCTCAAACATGAGCAGGAGTTGGTCCATGAAACTGATCCTGCCAAAAGATTTGAACTTGAGAAAAAGATCTCATCGCTGAATAACCTTCAGATGGCTCGTAAGATTTCATTAAACTCTGCTTATGGTGCACTTGGTAATATTTACTTCAGATGGTATGATCGCAACTTGGCTGAGGCGATTACACTTGCTGGACAACTGTCCATTAGGACTGCTGAGATAGCAGTTAACAAATGGATGAATGGAATATTCAAAAATGAAAAAGACTATGTTATTGCTGCTGATACGGATTCGCTTTATATTAATATGGAAGATATGGTCACGGATAGATTTAAAGATGTCCCATTCGATCCAATGGAAACTGTTATTGTTGAATTTTTGGATAAGGTGGGTGATGGGCCACTTCAGACTGTTATTGATGAAGCGTATAAAGATCTTGCCATATACACAAATGCGTTTGAGCAAAAAATGTTCATGAAACGTGAGGGTATTTCCTCCAAGGGTATTTGGACTGCTAAAAAACATTATATTCTCAATGTTTGGAACAATGAGGGTGTCCAGTATGAAAAACCTAAATTAAAAATGATGGGCATTGAAGCAGTCAAGTCCTCAACTCCATCCGTGTGTCGTGACAAACTCAAAAAAGCATTTGACATCATCATGAACAAAGATGAAGCATTCCTACAAGAGTTTGTCAGGAAGTTTAAGTTGGAGTATCATTCCCTGCCAGTTGAAGATATTTGTTTTCCAAGGGGTGTGAAAGGTTTGGCCAAGTATCGTGACAAACAATCACTATACAAAACTGGGACACCTATCCATGTGCGAGGTTCACTTTTATACAACAACGCACTTGAGGAATATAAGGTTGGACAAAAATATGAGAAGATCCAAGAGGGTGAGAAAATCAAATTTACTTATCTTAAGATCCCAAATCCAACTCATGAGAACGTGATTGCTATGGTTGATGGCCTACCAAAAGAGTTTGGTCTCGATAAATATGTTGATCGCGATATAATGTTTCACAAAACTTATGAAGAACCATTGAATGACATTGTTGAAAAGATTGGTTGGTCTCTTGAGAAGAAAAACTCGCTTGAGGACTTCTTCGCCTAAAAAGAACTTGACATTCGAGGGATTAAAAGGTATAATAGTTGTTGTTCAAAATCCCAAGGACCCAAATATGTTATATGAGCACCCGTGTCGATCTTGGGAGGACATGGATGCATTTTTTAATATGTCGCCATATAATTGGCGTGTGATTGAAGTAAGGAAAATATGAATGAATACCTTCAGGACTTGGTTAAGGAGACTGGCAATGAATATGCAGGAGTTGTTGCGGATGGCGTATCTGCTGGTGATGTTACCGATTATATTGATTCTGGCAGTTATGTACTTAATGCTCTCTCATCTGGCTCAATATTCGGTGGCTTCCCGTCTAACAAAATTACTGCGATTGCAGGAGAACAAGCAACTGGCAAGACTTTTTTCGTACTCGGCATGGTACGATCCTTTCTTGATAACAACCCAACTGGTGGGGTTTTATATTTTGAGAGTGAGTCAGCACTAAGCAAAGAGATGGTTGAGAGTCGAGGCATTGACTCTAAACGCATGTATATTATCCCAGTGACAACCATTCAAGAGTTTCGTTCTCAGGCACTCAAGGTGATTGACATGCATCTAAAAACACCTGAGAAGGATCGCCCACCATTGGTGATTTGTCTTGATAGTTTAGGCAACCTGTCAACTGAGAAAGAAGTCTCAGACATGCAGGAAGGTAAAGACACAAGGGATATGACTCGTGCTCAGTTGATTCGTGGAGCATTCCGTGTCCTAACTCTGAAAGCAGGCAAAGCCAACATTCCTATATTTGTTACAAACCATACCTTTGATGTGATTGGTTCCTATGTCCCAATGAAGGACATGGGTGGTGGTGCAGGTTTGAAGTATGCTGCATCAAATATTATTTTCTTGAGTAAACGTAAAGTTAGAGATGGAACTGAGATTGTTGGTAATATTGTAAAAGCAAAAAATTACAAATCACGTCTAACAAAAGAGAATAAGCAGGTCGAAGTTGCTATCACCTACGACAAAGGTTTGGATCGTTATTATGGTATGTTGGATCTTGCCTTGCGCTATAATATATTTAAAAGTGTATCTACCAGAGTCGAACTTCCAGATGGGTCTAAGCAGTTTGGTAAGACGATCAATGAGAATCCTGAAAAGTTTTTTACAGAAGATATTCTAAAACAAATTGATGAGGGTGCTAAGAATGAGTTCTTGTATTCCTCAACTGAACCTTGGACAGAGGAAGAAGATGGCGAGTCACAGACCGAGTCCACCAGCACCAATGCTGATTGAGACTGAATCACATATAAATGAGCATGAGATTATGCAGATGTTACAAAGGCATGCTCTAAATGGTCAAACTGAGAAGTTCTATGAGTTACTCAAAGAGATTCCTGGTGAAGACAAGCGAAGGGATATCATAGAATTATGCCAGATGAAGAGATAGAACATGAGGTACAAGTCGGTGATAAAGTTTATACCGACAAAGGTATGGCCCAGGCAAGTATTACCTGGGCATGGGTTTTAAACCCTATTGATCAAGATGATACTGATCACCATTGCATCCAAATTAGTCATCCAAATTTTGACGGAACCATCATACGCCTAAATAACATCGGAGTCATAGGCGATGACCCTCATCCAGAGACTGGTGAGGTACACCCAAAAGCAGGCAGACTTTACGTGGACTATAGCATTATTGCAGTCCAGACTAAGTCAAGTGCTGATAGGACTGAATGGAAGCAAGAAGAAAAAGAAGAGTTTGATGAAGTAGTTGAGCATATTGCTATACAAATCTTAGCGAGAGATGGACTTGATAGAGCTAACAATCCTGCGGAACCTATTAACTAACGAACCTTTTATGAGGAAGACTCTTCCCTTCCTCAAACCAGATTATTTTCATGACCCTGTACAAAAAGTTGTTTTCAACCAGATATTTTCTTTCATAGAGAAATACAATGCTTGCCCTACGCAAGAGTCATTAAGTATTGATCTAAGTAAAGCAAAGTTATCTGATGATTTGTTCAAGGGGTCAGTTACCCTAGTCAATGAGTTAAAGTCAGAGGAAGATAGTCCTGAAATTGAGTGGTTGGTAGATGAGACTGAAAAGTTCTGCCAAGACAAAGCAGTATACAACTCAATTATGAAATCGATTGAGATCATCGATGGGACAAACAAAAAAGACGATAGTGGAGCAATCCCTAAAATACTATCTGATGCTCTAGCAGTCTCTTTTGATCCAAATATCGGTCACGACTTCATCAAAGATGCTGAAGCAAGATTCGACTGGTATCATCGCCGAGAGTCTAAGATAGAATTCGATTTAGAGTACATGAACAAGATCACTGATGGTGGTCTGCCTGACAAGACATTGAATATTGTCATGGCTGGCACTGGAGTTGGTAAATCATTGTTCATGTGTCATTGTGCAGCAGCAAACCTGTATCAAGGTAAAAACGTGCTGTACATTACGATGGAGATGGCTGAGGAACGAATCGCAGAAAGAATTGATGCTAACCTGCTCGACATCCCACTCCATCAACTAAGAGAGATACCAAAGGACACTTACGACAGTAAAATATCGTCCTTGAAAAGTCAAGTCAAAGGCAAGTTGATTGTCAAAGAATATCCCACTGCCAGTGCGCATGTTGGGCACTTTAGACACCTTGTCAATGAACTGAAGATAAAAAGAAATATACGTCCAGATATAATCTATGTGGACTATTTGAATATCTGTGCATCCGCTCGAATGAAGGGCAACCTGACTAACCTGTATCAACTGGTTAAGTCGATTGCTGAAGAGTTGAGAGGTTTTGCAACAGAGATGGAGGTGCCCATCGTCTCAGCCACTCAGTTGAATCGTTCAGGATTCATGTCAAGTGATGTAGACCTTGGAGACACTTCCGAATCATTTGGATTGCCTGCTACAGCAGACTTCTTTATTGCCATCCAGTCATCTGATGAACTGGAGGAAAAAGGTTTGTTGTTAGTGAAGCAACTCAAAAACCGATACAATGACCCTGCTATGTATAAAAGGTTCGTGATCGGTGTTGATCGTTCAAAAATGCGTCTGTTTGACATAAGTGATCAAAGTTACGTCAACAATACACAAGGTAAGAAACAAAAAGAGGATGATACTCCTGCCTTTGATGTTGGTACTGACAATCGCATGACAAACAAACGTGATTTCGGAAATTTTCAATTCTAATGAGTAGTCTATGCTTGACCCTAAAAGGATGCACCGCATCTTTGGTACCATCGATGCTGCCCACAAAACTTGGGACCATTTTGTAAATCATCACGCCACCTCATGGGATACTATTGAGATCCAAATGTCCGAAGATCTCACTGAGGTGCTTGGAGTCCAAACCAAGTTTTTAGTTAAGATAGCCAAACGACTTAACGCCAATGAGTGTTATTTGGATGGCTCCACGTATGTACCAGATACCTACCGATCTGATGCTCGTATTGACATCACCTTTTATTGTTCTGAGATGGTGTATGAGAGGAAGGTTGGGATCACCCTACCAGTATTAACTGAACTAGCTCATGATTTTACTAAGGTCATTCTGCATGAATATACCCATGCCAATCAGAATGACTGTGATCATGACCCTGGGGATCAAATTTATGATTTGGTCGATCCACTGGAGGTTGATGCTTACTCATCTGAGCTAGCATATGACTACATTCGGTACAACCATGACCTCACCAAGTCTGATGTGTTTGATAGGTTTCATAAGTCTACATCAAGTGAAGTCAAGTCCGAACTATACCATCTGACCGCACTTAAAGCAGAATTTCTTGAGAAATTGGTAACACCTAAATAGAAGGCAATCTTTTATTTTAGGAGTTATATTGTTATCTTTTACATCTTTTAAGGCACCTGAAGGAGTTAACTTTATCGTTGAAGGTAAAGAGGGAAAGAACCTCCACCTTGAACATTTAGAAGATGAAGTGTTGAATGGTGGTGTTGAAGGTGTAGCAATGGCATTCAAGTTTTTGGATGCCTTGAATGAGATGATGGATGGTTCAGCGACCTCCAGTGTTAAGATAACAACCAAGTGGGATGGTGCTCCGGCGATATTCTGCGGGGAAGACCCAACAGATGGTAAGTTCTTTGTTGGCACTAAATCTGTCTTTGCAACAAACCCTAAGCTATGCAAGACAGACGCAGACGTGGATGAGTTCTACTCTGAATCAGGGTTGAACCCCAAGTTGAAAATCGCCCTCAAGGAATTATCAACAATAGGTATTCCAAAGGGTCATGTCTTCCAAGGTGATATGATGTTCACCTCAGAAGACCTCTCGGATCAGACGATTGATGGTACAGATTATGTTACCTTCCAACCCAATACAATCGTCTATGCCATTCCCAAAGGTACTCCCCTCGCTCGTGAAATTAAAGGTTGTAAAATAGGTGTAGTCTTCCATACTGATTATTCAGGTAAGGGAGAATTATCTGAGTACAGAGCATCATTCAACCCTGCAGTCAATAAGTTAAAAAGACCAAAAGGTGTTTGGATACAAGATGCTGAGTATTCTGATGCAACTGGTACAGCAATGTTTACCAAGTCTGAAAGCACAAAGTTTTCAAAACAGATTACTGCTGCTAGGAAGATAGCAAATAGAGTAGACAAGTCCATTATTGAAAGATTCTCCAGTGATGTCAAACTTAGGGTAGACATCAAGGCATTTATGAATTCTAAAATAAGACAGGGGCAAAAAATTGCCAATACCTCTAAAATGGCATTGGAGTTGCTTGAATACCTTGAGGACAAGTATATGAAACAGATTAGTAAACTCAAGACTCAAAAGACCATTGATGCTAAGACTTCTGCATTGAAGGAGTTTATTGCAGGTTTGATGTCTTCAAAGGGCAAGATCAAAATAGTATTCGACTTGATGAGCGCTATACAAGAGGCCAAAGACATCATTGTCAAGAAACTTGAGAAGGTAAAACAGATGACGGATACTTTCGTCAAAACTGAGACTGGGTTCAAAGTTACAGGACCAGAAGGTTTTGTTGCCGTGGATAAGATGAAAGGCAATGCTGTCAAAATCGTGGATCGCTTGGAGTTTTCTATGGCGAACTTTAACGCAATAAAAAGTTGGTAGGATGAAAACATTAAAAACATTTTTAACAGAAGCACCTGAGAAAACACTTAAGATAGAACCTTTGTCTGCTATACGTTTATTGATAGACTATTATGTTCATGTTTACTCTCCTAATAAAATTTCTAATGAAATGGGTGACCTCGAGAAAATATATAAGGAAAATTTCAAGAAGGTAATTTATGATGAATGGTATGAAGATTATGACGAAGAGGAAATGAAGGAATATTTAGATGATTCAGGACTAGATCCTGAAAAAGATTGGGAAGATATATTTATGGATCTCGATGGAGAAAATAGTGACGCTATAGACAATGGTACAATAGAGGACTTTGGTCTTTTGCCAATAGATGATACTTATCATCCTGTAGTTCAATGCATTGGGAAGGCATGGCCAATGGCGCCAAGAAACTTTTCCACTAATGATCAGATAGAGTACCAAATTGAATCCGGCAAGTTCGGTGATTATGAAAATGGTGATGGAATGCTTATTTGTTTTAATTCTTACAAAAATGGCCCAGGGCAAATGAAATCTGCAGCCAAAGAAGCAAGGTTAAAAGTAGAAAAAGATAAGGCATGGAAAATGGTTCCATTAAAGGCAATCATAGAAGGTGTTGAAACACTTTGGTTAAAAGAAGAAAGTTTGACACCATCAGCAGGGTTAGGTAAACTTTTGACTGATCCGAAATACGGTGTTAGTATGGATAAAAAAGAACTCAATACGTTAAATACTAAAGGATTAGATAAGTATGATATTGAGTGGGCAAAAAATTTCAGAAAAGAATATAAGAGGTTTTTATGAGACTTGAACGCAATAAAAAGTTGGTAGAATGAAAACACTAAAAACATTTTTGGCAGAAGCACCTAAGATAGAAGCAATGGATTGGAAAGACGCATTCAAGATGTTGATGTTCCATGCTATAGAAACTGAAGGAATGAACTTCGATGATGATGTAGAAAAGGTAAAAGAAAGTTATGTAGAAATGGTGGAAGATCTCAGATCAGATGGATTGGGAGAGTGGGCTAGCATGGATCCTGACGAACAAGAAGAAGAATGGGATGATGATTTTGATAAGTTTTTTAATGATGAATATTGGGAGGAAAATTCAGATGACGTTACTATTGGTGCAGCAGCAAAAAAGGTTGAATTGAAAAGTGCAACTGCTGAAGATTTGTTTACTGATTCTGAAGAGTCACCAGGTCCTTATGGCGATCCTTCAGGAGGAATGCCTGATAATGGTGAGGGTCAGTTAGAGCACATGATGAGTAATATTTATCGTGAGGCAGAAGGATGGAAAAATATGATAATGAAATTTGGTGGATTTAAAGGTGCTGGGAAACAAATGGCCATCGATGCAAAGAAAAAAATAAAAACAGATTGGAAATTGATTAATCCTGATGAACTTATTAAAAATACAACAGATCTGTTGAATGGTTTTACTAAAACCACGCCAACCCATGCTATCTCAAAACTTATGCTCAAACCAAACTTCGGCATCAATGCTGATAAAAAAGAATGGGCTAACTTCTGTAAAAAACCAGAGACTTACGACAGAAAATGGTGGGTGAGTCTCCAAAAAGAATTTGGAAAGTACACATGAGACTTGAACATCAAATCAAAAATGTCATCAATCGCATTGATGAGAAGGCCAAAGATACACCTGGCCAGGGTGGGATGAAAGAGCATCCCATTTCCAAAAAAACTAACGATTATGAAGAAAAGTATTTTCAGCATGCCTCAGTTACGGATGATCGTGAAAAGTTTATCACAGGTAAAAAACCTGAACAAAAAGATAATATTGAGGACACAGAGGGTCATTCGAACCCTGCTGAAAAATCAAAAGACAAAGCACCGAAAGAATCGGAAGAAATTATTGATGAGAGGGTATTGCCCTCAAATCTAGCAATGACTGGTTACATTGACAAAACCACCGTAGGATTTATTCTCAAAGGTCAGATGAAATATGACTGGTGGCCAGCCATAGGACAGAATGGAGCCAAAGAGGATGATAAGGTAGTTTTTAAGTTTAATAAACCTCAGGGAGATACTATTTCAGGTGTTCCCCAGTCAGGTAAGTACAAAGGTAAGATATTTGATTACAACATCGTAAAAGATAACTTCAAGGTTCCTGCTGCGGAACTTCAAAAACATAGACTAAAGGAAGATATGAATATTGATTTAAAACAAGTCAAGGACCTGACTGAAAAGAAACAAGAGAAGGAAGGTTACAATGTAAAGATGGCTGCTGCTGCCCTAAAGGACAAAAGTCACATGGACATGGGTGGTGAAAAGCATCCTGTTAAAATGGATAAAAAGACTGCAAAGAAAATTATGAAGGATGTCAAAGAGGGCAATGTTGAGAATGTATCCTTTGCTGATGCAGTTCGCCTTGCACAAGAGACAGCAGTTCAGTCCCATAAAGAGTATTGGGAAGAAGCAGCGAAAAAACGTGATGAAGGTTGGGGTGGTAAAGGTGGAGTTCCTGGTAAGGGATCGGTTACCACTATCGCAAAAGCGAAAAAAGGTGGAATGACCATCGGTGGCAAGTAATGAAAACTTGGACGCAGTTCATAAAGGAAACAAAAGGTAAAACTGCCGTTGTTACTTTTGGCAGGATGAATCCTCCCACCATTGGCCACCAAAAGTTGGTTGATGAGGTGTTGAGGGTTGCTAAGCAGAATGGTGCAACCCCATATGTTTTTGTTTCCCATACTCAGAAGAAACCTAAAGATCCCCTTGACTATAAAACTAAGGTTGCGATTGCTGGTAAGGCATTTGGTAAGGCGATTCAAAAGGATAAGGTAAACAACCCTTTTGATGCCGTATACAAAATGCGAGATGAAGGGTATGATACTGTTTTCTTTGTGGCAGGTTCAGATCGTGTTCCTCAATACAATGCTATGTTTAAAAAGTATTCAGGACACCCTGACCCTGAGAAAGATATTGGAGTTGAACTGCAAGTAGTTTCCGCAGGCGAAAGAGACCCTGACGCAGATGGTGCTGAAGGGATGTCTGCAAGTAAAATGCGTGCATTGGCAATGGAGAATGATTACACTAACTTCATGCTTGGTGCACCTGAAAAACTAAGAGAACCTGATGTCAAGAAGATGTTTATAGCAATCAGAAAGGCAATGGGAGCAAAATAATATAATGAAAGGAGTTGATTGGTACGTCGTGGTATTTTTAAGTACGAAAGTAAGAAAGTAAAGAAACGGACGAGCATAGGTAAGTCACCATTTTCCAAACCAAAAAATAAACACAAGAGAAGAAATTGGAAAAAATACAGAGGACAAGGGAAGTGAAGCATTTCAAAAAGTTATTTGAGGAGGTCAAGAATCCGACCTTCCTTGTATTGACTATTGCGAAACCTATGGATAGCAATCCTCAAGCATATTGGGGTAGCATGGAGAATACTCATATAGTATTTGTTGATGAGTGTTACCTTGATACCAAAAAAGTAAGGGCAGGCAAGGTTACCATAAAAAACTACAATGGCAACCTTGATGATTTAGATATTAAGATCCAAGAGACCTTTGCGATCCCCTTGGGGTCAGTTCTTTCAGATGAGTCAAGACTTGGTGTTGCTGAGTCACTTGAGACACTTGGTGTGGCTATGCTAAATGAACTCACCACCATGAAAAATGCGAGGAACAAACTCACTACATCTCGCATTCTTGCTGATGCTAAAATGCCAACACCAATCACATCTATTGTA
>Ga0098041_1000168_pt1 | contig 26344 bp, 35 predicted proteins | sample 8_EtaG_FD_77066 | JGI IMG/M metagenome (GOLD analysis project Ga0098041, IMG submission 77066) | Marine viral communities from the Subarctic Pacific Ocean - 8_ETSP_OMZ_AT15162 metaG | ecosystem: Environmental > Aquatic > Marine > Oceanic | place: Pacific Ocean | collected 2015-01-08
GGGAATGAAACTGTTTCCGTAATGGGACAAACTGGTTCATTCCAGGCTAAATTATATAGAACTGATAACTTTTTTTAATTATCTTTTTCTTCATATTTCTCCCCGGCAACGAGGTTGTACGCACAACTACCTAAAGACAGTGTTTGCGAACTCATACAGCAACATGCGAGAAGACACGCACCTAATAAATGAGGTGGTTTTGGACCTGGTATCATTTTAAGCATGTTGGAAGATGGCCTGTATATAAAGAAAAAACAGAACAAACAACATGTAATTGTAGAAGCTAATTGGCCAGGTGAACAATTAGAAGACATTTATATTAAGCAAATAAAAAAATATTGATTATTATAAATGAGGATCGATACTCTTAAAAATGAAGCAAAGCGTTTAGGTCTTCGTGTAACTAAAAAAATAAGGGGAAAACGTGTACCATTAAGCGAAAAAGAACTTAAAATGAAAATTGAAAGACGGCGTCCTCCATCCCTAGAAATACAGGTCCGCGATTCAAAAAAACTTTTGAGAACGTGTAAATCCCTTATGAGAACGATTAATTCAAATGTTCCAAGAGTTAGACGCGTTTCACAAACGCCACGTGTTCAACCAGTTAGAAAATCACCACCAGTATCCCGCGCACCCCCAATTCCTCCTGCACCACCAGTTCCACCCCGTCCCATGAGACGCGATCCACGTGCTAATTTAATGACTGCTTTAAAAGCAAACCTTAAACGCCGTGGTCTTAAAGAAAAGATAAATCAAACTTCTTAGACATTATTTTTTTAGCTCCTTCTAATTCTGGGTGGCTCCATAAAAGCCAACGCGACCAAAAACCAGCTGTATAGATACCTGTTTTACCCCAGTTTTCTCTATCGCTTCTATTTACATCGAGCATGGATTCATGCACAAATTTAGGATCCTTATGACGTCTAATCATGTGTGGTATAAACCCACCATGTCTTGATATATATGAACGCATACGCATGGGATTTTTATGTATTGTATAATCTGAATACCCCTTTGCTCCAAAATCAACGAAACGTTCGTTATTGAATACTACGCGAAATTTTTTATCAAATCTAGGACTTTTTTTCAAATAAACCTTGACCATATATATTTACTGAATATATTTTTCACCACGTTTGTGTCGTCTATATAAAACAATTCCAAGTGTAAGTGATATTATCCACGCTTGAAATTGTGATATACCATAAGGTTCTTCTATCATAAACATTGTATTATACATATTATATTATTTTTCGTTATAAATCTCCATGTATAAAATAATTCTGTCCTTTTCTGATTGATTTTCCGCCCAATGTTTTTTACGAGCATTCATAATTATATGTTTACCATTTTCTTCTGTAACTTTACCTAATTCTATGTGGTGAAGTATACAGTTTTCTGGACATTTAATACCTAAATGGTATGTAAATATATAATCGTCACCTACATAATCAACGTGTTCCTTGAGTTTTACACCACCTTTCATTAATGAAAACCCTGCTACATGTATACCCTTGATTGAAGATAAGAGTTTTGTTGTTTCTGGGCATAAGTTACAATTACTTGTAATGAAATTACCATCCCATATAAGTGGCCAACTTACCCACGAGTCCTGAACATGATCCTGACCACCTTTCAACCATCCATATTTACCATCTGTATATAACATCATAACTTGTTTTAGGTATTCTGAACCAACCCATTCACCTTCTTTACGAGGATCATCTCGTATAAAAGTTTCTGGTAGTAAATTTACTTCCCTCTGTAAAATATGAACATGATTTTTCAATTCTTTTAAATGCATTGTTCCTTATAAATGTTTTCGACATACAGCTTTATACATATTATTTCCACCGACGAGTTCGAGATTATCATTTTCAACAATCCTTTTTGTAAATGGTCCGTGTGTACCGTCCATACAATCCATACACATTGCCGATATTTTAAACACTTTATCGGCGAGTGGTACACAATCTATAAGTTCCCCAAATTTTCTTTGTTTGTAATCACCATCAAGGCCCGCAAGTAAAATTGTTTTACCCGAATCGAGAACCTTTTCTACAAATGGTTTGAGTTTTGTGAAAAATTGAGCTTCATCTATGGCTATAACATCTATATTCGAAAAATCTATTTCATCAAGGTTATTTGTCTTTACGCAATCAAAACGAACGTTATCGTGAGTACGTAAAACATCTTCGGATGCACGTGTATCCTTTTTAGAGTTTATAACGAGAATACGTTTACCTATAACTTTGTACCGTTTTAAACGTCTAATAAGTTCTGACGTCTTTCCAGAAAACATGTTACCCATAATAATTTTCAAACTCATTTCTTAATTATACGTTACACTATTTTAAATAGTTTTAAAGAAAACGATCGTAGAATAAATATAAAAAAAATGGAAACGCTCAGAATTAAAAGAATAACGCTCGATGCTACTTTACCGACACGTGCATCCCCAGGTTCAGTTGGTTATGATTTATACAGTATAGAAAACATGACTATTAATGCGTGTGAACGTGGTATTGTGAGTACGGGTATTTGTGCGACTATTCCAAAAGGTGTATATGGGCGTATTGCTCCAAGATCTGGTTTAAGTGTAAAACATGGTATTCAAACGGGTGCCGGTGTGATTGATCCGGATTATACGGGTGAATTGAAGGTTATCTTGTTTAATCACGGGAGTGAATCGTTCGAAATTAAACAAGGCGATAGAATCGCGCAATTAATTTTGGAAAAGTGTGAAACACCACTTATCGAAGAAGTTGATGAATTACAAGAGACAAAAAGGGGTGAGCGTGGATTTGGATCTTCTGGTAAGAATTAACGACTGAAGGAAATCCTTGGTTGCGCGATTAAGGGTTCAACCCCTACCAAGCAGATGTGAAATACCAAAATCTGTATCGCACATGTATTTATCTGGTATTTTATACTGTTCGAATACTAAACTTATTCGTTTTTCGGTATTATTTTCACAAAAAAAGGGTTCAACAAGATGATTTGTATCACCCCTAAATGTTAATTTTCTACCTTGTTTTGGTATATATTGTATTTTAGTGTCTAATCCACCTCTTGAACCAAAAGGAGATAGATATAAATTACCACCTTCACAGTTTTCTGGTACATTTATATATAGTATAGTTGTACATACTGGTAATATCAGTCGTTTAGTCCAATCCCGTATACTTATACTATCATCATAATGTCCTTTTATTTCATTATACCCCCCTGAATTATATGAATTACTTAGTATAGCTGTATTGACAATATATGCATTTGTACCGGGTTGTTTTATCCTTTCAAATATTTTATAAATTTTTTCTAATTTTGTTTTTAAAAACATTTTTTTAGAATCTTCACTTGTATTAAAACGAATTATCGCGTTCTTCCCCCAATCGGTGTTTAATAGTTCATGTTTTAATATATAGTCTTTTATGTCTTTGCATTCTTCTGATGATAAAAAATCATCCTGAATGTCGATAAGAGGAAATCCATTTGGGTGCGATCTCTTGAATTGAAAATAACTTTCTAATTCAATATATTGATTTATGATGTATATGAATAATATTATTGAAAATATATAATATGACACCTTCTTCATATCTTATATATATGTAATAATTAATTGCCAAATGCAATACCACCCATACCATTCTTAATCCTGAGAATGTTATAGTTGACTGCATAACAACGTGTAAAGTGGCATTTCGCGTCGGCGCCATCAGTTGGTGAAGATGGATCTTTGATAGTTATTTTCGCATTATCGATACGCGAAAAGTTCAAGGAACCTGTTGGTTGAGATTTATTCATGGTAAGACAGAATGGCCACGATACAATTGGCATGGCGTCACCACCTTCGGCAAGAACGGAACAGTGATTTTGTGGAACAACGTAACGATGGTACTCATGAGACATGTTTTCGAAGAGTAGAGTACCATTTATATACAAAGACGCTGTATCGAAGAGATAAGTGGCACCTGAACCAGATTTGGCAATGTGAATAGACTTAACTGGATGGTTAAAGTACGTAAGATCGACATTTGTATCGGCTTGATCCATTGGTTGGTATTGTGTTTGTGTAATGAGAAGTTCGTGTTCGTTATTCGCAAAGAATTCTCGTTCTTCTGTATCGAGGAATACATACGAAGCATACGCCTTAACAGTTGTATTTCCAAAATCACCGTTTCTACATTTGATTCTTACTTCAACTTCGTGATATTGAAGTCCAACAAGTGGGAGAGATTTTGTCCAGTCTTCACTGAAGAAGAATGGGATAACGTAGGTATCCATTGACTGGTTACTACCACCAGCATCACAACCCGCCCATGTAGATGCTTTCGCCTGATTTTCATTATACATGTGGGTATGAACGGTATTAATAAAACCTGTATCCAATTTGCAAACTTCCTGGCCACCTACCCAGAGTGAAAATTCCGTTGGTTGGGTGTAATCGTTGGGTGAAGCATCACTATTAAAGATACTGGTTGGGGCATTACTGTTATTGATATTTGTACCTTCGAGCCAGATATAACTCAAAAGATCACCTTTTGACTTGATGGGAATGGATACTTCGTTTCCTGAAAGAAATTTACCTACAAAATCGAGGCGTTCGGGTTTAATAGCAAAGTTCGTGTGACGTTTATAGTTTTGTCTAAAAAAAGAGACTTGAGGATCGCCTGTGATATAGACATCCTGGGCACCGACTGAGACGAGATCAATCAAAGCAGCTGACATATTTACTACTATACTATATTAAAAAAATCGAGCATTAACGTAATAAGATAAAATGGTCGTGTTCCAAGTACTCACTTGGGAAACACAAGACACGGAAGATGAACACTTGATCAGTATTTTTGGTAAAACGCATGAAGGTAAATCTGTTTGTGTCACGACGAGTTTTACACCATACTTTTTCGTGAAGCTCCCGAAGAAGACATCATCAAAAGACGCTAGTAATCTATACATGAAGATAGATAAGACCTGTCCTGAATGTTTAATTAGTTACGATATAGTTCAATCTAAAGATGTTTGGGGATTTCAAAATAATGAAAATTTCATTTTTATGAAATTAAATTTTAAAAACCTAGCAGCAAGGCGTATGGTGAATGGTCGTATGAGACGTACTTTACCTGATGAACCTATAAAATATAAAGTTTATGAATCAAATCTTGATCCTGTTCTGAGATTAATGCATAGAACTAATATTCAATCGACTGGGTGGATGGATTCCGGGGATGCATGTGTTCGTTCACATTTAGCACATGTTAACATAGACTTGTACTGTAACGATTGGGAAACACTTAAACCCGTAGATAAACCCGAAACTGCACCATTTGTGGTTGCATCAGTTGATATTGAGTGTAATAGTTCTACTGGTAAATTTCCAGATGCGGATGTGAGGGATGATGCATGTTTTCAAATTGCAGTGTCACTTGCACGATTTGGTTCCGATATACCGTACGATAAAACGTGTTTTTGTTATAAAAAAACAGATTCTAATCTCGAAGGGTGTGAAATTAAAAGTTATGATACGGAACGTGAAATGTTAATGGCGTTTAAGGAGTATATGATGGAAAAGGATATTGATATTATAACTGGTTGGAATATATTTGGTTTTGATTTAGAGTATATAATGAAACGCGCAGTAATGACAAAATGTGAACCATCCTTTTACGAAATGAGTAAACTGAAGAATCATTCATGTGAACTTGTATATAAAAAGTTATCGTCGAGTGCACTTGGTGATAACGACCTTAAAATTTTACCTATGCCTGGACGATTTATTTTTGATTTATTCCATGAGGTAAAGAAAGGGTATAAACTTGATTCATATAAGCTCGATAATGTTTCTAAATTGTACCTTGGTGATAATAAAATTGATATGCCACCTAAAGAGATGTTTGCGCGATTTGTTGAAGAAGATCCTGTAAAGTTACGTGAAGTTGCTGAATATTGTATTAAGGATACACTTTTACCACATCGTCTATTATCAAAGTTATGTACACTTATTAATCTTCTAGAAATGGCTAAAGCAACATGGGTTCCATTATGTTACCTTGTAGAGAGAGGACAGCAAATTAAAGTGTTTAGTTTGTTGACGAAAAAGGCACGTGAAATGGGATTTATGGTCCCAACAATAATGTGGGGTCAATATTCTGCAGATGGTTACGAGGGTGCGACCGTTCTCGAAGCGCAAAAAGGGGCGTATTATACACCAATTACTGCATTGGATTTTGAAGGTCTATATCCATCTATCATGATGGCACATAACTTATGTTATTCGACACTCGTTATGGATTCGAAATATGAGAATATACCCGGTGTAAAATATGAAACATTTGGTTTTTCTAAATTTGCACAAGATGTTCCAAGTCTTTTACCGAATATTCTTTTAGAATTGAAACAGTTTCGTAAACAAGCAAAAAAAGATATGGCGAAATCAACTGGTGCCTTGAAAGAAATGTATAACGGTAAACAATTGGCGTATAAAGTATCCATGAACTCTGTATATGGTTTTACAGGTGCTGCAAAGGGTATGTTACCGTGCGTGCAAATTGCATCAACTGTAACTCTAAAAGGTAGGAGTATGATTGACGAAACAAAGGCATATGTTGAAAAGAATTTCCCAGGTTCAAAAGTAAGATATGGAGACACTGATTCTGTTATGGTTGAATTTGATGTAGGTAATCGTAAAGGTAAAGAAGCAATTGAATATAGTTGGGAAATAGGTGAACGGGCTGCCGAAGAATGTACTAAACTTTTCAAGGCGCCTAATAATCTCGAACTCGAAAAGGTGTATTGTCCTTATTTTTTGTATTCAAAGAAACGGTATGCTGCAAAACTTTGGACAAAAGGGAAGGATGGTAATATGAATATGGATTATATAGATGTAAAGGGTCTTCAACTAGTAAGAAGAGATAATACACCTCACATGCGTGAAGTATGTAAAGAACTTCTAGATGTTGTTTTAGAAAGTAGTGATACAGGTCCTCCAAAGGCTCTTGCTTTACAAAGAGCTATTGAACTTATTGAAGGTGATGTACCTAATGAGAAACTTATATTAAGTCAGGGTTTATCCGATTCATATAAGTCGCAAAATTTAGCACATGTTCAAGTGCGTAATAAAATGAGGGATCGACAACCTGGTTCAGAACCACAATCGGGTGATCGTGTACCTTATATTCTTCTCGATACAGGAGACCCTAAAGCAAAAGCGTATGAAAAAGCCGAAGATCCAAAATATGCAAAAGACAACGATTTAAAAGTTGATTATGCATACTATTTCATAAATAAATTTTTAAACCCCGTATGTGATTTAATTGAACCACTCTTTGAAGATCCAAAAGAAGAGATATTTGGTGAACTTTTAACACGTGTAAAACCAAAGAGACGTCCAAAGAAGAAAATAGAAGTTGAAGAAGGTCAACAAAAAATCAGTGACATGTTCAAATCGCTTAAAAAATAACATGTTATATATAATAATGGTATCTAGAAAACAAAAGAAACATGAACTTGTAGATGATTTATTACCAATTATAAATAAACGTCTCGATGAAGAACGACACGTAGCACGTGTAGAAATGTGTATGATACTTTCTAAAGAATTGTATATGAATTCAAAGTTATTATGTCAGTTTATCCCAGATTCATCTAAATTTTGTAAAGGTTTTAAAAAGGATGGTACACCGTGTCTTGCAAGGGCTAAAGATAATGGAATGTGTGGAAGTCATGTCGATCAACCACAACTTATGGGACCTATAGAAATGACACCTAAAAATAGCGATGGTATAAGACATACACATAGTTTAACAGAATGTATATTTAAACCGGGGTGTCCGGCATGTGAAGTAACAAGAAAGGGATTTAGAGAATTGCGTGGAATAATGTAATAATGAATAAGTCAGCTATTCTACTAACATCAATTGATACCTTTTATAACGTACCCGAGAATAGAGCTACACTTTTAGAAATTCTCAATAAAACAGGGGGTATTTCTTTACGAAACCTTGAATGGTTTATAACAAATTATTCAAAGAAAAACAACTTATCATATAAAACAAAAGACGGTAAAATATTCAGTGTACATTGCGCTTATAAATCGAGTTTAGATGGATATAGTAAAAAATTATTCGATCCGTTTTGTAGATCTTCTAAGATATCGTATCATGTACCAGGTACACCTGATGAAATACATACTACTGTAGCACAGTTGAATTTCATAAGATGGTGTATAAAAAATAATATAATCGAGTATATTCACGATCATAAAAATGCACTTTTTTCTAAACAAGTGTCATTACCCCATTTTCAAAAATAAATGTTTGATAACCTACATAGTATAAATGTAAAGTATAATCACTTGTAAGACTTTCTTTCATAGTGACATCTAAAACAGTTCTATTTGATTGTAAACGGCTAAAATCTAACATTCCCGATGGCTCCACATTAATCGGATTCATCGAGAATGCATATGTGTAAATATTACGCAATGGTCTTGATAAACGACTTGTGAATGGAACGATATATTTGAAATATTTGTGATTACATTTTTGAATATTTGGCATATCTTCACCGTTTACAAATATTTTAGCTTTTTCCATTGGTGGGTTATAGAATTCATTTGTTACAGAATATTCAACATTTGATGAGAAATTATACCTGTTAGCAAATACATTTGAACGTAAAGTAGTTCCACCCTCGTATGTATTTTCATCCTCAAATGATTTCTGTCTAAAAAACCAATTGAGTGTTTTAACGGGTGTTTTTGGTATAAGTTCGAGTTTAGCGTTCAATGTACCTGCATCTATATCCAATGTAGGATGTTTTTTAACAATATCTGTAATTAAAACATGTTTTTTACCTGCAATATACATACGCTCACTTGGTTCTAGTGTTATTTCTTCTGTAACGATATCAAACTTATCTAAAGAGAGTGTATCTGTTTCATTTGTAAAAAATGCTTGTTTATGAAATTCAAATATAAACTCGAGTTTTTGTTTGTGTATAGCACATGTTGGAAAATAAGGCCTATTTGGTTTATTTGTTTCATATTCGTCACTTTCATATTTACGCGAAAATAAAAGTGGTATAGGTATAAATACATGTGATTTTTGTTGTGTTAGAATTTGATTATTAGTAGTTAATGATGTATCTTCAGCATTATTTCTATTTAAAGTGTATCTTTTTGTTCTTTTTTCAGATTCATCTAAATATAATTCGTCATATATAATACCCCAATCCCCATGGAATATTTCAACAACTGTTTCGTCAACACGCATAGTTACAGTTTTGAGAATATGTCTACCTATTTGGTCTGCGTAATAACTATCGTTACCAGTTAAACCTGGCAAATTAAACGACACGTACATATTTGATAAAAGATCACCCATATTTCTGGGGTTAAGTGTAACTTTTATAGTTTCACCAAAAGGCCATGATGATGAAGATGTAGATGGTTTACTTATAGTTGTACTTTTATGAAATTTTGTAAAATTTGAATGTTTTTTTACATCGTACTTAAAGAACGAATGGACAGGATCATCATCTAAAAGGTATGTATCCTGTTTACCAATGGCATTAAGTGATATGATAGCACCTGTATTTGGGCCAGATGTATCACACATACTATACTACTTACTGTTTATATATTTTTAAATCCCTTTTCCACATATCAATACATGACATATTTTGCAACGCTTCGAGTTCGTTTTTTGTTTTTGTGGTTTCTTCCCTGAGATTTTGTACGGCTTCGTGAGTGTACTGATATGTTTTGATATTTAAGAGGTATTCATACGAATTATCTATTTTATCAAATATCTTTCCCATTTCCTTTTCGAGTTCGGAACGTTTACGTTTAAAAACAATTAGTTTTTCGTGTATAACCATGTCAACAAACCGTGAAGTATTTTCCAATTTTTTAACTTTATTTTTCAAACTATTGATAAGATGTAATTTTCTTTTCTTATACGTTTCTGTTCGTATATCAACAAAGTCAACGAGTATCTCTTCTGGGCTCGTATATTTATAAATACCTTTCTCTGGGTGAAATAAATGCATATTTGATACATGAAACGTTTTTTGGAGTTTAAAATCTTTTATAACGTTATTACCCGTATACCCCATAATTTCAAAGTTCACGTTTTCAGTTGTACTATTATTTATATAACTTGAAATTTTCTTTTTTTCGACAAGTGTATCTAAATATTCCTTGTATTCCTGAGTCCATCTTCCGGGTGGTAGTTCTGTAATTAATATATTTTTATTAGAGCATCTCCATACACCTTCTGTAATCCACAAGTTATCTTCATTATTGAATACACGACCGTTAAATTTATCAAACCATGGTTTCATAGGAATAATGTTTTTACCTGAAATTATACGTTCAATATTTTGTTTAATATCTAATGGATTAAATGGGGGTATATAAGAACTAAAACCTGTACCAATACCTTCAGTTCCATTTACTAAAACAGTTGGTAGAATAGGTACATAGTATTCCGGCTCTATCTGTTTACCATCATCATCGAGATAATTTAATACTGGATCATCCTTCGGATCAAAAAGTATTCTCGCATTTTTAGTAAGTTTTGTAAAAATATACCTAGTTTGACTTGCATCTTTACCACCCATAAGTCTCGTTCCAAATTGACCACATGGTTCAAGTAAATTAATGTTATTTGAACCAGTAAAATCGTGCGCCAATTTTACAATTGTATCCGCTAAAGATACTTCACCGTGATGGTATGACGTTTTTTCCGAAACATATGCCGCTAATTGTGCAACTTTCATTTCAGTTGTAAGATTTTTGGTAAAACATGCATATAACACCTTTCGCTGTGAAGGTTTTAAACCATCTGATACATGTGCGATTGATCTTTTCAAGTCGGCAAGACTGAAGTTTACGAGATCTTTATGAATGAAATCAGAAACGCCGAGACGATTAACATTTCCATATGGTATTTCGAGTTCTGATGAATTTTTTTCACTACTTTCAAGTAACCACGTTTTACGTAAATCAGATTTTGTTTTATCAAATGCTAAGATTATCGAGTCGTCCATACATTTATCTGTATCGAACTGAACTGTTAAATCTTTTATTCTTTTAAAATATTCACGTGCTTCTGCAGATGTAGATGTACCAAGACCCTTATAATACTTTATTTTCCAACCATGTTTTCCATTTCCATACCACTGTCTAAACGATGAATCTGTATAAAACGACTTTGTTTCCGACCCCTTTACTGCTTTTATGATAGGGGTTACCATACTTACTACAAATTTCAAATCCAATAAACTCGGCCAAAAATAATGAATCATATTAAGTATCAATCCTTTTATATGACTCCCATCGTTATCTGCATCTGTCATTATCATGAGTTTACCATAACGAAGTTCGGAAAGTGACGTGTATACTTTACCCTGTTGAAGACCCAAAATCTTTTTAAGATCATTGAATTCTTTATTTTCGGTGAGTTGTTTTACACTTGCATCACGTACATTTTTACATTTACCTCGAAGGGGAAATACACCATAATGATCTCTTCCAACTACAGAAAGACCGGAAATTGCCAATGTTTTTGCAGAGTCGCCTTCTGTTATTATAAGAGTGCATTTACTTGACTGCTGTGTACCCGCTTTATTTGCATCATCAAGTTTTGGTATACCCGATATTTTTGATTTACGAGAACCATCTGTTTTTTTGAGTTCTTTCATTTCTCGAAATTTTGATAATGCAAGTAGTTCATCTTGTATACCAGTTTTCAAAATATTTTTAATAAAAGTTTTTGGTGGTTCGAATTTACTACCAAAATCCTGTGGTTTGAGAGTACATTCAGATTTAACCTGACTACTAAACATTGGATTTACAAGTGTAGCCTTTACAAAAATAAAAAATGCATTTTTTACTTGTTGCGGTCTAAGTTTTATCTTTTTTGCCATATCTTCAATAATACCATTTGCGAGTATACCAGATACATGATCGACATGTGAACCACCTTTCATTGTACATATACCATTTACAAATGATACATGTTCAAACCCATCATCTGAAGGTGCAATACAGACAGACCATCTATCACTCGTAATCGTACACATTTCATCTGTTTTTGTATACATTTTACAATAATTTGCAAATGTACATTTCGGTAAAAGATTTCCCTGAAATTTAACTTTACAATTCTGCGTCGTACATATATTTGCATCATAAACCCGTTTTTCAAAAATTTTGTATATAGAAGTATCCATTTTAGACATACCAAATCGTTTCCAATCTGGTATAAAAGAAATAGAAACACTTGATGTCGAACTTGAATATTTCTTTATTTTTGGGATACCACACGTTTTCATATTATTAGACCATTCTTGGGTGTATATACACTTGTTTTCACCATCTTTTATTTTTATGGAAAACTTTGTTGAATAAACGTTTGTAAGTTTTGCCCCGTACCCATTACGACCACCAACAACACGTTTTTGTGTATCATCGTAATTTGTACTCGTGAGTAAATGACCAAATGTCAATTCTGGATTCCATATACCTTCTTTTTCATGCATTTTTACTGCTATACCACCCAGAGGTCCATTATTTTCAATCGTTATTTCACCGGATGTCACATCTATAGAAACTCCAAGTGATGATACATTTTTAGGGTACATTGAATTACGATCAATTGCATTTACCAAAATTTCATCAAATATTTTTAAAAGTGCTGGTGAATATACAACATTTTTTCTTTCAAAGTGGTCGTTTTCGTATACCCAATATGGCTCAGCTACACGTGAAACTGGTCCAACATATGAATCTGGACGTTTTAAAATATGTTCCACGTGTGTGAGTTTTTGAATACTTTCACTCATTTTATTATGTATATAGTCTTTTACTTAAGTATCTTTTTAGGTCTTCAAACCAATATAATAATTCCTCTTTTGTTTTTGACTTGGGTTGTGGAAATATATTTTTTATACGACCATATTCACGCCCTCTAAAAAACGATGGATGGATTTTATTATACGAAATTGAATAACATGCATAACATACTCGTCGTATTGTCATATCGAAAAATTTTAAATATAATTCATTATTAATAGTGAAAATTGGGTGTAATTTCCTAAATTCACGAATAATAATACGTTCTTCGGTATTTTTTGTGTTTATATGAGGATCTAAAGGACAATTACATAAATAACATTCTGATGTCCATTTAAGATACATTATAAAGTATAAGTTTTTATCTTTTATATTATTAAAAGTTTCTTAATTTGTTATTGTATAAATTTTTAAACTTTACGAAATTTTCAGAGTTTCCACCTTTGTTTGGGTGTATTTTTAAAGCACCCTTTTTATACGCCTTTTTTAACTGTTTTTCTGACGTAGAAGTTGTAATCAATTTATTAAAATTATTATAAGTTGTAGCATTTTTGTAATTTTGTTCCCATCTTTTCGTACGTCCGATTTCCCTTATTATAAGTTTTTTCATTTCATTTTTTAAATGACAATCCCAACATGTATTATGTAGTTTATTTGTAGTCTTTTTACATTTTTTACATTTTGGTTTATGTTCTTTTTTATTATTTTTTGTAATAAATTGCATTCTTTACTAACCTAAGTGGTTGTTAATATTACCAAACATAAAAAAATGACTAGCAATTTTTTACTTCCCTGTGTCAAGGGTAAACAATTCACAGATAGAAAAACTGTTTTGATAGATAGACGTCAAACATCACTTGAATCATACGATGATTGTTTAAATGTATCAAAAAGGTTAAATATTACAAATAAGACACCAGATGAAATGGCGTCGATTATAGATAAAATGAGAAAAAAGAAACTTGAATGTCAAAAGACAAGACCTATCAAAGTTTTACAGACTGCACCAGATAATCAAAATACTGAAAATAAAAATATATGTCAGGCATTTACTTTATCAGGAAAGAAATGTTCTTTTAAAGCTGTATGTGGAAAATACTGTAAAAAACATAGGATAGATAATCAAATATTAGGAACGAAGCCAAAAATAAATGTTTCCTTATTATAAATGTTAGACCAGGAAACGCTTAGACCTGTCATAATATCTATGGCACTTTACCTTGCAATTTCGAAAATAGTACCAGAACTTCTCAAGAAACCAACTAATGTTAAATTCATAGACGATATTGTCGCCATGCTTATAGCTCAGAGAGGATCACTCATGTCCGGCGCCATTTTGGCCGGTATCATCACTTACCTCACTAATTACATTGGTGACGAATTTTTGTAAAACGTTTTACTTAATTTATAAAATGATTTTTTATATACCGTTCATATAATTTTATTTAAATTTATTTAAAGATTGTAACTTTTAATAAAATTATATGATCGCATTAATTACAGGTATAACTGGTCAAGATGGATCATATTTAGCTGAATTTTTATTAGAAAAGGGGTATGAAGTTCATGGTATAGAAAGACGTTCTTCGTTTACAGAATCGCGTGTTAATACTGTTATAGATCCAATATACAGACAACATAAAAATTTACACATGCATTACGGAGACGTAACCGATTCAGCATCATTATCCGATGTTATCAATAAAATAAATCCAAATGAGATATACAATTTAGCTGCACAATCACACGTTGGGTTATCATTTAAAATACCTGTATATACCTCTGAAGTTGATGGCATGGGTGTTTTAAGAATTCTAGAAGCTATACGATTATCGGGTAAAATTAAAACATGTAAATTATATCAGGCTTCAACGTCGGAACTTTTTGGTAAAGTTAGAGAGGTACCTCAAACTGAAAATACGGCTTTCTATCCTAGGTCACCGTATGGTGTTTCAAAACTTATGGGATATTGGTCTATAGTTAACTATAGGGAAATATACGGTATGTATGCGTGTAATGGTATAATGTTTAATCATGAATCTCCAAGAAGAGGTGAAAATTTTGTTACACGTAAAATTACAATAGGGGTGTCAAATGTTAAAAGGGGTAAACAAGATTGTTTATATCTAGGAAATTTAAATGCTACACGTGATTGGGGACATGCACGAGATTATGTAGAATGTATGTGGAAAATTCTTCAAAAAGATGAACCTGAAGATTATGTTATAGCAACGGGTGAAACAACATCGGTTAGGGATTTTGTACGTATTGCATTTAAATGTGTTGATATAGATTTAAAATTCGAAGGTGAAGGGTTGGAAGAAGTTGGTATAGATGCAAAAACTGGTAAAATTATTGTACGTGTAGATCCAGAATTTTTTAGACCAACAGAAGTTGATAAATTATTAGGTGATCCGTCAAAAGCTGTAAAAAAATTAAATTGGAATCCAAGATCTACATCACTTGAAAAAATGATAGAAGAAATGGTAAATGAAGATTTGAAACGATTAGATATGTCATAATATTTTATTATTTTACTTATTAAATACATTAGTAACGAATTCTTGTAATACGTTTTCCTTGCACGTTAACATTCGAGTTGTCGGATGATCCATATACCTTAGTTTTTTGTTATATGCATCTTCCATGAATTCCAAAAGTTGTTCCATGTTTGGGTTTCCCCATTGCATACCCTTCTTAAATAAAAAGTCATCGTTTTTAAGGTATTGAATATCACACTCTATTGTGTACGGCGTTTTAATATATTCTGGTGGAGCTCCATAATCTGTTATTATAACGGGTTTGTTTCTAAGAGCTGCTTCAACTGCACCCATACCAACACCTTCTGAAGACGAGAAACTTACGTAACAATCTCCACGAGCGTGTATTTCTTCCATTTTTTCGTCGGATACGAGATCGTTTATTATTGTTACATTTGGTATATTTAATTGAACGGGAATTTTACACGTTGCTTTAATTAGAAGTTTAGCATCCGGTTTGTTTAGTCGTATAAATGCTTCTAATATTTTATTAAAGTTTTTCCTTGGATCGTACACGTTACCTATATGGTAAAACGTATACGGTCTTTTATCGGGTACGTGTGCATGTAAAATGTAAAATTCTGTATCAGGAAACTGTCTTTTAAATACCATTTTACAGAATTCGCTCGGTACGGCAATTCTATCGAATAGTTTAAAAAGTTTTCCATAATCTTCATGTACGGTTTCAGTTTCACATATTGTCATACACGTTACGTTTTTTATTTTACTTTTGATTTCTGGTATTCTATCTAACCAATATTGGATAGGTAAAGCAAATATAAAAGCTTTTTCACATTTTGGTATATCTTCATGTAACTGAATATACCGACTTCCAGGGAAAAGATCCATATATTTTTTTGTGAGTTGACCTATTCCACTCAGGAGAGATGGGCCAATGAATAACATTTAATATAAAGATAATATTTCCTTTATATATATTATACAATGCCACCAATTAACTTCTCCGAAGAAAATAGAAGATTGAAAAAATTAGCAGAAGAAGCTAAAGCTTCAGCCCCACCAACTCCAACTCCACCAACTCCACCCCCACCAGCTCCAGCACCAACTCCAGAACCAACTCCAGAAGCCCCAAAAAAGACAGTTAAACGTGTCGTTAAAAAGAAGGCTGCGGAACCGAAGGCGTAAATTTGTTTTTAACAAATATAAAACCACCTACGATGAGCGTTATAAATAATACCAAGTATCGTAATGGGTATTTTTTCTTTTTTTCCTTTTCTATTTTTTCTATATCATGTTTATCTGGAAGTTTTTCAACATTTATGTTGAGTTCATCTATCTTCCCGATAAGTTTATGTAAAGCTTCTAAAATTTGAACTTCTCTATTTATAGGTTTTTCTTTAACGTCTATAGTTGTTACTTCTAGTGTCATGAACCATTCAGAATCAGGTTGTAGTTTTACATAATCCCCGTCACCTTGTTGTTCATATATTTCAAAATTGAGCTGCTGGATGGATATGGGGTTAAATAAAGACGTTGGTCTATTAAAAGATTTCCATTGTTTATCTTGTATTTTAAAATTACTCGAACCATCAAATATTCTTTCTAAAGGTATACGTGTAAATATTTGTCCTTTTCGTTCATTTAGAATTTGTGCCGTTTTTGGTATATCATCACATACAATATCTATATATTTTGCACCATTACCTGTACCACCACCAGATACACCTACCTGTGTTACGTAAAAATCAACGATTTTTAAACCACACACTTTATTTATATCTGTTACATGAGTATTTGATTCGAGGTTTAAATCAAATGAAAATGTATTATTCGTACCATTTACAAAATTTGAATCTATTGTTATGTACTGAACCTTTTTAGGTAACTCCTGGAGTGAAACCATCTTGTATTTAGTATATAAAAAAATAAACGGAATTAATAACAGTATGTATACATTCTATAGCAGTGTATGTCGTTTATTATATTCGAGTAAATCTAATTTAGATAATATAACCAAAACCCCTTCATACAATGATATGATGTTATCACCTGAAAGTGCTAATGATAAAATCATTTCAGTAAATGATGCTGGTGAACGTGTTGTATTAGAGTATAATAAACACGACAAAACATTCGTTCATTATAGACCTAAGTACTTTAAATATAAATAAATAATAAATGAAATGGACGATTACATTGCCTTACACACATACGACTACAAACTCTCGTTTTGTCAAGCGACAAATAAACTCCCGGGAGATATGCAAAGGGTTATATGGGAAAAACTTAATACATACGAATCACAGAATCTCACGTGTCCGGGGGCACCCCAACGAAACAAACGAAATTCACGATACAACCCAGAAAGACTTGGAACTCTCGTCAGAAGATGGAGAGAAAAATGGGGAGAACCGGATAGTTTCTAAACGTAAACCAAATACTGCTGTTATATCTATAATGAAAGGTGGTAAAACAGCTTATATATTGGTAGATAATTTAGAGATTGAAGAGTTACAAACGCGTATTAAAATCGCTACAATGGGTTCAATGCGCGAGAAATTTGGATCATATATATTTTTTAAACACTGATAAAGAATTAAATATTAATATTAAGTAAAATGAAATGTACATCGCATACCCGCACTTTATTATGTTTATCACCCAAAAATCATCGTAGAGTCGTGAAGTGTGTTAGTACACAAAAACGTGTACCTCCCCCAATGTATGAAGAAATAAAAGAAGAAACGATAATACCAATTCATAATTCCCAATTAAAAGACTCAAAACAGTGGTTTAGAAGTGAAATTGAAAAACAAAATGATCATAATAACGAGTTATATAATCGCATGCAATTACTTGCACGTGAAGAATTTAATCAAGAGGATTTTAAACGTCAGGAATATGATTCATATTCACTTGTTCTTTATCAACATCTCATTACAGAGTTAAATTTACAAAGACTTGAACTGAAATATATATCTCTTTTTGGTGATAGTTGGAGATCTAAAGATGAATTGTATAGAATTGAGCAACGTATAGATACATCCACGATTAGAATTGGGAGATTTAAAAGTCGGGAACGTGCTTTCAAGAAAAAGTATTTTCAAGACGAAAACTATATTATTAAAGGTATAGATATATAATAATTAAATTGTAATGCTAAATATAATAAATCCTTATACCAAAACCATTAGAATATCGTGTCCCACTAAACGTAAAGAAGGTCTAGCGGAGTATGAAAAAATAAAGTCTAAAATCAAAAAGACAACTTTACAATACGGCGTTGCCGTTTCAACATACCATTTTATTTTTCATACACCTGTTGACGGTATTTCTGCGAGTTTGGGAACAATAGCGTCTTATATTTATGTTGATTCACTTTCTTCATATGTTGACAATATAGAAAGATTACCCGGTTTAAATAAACGGTTACTTGTGCCGACGTGTCTTGCACTAGCAGAATCCATGTGGAATACGACGGATTTACCATTTGATTTTAATATGGGGGCAACTTTGTTTGGATTTTTATCATATAAAATAGCATTTTATCAAATCGTAGCGGAAGAAATATTGATGTATAGTGAAGACCTAAGTGATATAGACCAATTGTAATAATTATAATATAAAAATGTCTTCTCTCATTTACGAACTCACGAAACAATCTACCACGATTGAACGACTTCCAAAACTTGACGGCGTTTTTTCGAGTTTTAGAACCGATAAATTTGCAATTGGTGCACCTTCTCAAGTGTATGGAGTCCAACCACAACATGGTTTTCCCAAAGAGTGTAATCCTAATGGACTTAATAATATTGCATATTTTGGTGTATCTGCATTTAATGATAAACTTCATATAATTGATTTCCTATATGAAGAAAGATATAAAGATGGTTTTAGAGTGGGTATACTTGAACCAGCATTACAAATGTTAAAAGACAAATTGGGAACCATGGTTGTTCCACGATATATCCCTGAAGAATGGATTGATTTTTGGATGAATTATTTTAAAAACGAATTTAATGATCAAAAATCCCTTTTACAATTTGTCGATAAATACAATCTTCAAGGAAATGTTGATTGGACGGAACTTTACAATACGTTCCCTGAAGATATGGACTTAAAACTTAGCATCTAATATGTAATATAATATACCATGAGTCTTACTTGTGAACTCCTTAAAAACTGTACTTCTATTATTGAACTTTATGATGTAAACGAATTGTTTTCAAATATAAGAGGTGACCCATGTAGAGTATATGCTTTACGCGCCGAATTTGGATACCCTCAACATCTTATCCCCCCAAATACGTATAATTTTATAGCTTATATTGGTATTTCTAAAACAAAAATTGATACATCTTACGGTCAAGCTCAATTTATTAATTTTTATTACGAACCTGAACCTATTGGTATTTTAGAACACTTTTTTGATATATACCTCGAAAGTGAGAAGGAAATTCTCAAAGAAATTAATTATAAAAACGGTGAAGAATTTTCTGTTGAACTTTTTCCAAATAAAATTACAAAAAAGAATCTTGAATTTTGGAAAAATTACCTTAATAACGAATACGATGTAAATGATAAAATATCACTCGATGATTTCTTAGATGATTATGAAATCAAATATTATACAGATTATGAAAAATTACGAGATAGTTTACCGAATAGTATTGATGATTTGGATAATGAAAGTGAATATGAAACCGAACCTGATGAATGATAAATAAACACCTAAGTATACTATTATATCTATAGAATCAAGAAAATGCGTCCTAATTGTTTATACGAAAATTGTCTCTGTCGCCAGGGAAAAAACGGTTTCTGTGTAAAGCACCGTGAAATTGGAGAAGCTGTTGAAGCTCTTTTACTTTTAAAAAAAATAACAAACCTAAGTTGTAATAAAACTAATTAAAAAATATCATTTCTAATATAAATTATGGAAGACCTTACATCGTTAATGCAAGTCATAGACCTCAATTCTAAGATAATTTCTGAAGGTGATTATCTTAAAATGTGTAATTCTATAAAAAAGATACACGATCATATCAAATATATCGATTGTGATTCTGATGAAAGTGATGACGAAGATTTTATAATTCGCCGTGTTATTGATAACATAACAGTACCGGTACCACCATTTTCAACCACCCCACGTACTCCTCAACTTCCACCACTTGGAAATGAGTCACCGGATACTGTAATTGATGATCTTGTGAGATATGATACAGTCCCCCCTTCACCTATACAATCGCGCCGTGGAGATTTTGTGCATATGGAATTACCACCTATACGAACACAAATACCGGATATACTACGAGACAGGGAATTAGAAGACGAACTTCTAGAAGTAAATCGTTCAATACATGTAACATTGAAAAGAATGGAAAAACTTAAACATAGACGAAACATAACGAGTTTTGTTCGTGAAGAGGCTGTAAAAAGGTGTGCGAGAGGACTTGGTATTCGTTTACGTGTATATACTATTAGCGCACTTTTAGATGCAGGGCATGATGTTGGTTCACCTTATACGTTTTTCAAAGAATATTTGGATGATTATAACGATGATATAGATGCAAAACACCGCGAATTATCCGAAGAATTAAAGGAATTAGAATACGATAAAACGAGTATCATAGACGAACTTATAAATTTTTAATTGAATCAATATCATTTTCAAATATAATTTTACACCATTTTTCATTGAGGTTACCCAGTGGTGAATATTCGAATACTAAATGTACTAACGCGCCTGCAATTATTAAATTACCTGCACCTTTGTAAATAAATTTCGTCATACCTTTTTCTACGCTAAATAAACAAAGACCTATGAGAAGTGCTTCAAATAATACCGATGTTACAGGCCGCATTTTTTTATATTACTATAGTATAACAAAATAAAAAAAATGGATTGGCAAGGAATTGGAATGGCTCTCGCACTCATGCTCATAATGGGTGGAATTATCTACAACTTAATGCCACAAAACCGCCCTGCCGCACCCCAAGAAAAGCAGGCGTAAACTAAAAAAATATATAAATTAATATCTTGTGATATATAAAATGATACCACGAAATCGTTCACACATGGTTATCCTAGTGACTTCTATCATTCTATTTATCATTTTACTATGGTATAAAATACCGAATTGTAAAAGAGAAGAATATGTGATAGATAATCTTAGATTTTCATGGAAAAATGGGGCGAGTGTAAAAGATATTGTGTCAGAATGGATCCTGGTAATAAAAGATAAAAACGGGGATGAAATTCATAGAATGGTTGATAAAAACGAAGACCATTTCAAGGATTTTACAGATGTTTATTTAAATATTATAGATAAAAAGGATTTTGATGAACGTATTATTGGTGATAATATGGTGGATTTGTATTATAACGAAATAAAACCAGAAAATTTGTTATTTACAGAAACACTTTCATTTACAAAGGATGATTTTTCAGGTGACGTTAGACTATTTGAACCAAAAGAATTCGATGGGAATAATGATTGCAGAGGTGAATACTCTAAAGTTAAGAAAAATAGATTTACAAGTGGTTCAGAGGTATTTGATTGTGTTCCGTCATCACCTGGTGTATATAATTGTCAATTTTGGCAATATAATGTTAAGATACCTAAAATTGGGAAAGGTGAGGAATGTCCAGCTAAAGATAGAGAACTTAAACGGGTTGTATGGCCTAGAAAAGAAAAAACTGAGATAGTTGGTATGACTTTTAGCGATGATCCGGATCCTAATACCGATGTAAATATATACGATAATGACGACTATTATAAGAACGTATATGAAGAAAAGAAGAAAGTAAAAGATGAAGAAGATGCCGCTGCTGAAGCCGCCGCTGAAGCTGCTAGGATAAAAACTGAAGAGGAAGCCGCCGCTGCAGAAGCCGCTAGGAAAAAGGCCGAAGAAGAAGCCGAAATTGCTAGGAAAAAGGCAGAAGAGGCAGCTGCTGCAATAGCCGCTGCTGCAGAAGCCGCTAGGAAAAAGGCAGAAGAGGCAGCTGCTAGGAAAAAAGCCGAAGAAGAAGCTGAAGCTGCTTTTCTTGCCAGAATTAAAAGAGATGCTGGAATAGCTGCTGCAAAAGCCGCCGCCGAGGAAGCTGCAAGAAAGGCTGCCGAAGAAGCTGCAAGAAAGGCTGCCCAAGAGGAAGCCGAAGCTGCTAGGAAACGAGCCGAAGAGAAAGCCGCCGCCGAGGAAGCTGCAAGAAAGGCTGCTGAAGCTGAAGCTGCAAGAAAGGCCGCCGAAGAAGCTGAAGCTGCATTAAAAGCCGCCGAAGCTGAAGCTGCAAGAAAGGCCGCTGAAGCTGAAGCTGCAAGAAAGGCTGCCGAAGAGGAAGCTGCAAGAAAGGCTGCCGAAGAAGCAGACATTGCAGCCGAAGCCGCTAGGATAAAGGCAGAAGAGGAAGCAGCTGCAAAAACCGCCGCTGAACAAGCTGAAGCTGATAGGATAAAGGCAGAAGCCGAAAGAGCTGCTGCCGAAAGAGCCGCAAAAGAGGCCGCCGACGAGGCAGCTAGGAAAAGAGAAGAATATTTTGATACATGCAGTGACGACCCATCAAAATGCCAACATTTTGATGATTGTATGAGATGGCATAAAAAACCAAGTGCATATGAACATAGAAGAGAACGGGAATGTAAAGATCTTAAATCTACAAAAGATCAATCACCCCCATATGTATGGGATCGAGAACCCCCTCCTCAATTATCCGCGACATGTGAAAATGATCCATTTCATTGTAAAGAATATGACGAATGTGTGAAATACCATGAAAAAATTGATTGTCGTGCAGATGCCTCATCGAGTTATACAGGTGCGTCATCTATAAAAGAATTAGAGGACCAGGGTATACAATATGGCGTTTTTGGTCCTGACACACAACGCAATAAAAAATGGCAAATTGGTGTAAGTACGTACCTCGATTGTAAAAAAAGAGCACAAGAAAGGGGGCATTTGGCGTGGGGTATGGAAACTATATATCATCCAGAATCCAAAGATGGTAAACCTGGAAAGTGCTGGACTCGACAAAATCTTGATGATTTTGTGTCATTAAGTCCACAAACGGCGCCATCTCGTTTTAGTAATGACCCCAAGAAAGATTTTCATGTTGTTGGGTGCGCCGCACCTGGTGTATTTGTGACCGATAAATGTCTCGATGAAGAAGCTCAAGCCAAAATCCAAGCTGCAGCTGCCGCAGCTGCAGCTGCGAGACCAACGATTGGTAGGAGATCACCCAATTTGGGAATGATTAGGGCACCTGATTTGCGAAGACCATCTCTTAATTCGAGTGTATTTGGTGGAAGAAGCCCAGCTCGTAGTTTTTCAAGAAGAAGGTAATTAATAGTAAAAAAAATATATACTATTATTAAAAGATATGGATTTTATCGAGATACTTTTAATAATTTTATTATTAGCCGGTGCTTTTTTTATAATAAATAAAAATAAAAATAAAAATAAAATTAAAAAAAGTGTTCCTAGTTCGGAAGACGAAGACGAGGCTTATTTTGAGAGTTTAGTTAGTCCTACTCCTTTTAAGAGTTACGCTACTACCCCAACTCAGACCCCAACCCCCGCACCTGTTTCACAGGTATATGCTGCAATAGAAAACGTGTCACAGTTTAAAACTATTTCACCAGTTAATGAAACGAAAGTTGAAGGGTATATTATTGAATATAATACGGGGACGTCATCAGTTAGTAATGCAGAATTATCTAAAAATGTAACTATGGAATTAAAATGGGATAACAGTGATGGTTTTGGTAAGGTTACACAAATGGATATTGAACGTTATGTTGATGGGGAATTGAAACACGTAATAACAAAAGAATCGAGAAATGAAGAAGATTCGGCTTATTTTACAGATTCTAAAAAGGGATTAAAAATTGTTTTTAATAACGAAAATTCAGACGGTTTATATGACGTTATAGGTGAAAATAAGATAATGTTGAAAGTTTATTATAGTAGTAAAAAACCATTTGTTTTATATGGTGGTGACGATACAGTGAATATATCACCAGATGATTTAACCATGTCTTTGGATATCACGGAACCTATAACATATGAATATAAACCTAATACCACTGGTTTTACATTAGAAGCACCAAATATAAAGAAATATTCATACTATATTTATTCTAATGAAGATGATAATAACGATATTACAGAGTACATAAGTTCTGGTAATACGGGTAAGATTATGTTTGTGTCATTTGAAAATAGTACATCTGATTTTTTTATGAAACTTGAAACAGGTGAATGGATAGTAAAAGACGGAAATAATGTTCTTAAAACAAGTGATGTTTTTGATGATAGTGTTTTCACTTTAGTAAAGAGTCCTAAGGCAACCGTGTCGGCCAAGTATGTAAGAATCACACACGGAGATAAATTTTTAGTGAAGCAGGGGTCGTCAATGAGATTTCTTGCATTGAATGAACTGAAGAAAGATGAATATAAAAATATAGATATGTTAATTACAGAACAAAAAAGATAATCGCAATCACCTAAGTTAGTTTTTATAATTAAAAAAGTATATAATTATAAAAATGGCTGATTCAGTTGAAAATATTCTTATTGGTCTCGTTCGTGATTCGAACAATCACATTGATAAAATAAATAACAGTGTTCTTTCAAATAATAAATTGTTACAAACTCTTATCGCAAAGGTTACTAAGGTACAGGAAGAGAATGCATATCTTCGTGAAAAGGTAAATGTGGTTATAAATTCATCTGTTAGTTCGAATACACTTCTTCATGAAAAGATTGACACACTCGTGAATATGAATAAACGATTGGAAGAGAGAATTGAGTTTTTAGAGTTCCCATGGGATTCACATAACCTCAACATCGAACCTATACCTGGTTCCGAGGCTGCACCTTTGCGACGACCCGATGAAGAACCAAAAAAATCAAAGGAACCTAAGAAACCAAAGAAACCAAAGGAGCCTAAGAAACCAAAGGAACCTAAGAAACCAAAGGAACCTAAGATTCAATGTTCTGCCATGACTGCAAAGGGTAGTAAATGTACAAAACCATGTGTACCGGGTGAAGAGTATTGTACTTTACATATGAAAATGCGAAATAAATCTCCAGTTGAACCAAAGAAAAAACGACCTGTCATAAAGAAGAAAAAGGAGATACCAATGCATAATCACAAACCTGGTGAATTACCAACTGAGGTATGTGATTTATGTGAAACACATGGTGATATATTTGATCCTGGTATGCCAAATAATGATTTTGAAGAATCTCAAGATAATGATACTTCAATTGAAGAAAAATTACGTAAACTTCTTGAAGAAGAAAAGGAATATCAAGACGAATAATTAAATAATATTGTAATAAAAAAACTTTTATTTTTTATGTATAAACTCATACAACGACTTTGTTTCTATTTTTTAAAAATAATTTTTTATGATAATCTCAATTATAAAATTTTACGATGTAGAATGGCATCATTCAAAACACCCTCTTTTGTTAATATTAGTATAACGGCATATAAAGTGATTAACGAAAATATCGTCAATTCTATACTACATATAAACCGTGGTGATAACACATTAAATTGTATTAGAAGGAATAAAAATAAAGACAAAAACATTACAGGTAAGACATGTAGTATATTTAGCATATTTACTTAATATTGTATGTTAAGTTTTAACTATATTTATGGTATATGTTTCGACTTTGCATAGGTATGGCCGCGGTTGGTTAGGTTTTGGTTAGGTTTTGTGTATCATGGTATATATTTCTATTTAATACACAAAGTATGTCTAAAACAAATAGGGGACGGTTTAATCTCGTCTTTGGTTTGAAATAGATATACCATTTAATTACGAAAAATGTGTAAATCCCAGGCCAATTAATTAATTAATACAAAAAAAATGCGTGAAATCCCGGTCTAATTAATTTCTTAGCTATATATTGAGAGTGAAAAATAGGGCATAATGCCCCCAAACCCTATATAAATCAGGTA